>Ga0209979_1000416_pt1 | contig 59771 bp, 63 predicted proteins | sample AnhtaG_FD_183114 | JGI IMG/M metagenome (GOLD analysis project Ga0209979, IMG submission 183114) | Deep subsurface microbial communities from Anholt, Denmark to uncover new lineages of life (NeLLi) - Anholt_01485 metaG (SPAdes) (version 2) | ecosystem: Environmental > Aquatic > Marine > Oceanic... | reverse complement strand
CTGGCAAGCACGCCCTGGGGAAAAACACAGGTTATTCTCTTTCGCCAGATTACAGCAGCGGTGGTGCCGATTAAGTCAGCCACCAAGACTAAAGGGTGCAGTTGCCAAGCCAGAGCTAAGCCAACGATAACCAAACCTATGGTCAAGGGCAACACTTTTTCTGGGGGGTAGATGCGTTTTGACGGTAACGCTCTATTTCTGGTGCGCTGCATCTTGGCATCAACATCACGGTCTAGATAATTGGTTAATCCATTAGCCCCGGCACTGGCTAGTAAAATCGTTACCAGAGCTAGAAAGAGTAAATTCAAGGGGGGACATCCATTGCCAGCAACGATGGCTGCGCAAACGCCAATAAAGGTTAATAAGCCGCTCTCCCTGGGCTTTAATACCTCAATATAGTTTTTGACCGTTTGGTAAATTGTTTTCTCCCTAATCTATAGTCAGTTATCTTACCAATCCAGCTACTAAGCGGCTTAAAGCAGTGACTGGTAATCCTGCAGTCTATAAAAATAGAGGGGTTGGCCAGGCGTTTGATTACGGCTTATGCCCTTCATCCAGATAACCCTGCAAGATAATAGCGGCGGCTATAGCATCATGCCTGGCTTTCTTCTTGGTCTTCTTAGTATTAACGGCTTGCATCAAGCGTTTAGCTGATACCGTTGATAAGCGCTCATCCCGGAACTCTACCGGCACTTGGGTATGCTGACACAGCCTCTGGGTAAGGGCTTTTACCTTTTCCGCCTGCTTACCGATAGTACCATCCATAGAGCGAGGCAGACCAACAATGATTTGTTTAACCTGATGCTGAGCAACAATATTAGTAATGGCCTCTATATCCAGCCTCTCATCTCTACGGTTGATGATAGTGAGTGGACTGGCTAATATACCATCAGGGTCACTGAGGGCTACCCCAATTCTCTTATCACCGATGTCAAGTCCTAAACTGCGCGTTATATCCCTCCAGACTTTCTGAGATTCTCTATCAACCTCACCCCCTTTATCCCCCTCTCCTTGTAAGGAGAGGGGGAGGGTTACTTTTGAAGGGGCGAAGCCCCTTCAATCTTCCTATGATAGATGACCCTGCTAAACTAGGGAATAGCAAGTAATAGTAAAAGTCCCTACCGCTCTGGCTCTTTCAGAGTCCCTCTAGTAAGGTGCCGCTTTTGTCGCCGAACAGTTCGTCCTATGTAACCGCACTGCGGACACTTGTAAGTGCGCCAAACCCTACCCTTCTCGCCCGGGAACTCAGTTTTGTCTGGTTGTAGCTTTTGTGGGTCCCCTCTTTTGTTTAGACAGCCTCGAGGACATATGTCCTATCTTACTTCCAACGGTTCTTTATCGCCTCTACGCCAATGGTGAACCACGTTATCATGGGTCGCCCTAAGCCGAAATTCCTCACTCATATCTATACCCATTGTTAAACCTCAAATCAGACTTTTCACTAGCTGAAGGGCTTCATCTAATCTATTTTTATACTTGCCCCCAGCCTGAGCGAAGGTGGCTCTACCTCCACCACCGCCACCAGCCACCTTGGCTACCTGCTTTATTATTTCTCCAGCATTATAACCTCGGGAGACCAAATCTGGGGTTACCACCGCCAGAAAAATAGGCTTATCTTCATAAACTGTGCCCAGAACTACCACCACACTCTTCAGCTTGTCCCTAAGTAGGTCACTCATTTCTCGCAGAGCCTCTCTCCGTAAAGAAGGCACCCTGGCAGCTAACACTGTTACCCCCTTAACCACCTCTGTCTGGGTTAGTAATGACTCAACTACTTTCTTAGATAATTCCCTCTCCAGCGCCAGAGCTCGCCTACGCTCTTTGTCTAGTTCAGGAACCAGGCTACACACCTTGTCTAGCACATTATCTAGCTCAGCATCTAGATATTCGGCGGCTTTCTGTAAAGCTGATAAACGCATATCAATAAATGCTTCGGCTCCCCTGCCGGTAACGGCCTCAATCCGCCGTAACCCAGCCCCAATGCTACTTTCATCAATAATGTGGAAGAAACCTATCTCCCCAGTTGAGGCGAGATGGGTGCCCCCACACAGCTCAGCACTAATCGCTGGCTTGCCAATCCTTACTACCCGGACTACATCGCCATATTTTTCATCAAATAGGGCTATCGCCCCTTCCTCTATAGCCTTTTTATATGGAGTCTCCTCACCATATACCATCAGGTTCTGACGGATTTTTTCGTTGACAATATGCTGTACTTCCTGTATTTCCTTTTCGGTCATTGCCGTCAGGTGAGAAAAGTCGAAGCGGAATCGGTCGGGGGCTACCAGTGAACCCCGCTGTTGAACATGTTCACCTAGCACCCAGCGGAGGGCAAGCTGGAGTAAATGGGTAGCCGTATGGTTGCGGGCAATATCAAGTCGCCGTTCTTCATCCACCACCGCCTCTACCGTATCACCAACCGACAAGCGTCCCTCGGCAACATAACCCTGGTGGACAGTAATGTCTGGCGGAACCCGAACGGTATCGGTAACGGAAAACTTACCTGACGGGCTTATTATCTGGCCAGTATCACCCACCTGCCCGCCCATCTCTCCATAGAACGGGGTAGTGTCTAGAATCAGGCTTGCCTCTTGCCCCTCTCCTATCGTCTCTACAGACTCATTATCAACCAAGAGGTCAAGAATAGTGGATTTATGTTTGAGGCTATGATAACCAACGAAAGGAGTTGTCTTAGACACTTTAAGCACCCCTGTAATTCCTACCATACCTCCGCCTACCTCCACTTTGTAGACCTTCCTAGCTCTCTCTCGCTGTTTCTCCATCTCCTTCTCAAAGCCTTCTAGGTCTACGGAAAAGCCACGGCTAGTGGCAACCTCGTTGGTTAGCTCTACGGGAAAACCATACGTATCATACAGCTTAAACGCCTGTTTGCCTGAGATTTTATTTCTCTTCTTGTTGGCTGCTTCTTGCATAATGCCATCCAGTAGCTCCAGACCAGTGCTAAGCGTCTCACCAAATCTGGCTTCCTCCATTCCGATTACTTTCAGTATGAAATCCTGCCGCTGCACTAACTCAGGATAAATATGCCCCATCTGCTCAATAGTAGCCTTGGCTGTTTCCGCCAGGAATGGTTTATCCAGCCCCAATCTTCGGCCAAAGAGTGCCGCCCGACGCAACACCCGTCGCAGCACATAGCCCACACCTTCATTGCTGGGGATTACGCCATCAGCAATGAGAAAAGCAACCCCCCTACTATGCTCAGCTACTACTCGCATAGCACTATCTGTATCATCACCGGAACCATATTTCCTACCAGCTAGTTCAGATATTCTTTGTATCAAAGGAGTAAAGAGGTCAGTTTCATAGATAGAGGTTTGACTCTGCATCACAGCAGCGGTTCTCTCTACCCCCATACCGGTATCAATATTTGGCTTGGGTAATAAGGTGCGGCGTCCGTCTCTATCCTGATTGTACTGCATAAACACCAGGTTCCAAATCTCGCAAAAACGACCGCAATCACAGCCCGGGGCACAGGAAGCCTTCCCACAACCAAATTCCTCGCCAAAGTCATAGTGGATTTCACTACACGGCCCACAGGGCCCAGAATCACCGGCCGGTCCCCAGTAGTTATCCTTCTCACCAAATCGTAAAATCTTTGTTTCAGGAACACCTATTTCCCGCCAGATGTGGAAGGACTCATCGTCATCAAGGAAGATGGTTGCCCACAGTCGTTCGGGCGGAAGTGCCAAGCGCTGGGTAACAAATTCCCATGCCCAGCTTATTGCTTCCGGCTTAAAGTACTCACCAACACTAAAGTTACCCAGCATTTCAAAGAAGGTAAGATGGCTATGGTCACCCACTAATTCAATATCCGTGGTGCGAAAACACTTTTGGCAGGATGTCAGACGGGGACCGGGTGGTACTGCCTCCCCCAAAAAGTAGGACTTAAACTGCACCATACCAGCGCTGGTAAGTAGCAAAGTGGGGTCTCCCCGAGGTATTAGAGAGGAGCCAGGAATGATTTTATGTCCCTTTTCCTCAAAGAAGCTTAAAAATGCCGCCCTGATTTCATCACTGTTCACTTATTGCTCTCCATCATACTGCCATAACGATAATCATTCACCTATGATTTTAAGTGTAAGACATACTAGCTGTCAACGAGCCGGTAGTTAGAGGACACTATCTATCTCCGGCGCCGTTGACACAGGTCAGCAACTAGCAAATTGAGAGCCAGTTCTCCGCTATATCTTCCTGTCTTAATAGACAGGTCAGTCTCTAAAAGCTTATGATATACCTCCACAATCTGCCTCATCGGATACCGGTCAGCTTGTTCTAACACCTTACGTAAAGCAAACTCTGCGGTCAAGCCTAATTTATCTTGAATCTCTGATTCGGACTCCCCTCGGTTTCTCAGTTCCTTGGCTCGAACTATCATCTGAAGCTGCCGTGATAGCATAACCAGAAGGTAGGCAGGGGCAGCACCACCTGCCAATAATCGCTGCAGCAACTGCTCGGCTACCCCAGCCTTAAATACCAAGATAGCGTCAACCATAGCAAAGACGTTAGCCTCCTGAGCATAGCTTACTAACCGTTTAACATCCTCCTCCTCAATACGACGCCCGGAGGTAAATAGGACTAGCTTATTAATCTCGCTGGCCATAATCCATAGCTCGCTACCTACAAGCTTAGCCAATAGGTTTATTGCCTCAGGGGATATGCTACCACCCTCCTGCTTCACCCGTTGCCCAATCCACCGCCGTAGCCCAGTATTTGTCAGCCGGGGAAAGGACTTTATTTGTGCCTTAGCCGAAATCTCCCTGAGTAGAGGGTTGCTACTTCCTATCCGACCATCTATTAGCATCAAAGTGGTACTATCCGGTATCTGGGTAATATAGGAACCGAATGACTTATACTCGTCCTGTCGGTTACCAGGGGAAAGGGGAGGTCTGGTTACCATATATTGGGAATCAGGACTCACCGGTCGACCATTCTTGAGTTTCTTCTGCCGGCTAGATTTACTTTTAGGCTCAAAACGCCCCAGTAGCCCATTGACAATGACTAAGCGTCTTTCCGCCAGAAAGGGCACTGTCTCACACACAGCTCTTAATTGGTCTAAGGTTAACTGTTGGCCATCAAGGGTGGTAGTATTGGTTGCCAGAAGTGCCTGGTCACCCATACCCTTTTTTATTTCCTCAAGCGCTTGGCGGCGGGAGAAATCATCCTGACCCAGTAGTATGTATAGCAAAGTTTATCCCCTTAATTTACTCCCCTCTATTTTATCACACTGAAGATTTTTCGGTCGGCTCAAAAGGGAGGGGTACAAACAAGAGGTCGTTTATTGGCCTCACCCCTTTTAATATTTAAACAACCCTATTGAAGAATGGTGACACAAAGAGTAGAATAAATACCAGTAATAATATCCAAGCTGGCACTACTGGAACTAAAGGAGAGGTAAGATGGCAGAAAAGCCTAATGAACTAACCAAGCTCGTTACCATTGCTACCGACTTACAACTTGCCGCCGAGTTAAGGACTAAAGCCATTGAACAGCTCGGTAGCCTTGGTACCCATGAAGCACTACTTGCCCTGTTGGACTTAGTCGCCAATACTGGTTTAGTGCGTGCTGAAAGAGAGCTTGCCCTGAAGCACGCTCGAGAAATAGTAAAGTCAGCTGATTAATATCCCAGCCTAAAAGAAGGCGGTTGGGCCAGTGAGTGTTGACATTGGAATCATAGGGCTGCCCCAAAGTGGTAGGACAACCATCTTCAACGGTTTGACCAGGGGTAAGGTTGATACCAGTAGTTATGCCCCAAAAAGCTTAGCCCCCCATATTGGCATAGCCAGAGTTCCGGAGCCCCGTCTTCAAATATTAGCTGACATGCTTAGACCCAAGCGAGTGGTCTCGGCTGAGATAAGGTATATTGATGTCGGCGCATCCGTCAAGGATTTGGTTGAGGACGAAACTATAAGTGGTCAACTGCTGACCCAGCTTAGCACCGTAGATGCTCTTATTACTGTGATCCGAGCCTTCACCGATGAAAAGATACCCCACATTAAAGGCAGTCTGGATGTACCTCGGGATATTGTCACCATGGACTTAGAACTTGCCTTTTCCGACCTAACCATTATCGAGAGAAGACTTAAGAGAATAGAGGTATCGCTAAAAGGAGCCAAACAGTCCGAGCGCCAGGGTTTCCTCCGGGAGCAAGAGATACTAACGAAGCTTAAGGCTGATTTAGAGAAGGATGTGCCCATCCGGGAACTACAGCTAACTGCTGAGGAAGCCAGGGTGATTACTAACTACCAGTTTCTTACTGCCAAGCCACTACTAATAGCGGTCAATATTGGCGAAGAACAGCTACCTCAGGCAGTCGCTTTAGAAGCAGAACTAAGCGCCCGCTACTTGCGACCTTACTCCTGTGTTATCACCCTGTGTGGCAAATTAGAAATGGAGCTGGGCGAGTTAGATAACAGTGCTGCTGAGGAATTCCGAGCTGATTTTGGCCTGACGGAATCCGGCCTTGACTGCATTACTAAGTCAGTCTACGAACTGCTGGGGTTAATCTCGTTTTTCAGCATCGCTTCTGGTGAAGTTAAAGCCTGGTCTATTCAAAATGGTACCAGCGCTCTTAAAGCCGCCGGTAAAATCCACTCTGATATGGAGAGGGGTTTTATTCGGGCAGAGGTAGTCAGCTACCATGATCTGGTAAAGTGTGGTAGCATAGCTGAGGCTCGTAAGAAGGGGCTCCTCCGACTAGAGGGCAAGAATTATATCGTGCAAGACGGCGATGTCATCACCTTCTTGTTTAACGTCTAGGCTAATCAGAGTCTTCTAGCAACAAACCGATACCTTACCACTTAATCTTCTCAAAAGGCGCCAGTTGAGCCTGTTTGTTAGCCTCACCCCCTTAATCCCCCTCTCCTTTCCGAGGAGAAGGGGAAGAGATTTTAGAGAGGGGCGAAGCCCCTCTCTAACCTACACTCCCCCCTTCCCTTATTAAGGGAAGGGGGGGCAGGGGGATAGGTTGTTAAATGGCACCAGCGTTCTTTGGCTAGATAGTCGCCAGCTTCTTCTTTAGCTCAGAGAGCTCCCTCAAGTGGGATTTTTCCTCAGTTATTATCTTATTGACCGTTGGCTGTGCTCGCTGAGGCATTATCTCTTTCATCGCGTAGTAGAATAGTATGGAATCCTTTTCCGCTCCAATAGCCAGTTCCATAGCCTCAATATCACTACTCAGCTGAGTCGCTATTTCGCTGGTGATGGAGTCGTCAGCAAAAACAGCGCTGTCAACCAGTGCCTGAAGATAGGCAGCATATTCTTCAGCATAGCTCTCTGGAGGTTGGTATTTATCGGCCTCACCGAGCATACTCTGGAAAATGCGAATGTGCATTCGTTCCATATCGGCCAGATATCGGAAGACATCACGAGCCTTGGCATTCTCGGTTGACCTGGCCATGGTATCGTAGAAAGCAATTCCTCTCCTCTCGATACCAATAGCGATGTTGATAAGCTCACTGCCAGAAAAGGTAATAGCCACCTCTAATACCCCCTCCTTGATAATTCATAGAGCAGATGCTCTATCCTCCCACCATAGAAATTGACATTTAATAGCAGCTTACTTCTTCTCTTCCTCCGTCTTCTTAAGTTCCTGATAAGCCCTAATCACCTCCTCAACAGAAGCCTCGTCTTCCAAGGTGGTAAGGTCACCGATACTGGCACCACTAGCCACCGCCTTTAGCACTCGCCGCATAATCTTGCCGCTCCTTGTCTTGGGGAGCGTAGTGGTAAAGTAAATCTCGTCAGGAGTCGCTATCGGCCCTACCACCTTGCGCATGTGTTTGCCCAGGTCTTTCTTCAAGTCTGCGGACGGACTTATCCCTTCTTTAAGCACAGCAAAGATGATGATGCTATCACCCTTTACCGGGTGAGGTTTACTTACGACCGCTGCCTCAGCCACCTGAGGATGAGAAACAGCCGCATCCTCCAGTTCAGCAGTACCTATTCTATGTCCAGCAACCTTGAGCACATCGTCAGCTCTTCCCAAAATCCAGAAGTACCCATCCCTGTCCTTTACCGCGTAGTCACCGGTGTAATAAACACCGGGAAAGCGTGACCAGTATGATTTCTTATAGCGCTCTGGGTCGCCATATACACCAAGGAGCATTCCTGGCCAGGGTCTCTTTATTACCAGCAAGCCTCTTTCCTCGGGTGGCACTGACTTACCGTCTTCATCGACTACCTCAGCTTCTACTCCGGGTAATGGTAATGTTGCTGAGCCGGGTTTCAGCGGGAGGCATTCTATCCCCGGAGCGGGTGATATCATGATACCGCCAGTTTCAGTCTGCCACCAGGTATCAACGATGGGGCATCTCTCGCCGCCGATATGCTTATAAAACCAGAGCCAGGCCTCCGGGTTAATAAACTCACCGACACTTCCCAGTAGCTCCAGGCTGCTAAGGTCGTGCTTTTTCAGCCACTCTTCACCGTGCCCCATGAACATCCTGATGGCGGTAGGTGAGGTGTAAAATATGGTAACCCCGTATTTTTCGATAATATCCCACCACCGGTCAATTGTCGGATAGTCGGGAGCGCCTTCGTAAAGGACTATAGCTGCCCCGTGCGCCAGCGGGGCGTATACTATCGAGCTATGTCCAGTAACCCAGCCCACGTCAGCCGAGCACCAGTAGACTGATTCCTCCTTAATGTCAAAGACCCACTTATAGGTAGAATAGTTCCATACTAAATAACCACCGGTACCGTGGGTGATTCCTTTGGGCTTGCCGGTGGTACCTGAGGTATAAAGTATATACAAGGGATGATTCGACTCCAGTGGCTCAGGCTCAACGAAAGACTCTGCCTCATTGAGCTGGTCATCAAGCCAGAGGTCTCTTGGTGGCTTCATGTTGACCTGGACACCGGTTCTCTTGACTACAATGGTCTTTTCCACTGACGGGCACATAGTCAGGGCTTCGTCAACTATGCTCTTTAATGGCACTACTTTCCCTCTCCTGAACCCGCCGTCGGCTGTTACTAATAATTTGGCTTGCACATCATTAACCCTATCCGCTAGGGCTTGGGCGCTGAAACCAGAAAAGATTACCGTATGGGTGGCGCCAATGCGGGCACAAGCCAGCATGAAAACGGGCAGTTCCGGAATCATCGGCAGGTATAAGGCAACCTTGTCTCCCTTACTTACTCCACAGCTCTTCAAGACGGAGGCACACTTGTTGACTTCACTATGTAGCCTTGAATAGCTTAAGACTCTAACATCTCCTGGTTCGCCTTCCCAGTATATGGCTACCTTACTCCTTCGCCAGGTCTTGACATGACGGTCAACGCATATATATGAGGCATTCAGCTGTCCGCCGGCAAACCAGTGGGCAAAAGGTGGCTCCCACTCCAGCACCTTGTCCCAGGTCTTAAACCAATCCAGATGGCGTGCCTGTTCTGCCCAGAACTTTTCTGGCTCTTCCATAGACCTGCGGTAAATATTGAAGAACTTTTTCAAGGGTAGGTACTTAGCTTCAAATGGTAGTGACAGTTCAGCCATAGTTTGACACCCTCCAACTATTTTATTCCCACCGTGGAACGACTCCTCAGGAGCACCTTTGCTCTCTCTAGCTAACCACCCACTTCACTGGCCACGTGACTCACCGCTTAGGCGGCCAGGTGGTGGGACTATCAACACAGGGACTGCAGAATGGCGTAGAACCCTTTCCACCACGCTGCCAAACACCCAACGCGAAATCCCCGCTTTCCCGTGGGTACTCATAATAATCAGGTCCACCTGGTTCTTACTGGCGTAGTCTAGTATTTCGTCGGCTGGCTTGCCTGGAACCACCACAGTCTGGGCAGCTATACCCTCTTTACTCAGGTTAGCTGCCGTTTGGGAAAGATAATTCTCGGCCTCAGCCTGGCCCTGTCTCTCTAGTTTAGTAATCCAGTCTCCACCTATCCCGGCGTAAGCCGCATAAGTTTGAGAGGAAATAGGCTCCACCACCCTGAGCAGAACCACCTCTGGGACCTGACAGCCGGTAGCGACTGCCTTAACGTGCTCCAGGCTGCGCTCTGATAATTCTGAGCCATCCAGCGGTGCTAGTATTTTTTGGTACATTACCCACCTCCTTGATAATTCTTAGCCTTCAATTACCCCTAAGAGCTTACCTAAATCATTGTTTAGCACTACATCAGCGCTTCTCTCCACCAAACGGGATTTGGGATTAAAGGCTACTCCTATCCCCGCCCCCCGCAACATACCAATATCAGCCATACTATCCCCGATAGCAACACAATTTTTTAGAGGTATGTTCATTTCTTCTGAGATTTCAATAAGAGAATTAAGCTTACATACTGAATATTTATACTTAAGGCAATCACTATCTTTGTCTGACCAGTTCAAAGGCATCTCCACTTCCCCAGTTATCTTGCCGTCTATTATGACAAGCTCATTAGCTACTGTCCGGTCAAAACCTAGTTTTGCCTTGAGATGCTCAGTAGCCAGCGTATAGCTATCACTGATGATGACTAGAAAATGTTCCCGCTCTTTAAGCTGCCGGGTAACAAACTCGGCACCCATTGACAAAGGTATTTGCTCTAGGGTATAAAGCAGTTCACTGGCGGTAATACCTTTAAGTAAGCGGGCGATACGCCTCGTTTTCTCATACTCGGGTACCCCCATAGCCATAATATCTTCCAGCTTCCCCTTAAAGCCAAACCTATCAGCTAGCCTAAAGATGAGCCGGTCAGCTATGAGTGTCCCATCCATGTCAAAGGCAATAATCTTTCTCTGGCTTAACCAAGACCCTGTCATTTCTATGTTTCTAAATCAATACCAGTCTCTATTTGGTCTTATCCGTGGCATGAGTAGGTAGCCAGGTGCTCCCCCATCACCTCTACGAACTTCTTGATATCCACTTTCTTGGGGAGGACGCAGAGGTGTGGTTTAGGCGGCTCCTCATCTGGCTTTAGCGCCCCCTGCCATACCAGTTCACCGATGACCATCTGCTTGGTTTCCGGTTCACAAATAGGCGAATGATAGATAGCACTAAGCCCGGGAGCTAATACATACCGCACATGCTCTACTCCCTTCTCCTCATGAAGATGGGGGTTTCTGGTCTCTATTTGGAATATCTCAATACCGTGATCGGCTGCTGTTTTATAGGTGGTAGGTAAGACACCGCCAAACCCTTCAAAAATAGCTACCAGTTCGTAAGGTTCGACGGCAAAGCCAGAGGCATAGGGCAGAATCTCAGCTAACCTCATACTCATGGCATGCTCTCCAGCATTTCCTGTTTTGACAAGCTCGGATTCAAAGCCGGTCTTGGTTGAAATCAAAGAATTCAAGCACTTATTGGTTATCTCTGAGGCGCGACCCCATTTTTTGAAATACATCCCCATGGATATTTTAGGTTTATAGTGCCACAAGATTCTCACCATAGCGTAAGGTGAGGTAGCCATACTGAAGCCAGCCGCATAGCATTTGGCGTATTCCCATACCGCTCCAGGAAAGTAGTTATCAGCATCAATAAAACCAACATAGTCCTTTTTAGCTAGCTTGGCCATCAACCACCCAACCACCATTCCTTCACTTTTGCCGTCCCTTATTAGCCCGTCCTCGCCTAATAGGTCGGTATAGCCCGCCTCACCCAGAGCCTCGGCTAGAACCGGGTCTTTCTGATGTAGAATCAGGGCCTCACGTTGACTGAAGTGGCAGAATTGGGCTAAGGTATCTCCCTCCATCCTAAATCTGTCTACCCGATTTATCTGGCTATTGGAAACCACAATTATCAGGCAATCGTGTGGGACGCCACTGATAACCCCTTCAAACAATTTAAGCTTCTCGTCTTTGATTGGTATGATAATAGCCATCCGGTGCTCGATGTCTCTAATTGCCTCGTCCTCAATCTTTGTAACTCCTATGGCCTCTCTGGTAGGTATATTTTCTTTTCTGCCTGAGTCAAGTTCCAGCACTTTTTGCAGATCGTTTATCCGTACTGAGCCAAAGCGCTCAGTATATCTTGTAGTCTCTAAACGCATGGCTACCTCCCTTTGGTTAGGTTAACTTCTCCTGAAGTGCTTTAACATACTACATATTCTTAAATAAATCAAGTGACTTTATATTAAACTAAGTCGCTTGGATTAACAAATATTTGTGGAGCTGGGGGGATTCGAACCCCTATTAGACCGGCATGCCTAGTATCCTCAGCAGACCACGCAGCCCCCAGTAGCCGGCGTAAGCAACGGTAATACCCTTAATCAACTTCCCCGCCAAGCAGATAAGAAAATACCGCCGAAGACCAAATCGCAGTGCCCCGGCAGCTAGAGCTGCTGGGTAGAAGAATGGATTGAGCACTGCTGAGAGAACAAACAGAGTCCATGAACCCCGCCGTTCCATCCAGTGCATCAGTCGTGAGTAGATTGCCTGAACCTTGCCATACTTAATGTTGCTGAGAGCTGCCCCACCACCATGACCCGTCATATAGATGGTCACTGCCCCTACAGTTTCACCCAAACCGGCGGCGACACCAACCCAGTAGGGCGTAAGTACACCCCCCAGGGCAAAAACAACAGCCAGCATGGGCACGGGGATAATAATAGTGGCGCCACCTAAAATACTAATGAAAAAGGCACCTAGATAGCCATAGCCCTTAAGCGCCTGGACATATTCCCAGAAGTAAACCACCGCCACCGCCATGAGGAGAGAAAGCATTACTCCCACAATACCCAATATATAGGCTGTCTTTTTTGAACCTATTCTTGCCTCATTCTCCATATGATATTCCTGCCTGAATAGCAGCCATCTAGGTCTAATCTGATGACACTTGAATTGTAAAGGGTCTGCTCTTATTTGACAACTTTAGCGGCGACCCGTGCCGTAAAGGTTAAGCCATCATCGCTACGGTCAACTATGATGGTGTCACCCGGGCTAAATTCGCCTCGCAGCAGCTTGGTTGATAGCGGATTTTCCACATAGCGCTCAATGGCTCGCCTCAGCGGTCGTGCCCCATAGAGCGGGTCAAATCCTTCCTTAGCCAGCCATGATTTGGCTTCCTCAGTTAGCTCCACCCCAAGCTTACGGTCGGCCAGACGCTTCTGCAAATCCCCTACTAGTAAATCAACAATGCTCCGCAGTTGTTCCTCAGTTAGCTCATGGAAAACTATAATCTCATCTATCCGGTTAAGGAACTCAGGGCGGAAGGTCTTCTTCACTGCCCCCATCACCTTTTCTTTCATTTGTTCATAGCTCTGTTTTCGAGCTTTGGCTCCCTCCTTTTGTGGAGCAAAACCTATGGCCATATCGCGCTTGATGAGTTCAACGCCAGTATTGCTGGTCATAATGACTATGGTGTTCTTAAAATCTACTGTCCGACCGTGACCATCGGTTAATCGCCCGTCATCAAGAATCTGAAGCAGGCTATTAAATACCTCAGGATGTGCCTTTTCAATCTCATCCAGCAGTATCACCCGGTATGGGCGCCGTCGCACTGCTTCGGTAAGCTGTCCTCCCTCCTCATAGCCTACATAGCCCGGTGGAGCGCCAATAAGGCGTGATACCGTGTGCTTCTCCTGATACTCTGACATATCTAGACGCACCATGGCACTCTCGTCACCAAACAGGAACCAGGCCAGAGTACGAACTAGCTCAGTCTTACCCACGCCGGTAGGACCGAGGAACATAAAGCTACCAATGGGACGCTTCGGGTCTTTGAGTCCAGCTCGGCTTCTCCTGATAGCCTCGGAAATAGCGGCTACCGCCTCTTCCTGGTCTACCAGCCGCTTGTGAATCTGCTCCTCCATATGCAGCAGCTTCTCGGCCTCACCCTCCATCATCTGGGACACCGGGATGCCCGTCCACTTGGCGATTAGCTGGGCAATATCTTCCTCATCCACCACCCCGTCAATTTTCTCTTGCTGAAGCCAGTTGCTCTTGGCCTGGTTATACTCTTCTTCTAGACGCGACCTCTCAGCTTTAAGCTGAGCTGCATGCTCATAATCCTGACGCTGCGAGGCAGCCTCCTCCTCATTGGTCAGGTGTTTGAGGCGCTGCTCTAAGGTTTTAACCTCAGGTGGGGCACTCTCCGTATCAATACGCAGTTTGCTGGCTGCCTCATCAATGAGGTCAATTGCCTTATCCGGCAAAAAACGGTCGGAAATATAGCGTTGACTCAATCTAGAGGCTGCCTCTAAGGCTTGGTCACTGATTTTAATCTTATGGTGAGCCTCATAACGAGGTCGGAGCCCACGCAGTATCTCAATCGTTGCTTCAACATTGGGCTCACCGATGAACACCGGCTGAAGTCGCCGCTCTAATGCCTTATCCTTCTCAATAAATTTGCGGTATTCATCCAGGGTAGTAGCTCCCACACACTGCAATTCCCCATGAGCCAGTGCCGGCTTAAGCATATTACTGGCATCAATTGCTCCTTCAGCCGCCCCGGCCCCAACTACAGTATGAATCTCATCAATGAATAGTATTACTTCACCCTGTGCCTGGCGAACTTCATCCATCACCGCCTTAAGCCGCTCCTCAAACTCACCACGGAACTTACTCCCGGCCACCAGTGCTCCCATATCTAGAGCCACTACCTTACGCTCTTTAAGCGAATCGGGAACATCATCAGCCGCAATCTTCTGTGCCAGTCCCTCAGCAATGGCGGTTTTACCCACTCCAGCATCGCCAACAATTACCGGGTTATTCTTGGTGCGCCGGCTAAGTATTTGCATTACCCGCTTAATCTCCTCATCCCGACCGATAACCGGGTCGAGCTTACCCTGACGAGCCAACTCCGTCAAGTCACGACCGTATTTCTCCAGAGAACGGTACTTGCTCTCTGCCCTGGCATCAGTAACCCGGTGCCCGCCACGAATGTCCTGAAGGGCACGATACACCTTTTCTTGGTCAACACCCAAGCGACGAAGAATACCTGCCACCTCTCCCTTCGCCTCCGTAGTCATAGCAATGAGAAGATGCTCGGTACCGATAAACTCATCCTTAAGCCTGTCGGCTTCTTCACCAGCCTTCGTTAGCAGTTGGGCAACGCCTGGCGTGGCATAAATCTGCCCTGTCTCATAAGTAACCTTCGGTGCCTTGTCTAAGCCCGCCTCAACCTGCTGCCTCACGGCTTCAACAGTAACCCCAAGCTCCTTTAATATATCACCAACCAGACCTCCCTCCTGCCGGAGTAGTGCCAGCAGGATATGTGGTACAGCCCACTGGCTATGATGATACTGTTGCACTAGCTGCTGGGATAAAGCCAGTGCCTCCTGCGCTTGCTCAGTAAATCTTTCCTGCCTCATAAATCACTCACCTCCCCCCAGTTTCCTCAGCTCCGAATCCAGCGTCTCTACTTGACGCTGTAACTCAGCCATACGTTGTGCCATACGCAGAATAACCTCAACCCCAGCCAGGTTAACCCCCAGGTCATCCATCAAGGTCTTCACCCGATGAAGCTGGGCTATATCTCTGTCCGAATACAGGCGAATATTCCCCCGGGACCGAGATGGCTCTATTATGCCAATCTTTTCATAATAGCGCAAGGTGTAAGTTTGAACACCTATTATTCTGGCAGCCACACTTATCACGTAACGCGGTTCATTATCTATATTCATAGTCACCTCACACTTTATTTAACTTGGTCGTAGCTTACGGAGTTGCTCAAATAGCTCCTTCTCCTGCGGGGATAGCTTGGTGGGTAGTACCACCTTCACCCGAGCTAACAGGTCGCCATGGGAAGAATTGCCCAGATGAGGCATACCCTGCCCGGCCAAACGAAAGGTACGCCCGTTCTGAGTCTCCGGCGGGACTTTCAACTCCAGCTTACCCCTGAGGGTAGGTACCTTGACCTCACCCCCCAGCACTGCCACCGTCAATGGAACTGCCACCTCCACATGTAAATTATCGCCCTTGCGTTCAAATATTTGGTGTGGCTTAACTGAGACCACTAAGTAGAGGTCGCCACTCTTACCCCCACCGTAGCCTGGGCCACCTTTACCGGCAATCCGTATTCGCGCCCCGTCCTTAACACCAGATGGAATTTTAACCTCGAGGCGTTTCAGACGGGTGACTCTGCCTGAGCCCCGGCACACTGAGCAGGGCATATTCTGGATGTTACCACTACCCCCGCAGCCGGAGCAGGCTTCCTCAACCTGAAGGCTAATAAGGCGGCTGGCTCCCCGGTAGGCTTCGTCCAGCGTTACCTCGATAGGATGCTCTACATCCTGACCTCGTTGGGGACGAACTCGACGGCTGGAAGTGCCCGTCCTAAAACCTGTGAACAGGTCATCAAATATACTACCCAGGTCACCCTCACCAAAGCGAAACTCAGTATATCCACCTTTACCGAAGTCCCTGAATGGTGCCTGCTGCCGATGTGCCTGGGCAAACTGGTCAGCATACTGCCACTGGTCACCAAACTGGTCATACTTCCGGCGCTTTTCTTTATCAGACAGAACCTCATACGCTTCATTTATCTGTTTAAACTTTTCCTCGGCCGATTTATCACCGGGGTTAATGTCAGGGTGATGCTTGCGCGCCAGCCGCCGGTAAGCCTGCTTTATCTCCCGCTCACTGGCATTCCGATTGACGCCTAAAATGCTATAGTAGTCCTTACCTGCCATCTGCCTCTCCGTTTATACATAAATATTATAAACTATTTGATAAAATATGTCAAGATCATTATAAGAAACTTAATAAATCTATTATAAATGTCTTGGCAAACTTTATTAAATATGCTATATTATTCTTGGCTGAGAGAGCGGCAAAAGCTTAAACCATAAAGAGGAGGTAAATCATGAGCATGATACGATGGGAGCCATTTAGAGAAATGATGAGCCTGAGGCAAGCTATGGACAGGCTGCTTGAGGACAGTTTTGTCCGACCTGCACGCCTCTGGCCCGAGCTCAGAGCAGGCGAATTGCCTATTGATATGTACCAAACTAAGGATGAGGTGGTGCTGAAAGCGGCTCTCCCTGGTGTTAAGCCCGAGGAGGTGGACATCACTATCACTGGAGACACTCTCACCATCAAGGGGGAGCATAAAGAAGAGAAGGAGACTAAAGAAGAGGATTACTTGTATAAGGAGCACCGCTACGGTGCTTTCAGTCGTTCGGTGACCATTCCAATACAGGTTGAGAGCGATAAGGCAGAGGCAGTCTTTGAAAATGGCATACTAACTTTGGCCGTCCCTAAGTCTGAGCAAGTTAAGCCCAAGCAAATAAAGGTCAAAGCCAAGGGTGTCATTGAAGGTAAAAAGTGATATTATTTCTAGGGTCAAGCTGCTCTCTCAGACCACAGGCTGATACCCACTTCTCTACTCTATAATGCGGGCGTAAATATCCAGAAACTGTTTTAATATCCTGGCTGTGGCTCCCCAGATTACCCTCCCTTGATAGTGATAAAAGTATGAGGTCACGGCTTCACCGTCTATAATCTCAGTTTTCTGGTGCTGGCAACCCCTGTCCAGAAGTGCCGAGATAGGCACCTCAATTAACTCCTCGACCTCCCCTTCATCCATCCTGAACTGATATGGCCAGGGAATTAGGGCAACAAAGGGAGTGATACTAAAGTTTGAAGTCCTACTGATGGTGTCATCCAGCTCCCCTAAGACCTCAACCTCCTCAGCCATCAAGCCTATTTCCTCAGCACACTCTCGCAAGGCAGTATTAACCAGTGTTCCATCTCCATCGTGGTAGGCCCCGCCGGGAAAGGATATCTGACCCTTGTGTTCCTTTACCTTCAGGGTGCGTTTAGTAAACAAGAGATAATACTCCTCTTGTTTCCAGTAAATAGGTAGTAAAACCGCCGCTGATTTTCGGCTTGCGTCAACAATGTGCCGATTCTGCCTCTGGGACAGAAACTGCCTCAGCTTTTGCTTCATAGCCTCTATAGTAGCACTTCCACCGAAGGCAATACAATCTTGACCTCTTTCTTCCAATCAGTTAGAATGCCAACGGGTATACGGAAGCGAGAGCATTACCCAAGACAGCAGAGGGGAGGTTGAGAGATGGCCTTAAAGACAGCCGAACAATATTACCAGTCGTTGAAAGACCTGCATCCAATCGCATATATTCTGGGACAAAGGGTTGAGAACTCCTACGACCACCCATTAATCAAGCATATGCTGGCCGGGGTAGCCCAGACCTATGCGCTGGCGCAGGACCCAGAGGGCAAAAAGTATCTGGTAGCCAAGTCTGAGCTGATTGACGAAGAGGTCAGCCGCTTTGTCAAATTCTACGAGAGTCGGGATGACCTGCTGGCCAAGGTCAGAATGTTGAAATTCCTCGCCCAGAGAATCGGCACCTGCTTTATGCGGTGCACTGGTATGGATGCTATGAGCGCTGTAGGAATAGAGGCCTACAACTGTGATAAGAAATACGGCACCAATTATTGGGAGAGATTACTGAATTTCGTCAAGCATGTGCAGAAAAACGACTTGGTTATCTTTAGTGGTGTGACTGATGTCAAGGGTGACCGGTCACTGCGGCCGTCACAACAGAAAGACCCTGACATGTACCTGCACGTGGTGGATAAGAATGACGACGGCATTGTAGTGAGAGGCGCCAAGATACACCAGACGGGTTCTCTCTGTGCTCATTGGGGATTAATTGTACCTGCTAGAGAGATGCGCGAGGCAGATAAAGATTATGCCGTATGTTTTGCCGTACCGGTGGATGCTGAGGGGGTTGTTCACATCTACGGTCGGGGTACCCTGGAAGCCAGGGCGCTGGAGGATGTTGACCTCGGTAATGTTGAGTACAGCAAGTTCGCCCCAATGGTGATTTTCAAGGACGTCTTTGTGCCCTGGGACCAGGTGTTCCTGTGCGGTGAATATGAATTTGCCGGCCCGATGGTCAGGAATTTCGGTAACTTTCACCGCCATTCTCACGGTGGCTGTAAGTGTGGCGTTGGTGATGTCCTGATTGGTGCTGCCGCTGCTGCTGCTGAATACAACGGCCTACCTAACGTGTCACATATCAACGCCAAATTAGTGGAGATGATTAAGACCTGTGAGGCAATGTACGGATGCTCCATAGCCGCCTCGGTGGAGGCTAAACCAACTGAGTCAGGCATCTATATGGTTGACCCGGTACTATCAAATACATCCAAGCTCTACGAGGGCAAGGAATTGCATGAAGTAATCCGACTGATGATTGAGATTGCCGGTGGCATGGTAGCCGATGTACCCTCAGATAAAGACTTCGAAAATCCAGAAATTGGCCCATTACTCCAGAAATACCTCAAGGGCGTGGAGAATGTGTCCACGGAAGACAGGGTGCGCCTCTTCAGGCTAATTGAAAAGCTTGCCTTTGAAAGTAGAGACATTGTCTCTAACATCCATGGTGCCGGCTCACCCGAAACACATAAGATGACCATACTGCGGAATGCCGATATTGAGTCAAAGAAGAAGCTTGCCAAGAATCTGGCGGGTATCAAAGAAGAGTAAGAGGGTTTCTACCAGTCATACCGTGTACCTTCCCGGACGCGTATAATTATGAGACAAATTCGGTGTCTGGTAGTGTTGTCAGTGTTGAAGTTTGAGACTATATAGGAGCTGAGCGATGAGCTTTAAGGTAGTAATGACCGCCAGGGTTCTCCCTCGTCGGGAGATAGAGTTATATCAAACAAATCTCGGTGTTGATTTCCAGACTGTCCCGTGTTACACCGAAGACGAAGTCATCGCCGCTACACGAGATGCCGACGCTGTAATAACACTAATGCAACCCTATTCCAGGAGAGTCATCGAGAACCTGGAAAACTGTAAGCTAATTTTCAATGCCGGTACTGGTTTTGACACCATAGATGTTCAGGCAGCAACTGAGCATGGTATCTGTGTTGCCTACCCTGGTGACTATTGCGTGGAGGAAGTTTCGGACCATGCCATAGCGCTTCTCTTCGCTTTAGCAAGGAAGATTACGCGCCTAGATAGAGCAGTTAGGGAAGGGAAGTGGAGTGCTTTTGAGAAAAGAGAAATCCGAGGGAAAATACTCCCCCCAATATTCCAGCTGAGAGGACAAACCCTGGGGCTGATTGGTTGCGGCAGAATCGGCCGCACCATAGCTGACAAAGCGAAAGGTTTCGGGCTAAAGGTTATCGCTTTCGACCCATACCTTCCCCCAGAAGTATTTAAACAGATGGACGTAGAATCGGTAACACTTGAACATCTGCTTGAGACATCGGATTTTATCTCGATTCAAGCCACCTTCTCCCCGGAGACAAAGCATATGCTCGGCATGGAGCAGTTCCAGAAGATGAAACCGACAGCCTATATCATCAACGTTGGTCGTGGCGCCTTTATTGACCAAGCGGCATTATACACTGCTCTCTCTAACGGCTATATAGCCGGGGCAGCTCTAGATGTGGTGGAGGAAGAACCAGCCGGTATTGGCTTGGAGCACCCTTTGCTCACATTGGATAACGTGATTATCACCGCCCATTCCGCTTACTACTCGGAGCAATCCGCAGCCAAGTATAGGCAGCGGATATATGAAGCGGTTGCCAGCATCGTTAATGGGAAGTGGCCCGAGTGGCTTGTTAACCCGGAAGTGAAAGAGAATTTCCAGAAGAAGTGGCAGCAACCTCAAAAAACCTAAACCTCATCATCTCATAGACACCGCCAAGCCAATTAACGCTTCATCTCCACAATCAGACATAGCTCCTCTAGGACACTGATTTGGCTACACACTTTATCTGTGGTAAAATAGACCAGTTTAGGGTGGTGCTATGCTTAACTTTGGCATACTTACCATTAGTGATAAGGGGTGGCGTGGCCAGCGCTACGATGAGAGTGGCCAGACAGTTAGTGAGCGGTTATCTTCTCAGGATAGTTGTGTCGCTAAATATGAAGTCGTCCCTGATGAAAAGGATGTTATTGCCAGTAAGCTTACTGAGTGGGCAGATGAGGGCAGTATAGATGTTATTCTAACTACCGGTGGTACTGGACTCGGCCCACGAGATGTTACTCCTGAAGCCACCCTCGCCGTGGTGGATAGGGTTGTGCCTGGCCTGACTGAGGCGATGAGAGCAGAAACTTTTAGTAAGACACCGTTTGCCATTTTGAGCCGAGCTGTGGCTGGAATTAGAGGAAGGTGTCTCATTATTAACTTGCCAGGTAGCCCCAAGGCAGTTCAGGAGTGCCTTGAGGTAGTATTACCGGTCATTCCTCATGCTGTGGAAATTATTAAAGGAGAGGTAACTGAGCATAAAGCTGCGGAGGGATTAGGTTGATGCATATTGATATCTTGACCTTATTCCCTGAGATGTTCCAGGGGCCATTTAGTTGTAGCATTCTAAAGCGGGCTATTGACCGTGAGCTGGTCAGTATTAGCCTGCATAATATCCGGGACTACACCCATGATAAACACCACACCGTTGATGATTATGTTTATGGTGGCGGCACGGGTATGATTCTCAAACCTGAACCTATTTTTGAGGCGGTAGAGTCAATAAAAGCAGGTTATGCTGAGTGGCAGTCTGGCGGGCTGCCAGTTATCCTACTTACCCCGCAGGGTCGCTGCTTTTCCCAAGAGATTGCCGATGAGCTGTCAACGTATAGCCGCCTAATGCTTATCTGTGGCCGCTATGAGGGGGTTGATGAGCGGGTGCGTGAACATCTGGTTACTGATGAGATTAGTATTGGCGATTACGTGCTTAGTGGTGGTGAGCTAGCCGCCATGGTAGTGGTAGATGCAGTGGTCCGACTACTGCCAGGGGTGCTTGGCTCAGAGGCTTCGGTAACAGATGATTCTCATGCCTCTGGGCTATTGGAATATCCCCAATATACTCGGCCGGCGGAATACCGAGGATACCCAGTGCCTCAGGTTTTACTTTCAGGAGACCATGCTCAAATCGCTAGGTGGCGGCGTGAGCAGGCAATTCGGCGTACCTTGAAACGTCGCCCCGAGCTACTGGACAAAACTAGCCTATGTTCCGAGGAAAGGCAGTTAGTCAATAGGTTGAAAAGGTCTTGATTTATCGAGGAGTCCAAAATGAGTGTGGCATCACTAATTGAAGTCAAACCAAACCCTAATATTCCTCCTCTGTCCGCCGGTGATACTGTAAAGGTCAGTAGTAAGGTTGTGGAAGGGGACAAGGAGCGCACCCAAGTCTTCCAGGGGGTAGTAATTAAGGTTCGGCGGGGTGGAGTCGGGACTAACTTTACTGTGAGGCGTGTTGTCTATGGCATAGGTGTTGAGCGAACCTTCCCCTTACATTCGCCTTTGGTGGAGAAGGTAGAGGTCGTGCGGCATGGCCGGGTACGCCGAGCTAAGCTGTATTACCTGCGCGGGCTCAGTGCCAAGGCATCTCGTATCAAGGAAAAGCGGGTGGACAAGGGGAAGAAACCGAGGCAAGGTTAAGTAATTTAAACAAACTGGCTAACCCGTTTAAGACAGATGCTGACGATTTACTCCCCACTACTGAGTTACCTGGCTGGAGTATAGGATGGGGTATGCCGAGGTTAGTGTTAATTCACCAGTAGCCCAGCGCCGGACCTTTAGCTATGCTATACCCTCCGGTTTAACTATTGATGTGGGGCAGGCGGTGTGGGTTCCCTTCGGGGATAAGCTCCTTCAGGGCATCGTTTTGGAGCTAAGCGACTACCCTTCTGTAGAAGAGACGAGAGAAATAGCCGGTATTATTGACCCACACCCAGTATTATCCCCGGCCCGGGTAAGACTAGCTCGCTGGCTCAGTGAATATTACCTGTCCCCTCTCTTTGAGGCAGTGGCTCTAATGCTACCGCCAGGCTTTGAGCGTAAGACAGTTACTTTTATCTCAACACCATCAACCACTCAGGAGACAGATATATCTTCTCTTACCCAGGGACAGAGGGATGTTCTGAGATTAGTTCACAGACAGGGGAAAATCAGCCTAAGAGAGCTAGAGAAGAGGCTAGGCTCTAAACAAGCCAAGCTGATAACATCTCAACTGGTAAGTCAAGGGCTGGTAGTTAAAGGCTATGAGCTGGAGAAGGTTAAGGTAAGACCGAAGACGGTCTCCTATCTCCGTCTAGCTGTTACAACTAGTGAAGCCAGGCAGGAGGCAGCCAGTCTGCGTGAGAAAAGGGCGAGCAGACAAGCGGCTCTTCTCGACTTCTTAGCTCAGCGGAACGAGCCGGTGCCCCTGTCTGAGGTTAGGCAAAGGGTTGGCAGCTCGGCATCAGTGGTTAAGGCTCTAGTCAGTAGAGGTTTAGTTGAAGTTCAGCAGATTGAAATAAAACGCGACCCACTTGCCTACCAAAGCATGACCCCCTCTTATCCGTTGACCCTCACCACTGCCCAGAGAGCAGCCCTGGAGTCCATCAAAGCGAGTCTGCTCAAGGCACCACAAGATAATGCTTCGCCATCCGTTTTTCTACTTCACGGGGTTACCGGGAGTGGCAAGACTGAGATTTATCTCCAAGCTCTGGCTGAGGTGGTAAAACAGGGTAAGCGAGGCATTGTTCTAGTTCCAGAGATTGCCCTTACCCCACAGACTATAGAGCGCTTCGCCTCGCGCTTTCCCCGTAAGGTAGCTGTCCTTCACAGTAAGCTCTCCCTGGGTGAGCAATACGATGAGTGGCACCGCATAAGAGACGGGGAGTTTGACGTCGTTATCGGTTCTAGGAGTGCTATCTTTGCTCCACAACCTGAGCTTGGTCTTATCGTCATTGATGAGGAGCATGAATGGACCTATAAACAGTCTGATAGACCCCGCTATCATACCCGCGATGTTGCCGTAAAGCTGGCTGAGTTAACCGGGACGGTGGTTGTACTGGGCAGCGCCACCCCTGATGTAGAGACCTTTCACCACGCCCAGAGAGGAGACTATCACCTGCTTCAGCTTCCGGAGCGGGTTACTCCCAGCGAGGGCTCAGCACTACCCAAGGTCGAGGTTGTAGATTTAAGAGATGAACTCAAAGCCGGGAACAGGAGCCTTTTTAGCCGCTCCCTATCACAGGCGATAGCTAAAGCCGTAGGGAGTGGGGAGCAGGTGATTCTATTTCTTAATCGGCGGGGAACAGCTACCTTTATTCAGTGCCGGCGTTGTGGGTTTGTCCTCCGCTGTAAGCGTTGTGAGGTGGCGCTTACCTATCATTTTGCTGAGGATATGCTACTCTGTCATCAATGCAACTACCGAATGCCAGTTCCCCAGATTTGTCCCTGCTGCTGTAGTCAACGGATAAAGTTTCTCGGCATCGGCACCCAGAAATTGGAGCAGGAAGCAAGTCAGGCTTTCCCTCAAGCCAGACTGCTGCGTTGGGACAGTGATGTTACCAAGGGGAGATATTCTCACCAGGAAATATTAGGCAAGTTCCGTACTCACCAGGCTGATATTCTTATCGGCACCCAGATGATTGCCAAGGGATTGGATTTACCTAGAGTGACCTTGGTGGGGGTGGTCAGTGCTGATACTGGTCTGAACCTGCCTGACTTTCGTGCCGGGGAGAGAACCTTTCAACTGCTATGTCAGGTGGCGGGGAGGGCGGGGCGCGGTAGTTTAGGCGGAAAAGTTATTATTCAGACCTATTCCCCGGAACATTATGCGATACAAGCAGCAGCTAAATATGATTATGCCTCCTTCTACACTAAAGAGATAAACTATCGCCGTCAGCTTCGTAACCCCCCCTTCAGTCGGCTGGCTTGCCTCACTTATAGTCATACTAACGATGCAGTTTGCCAGCGGGAGGCAGAAAGAATGAAGCGTCTAATTACTCAGGAAATAGACTCAAGGGGAATAGCTGACCTTAGCCTGATTGGACCAGCCCCAGCTTTTATCCATAGGTTACGGGGCAGGTTTCGCTGGCAGCTAATACTTCGTGGTTCCGAGCCTTCGGCTCTTCTGTCAGAGCTAACTATACCCCAGGGGTGGGCGGTGGACATTGACCCGGTAGGTCTGTAGTCTTAGACCATCTGAATTTTATTGCCGGCCGACCTTGGTGACAGTTAAGGCTGGAGTCTGATGACTATGGGTGCCAGCTGTCAACTCAGAGGCAAGATAAAAAAGGTCATCCAACTTGTATTGTGGGAAGGCTTTTATGGCGCCAATGATGAACTTCTGATTAATGTGGCGCTTACCTTCTCGCACCCGGTAAATCTGACTTACTGATATTCCCATAGCCTGGGCAAGCTCAGATAGGTTAGCGTATCGGCCATTACACAACTCAAAAATCCTGGTCTTTATTATCATAGCTGCCCCCGAAGTGTCAGATAGCTACATTATAGCCCAAAATGTGCCATTTGTCAATAGCAGTTCCGCGTTAGCAACAGGCAAACAATCTATTCAAATCAAGGACGTGGTGGTATAATAAAACCGCTGGGAGGCATTTTGGCATAGACAATCAAGCTCTATGAACTTTTTTTTAACTAACACAACTAGATGAGCAACCCCCTATTGACAAGGTGGCAAAGTAGTAGTATACTATTAGTGAAAATGAAGAGGTTAGTTACATAAAGTTAAGCAATTGGTGATTAAAAACCAAGCGAGCGGCTTGGTGACTTTCACCAAGCCGTTTTACTATGTGTATAGCACCTTAACAATTGAATATGAGGACTAATATCAAATCTGAAGCAGGTCAAGCGATGAAGGCACATGGTGGATGCCTTGGCATCAAGGGCCGATGAAGGGCGTGGCAAGACTGCGAAAAGCCTCGGTGAGCTGTCGAGTAAGCCTAGCCGGGGATTCCCGAATGGGGCAACCCGCTGCGGTAAAACCGGAGCACCCCCAGCTGAACACATAGGCTGGGAGGAGGTAAGTGGGGGAAGTGAAACATCTCAGTACCCCGAGGAAAAGAGATTATTCCCTGAGTAGTGGCGAACGAAAGGGGAGGAGCCTAAACCCGATAAGCTAAGTGGTTCTGGAGCCTAAGCTTATGGGGGGTTGAAAGCCAGGTAGGACCTATTCCAGAATAGGTCAAGGAGTTACCAACCGAACCTTAGTTAAATGACTCTGGAAAGAGCGACCATAGAGGGTGACAGTCCCGTAGACGAAAGGGGGAGGCTCCTTACCTGTGCTTGAGTACCACGGGACACGAGAAATCTTGTGGGAAGCTACCCTGACCACAGGGTAAGGCTAAATACCCTTGATGACCGATAGTGAACTAGTACCGTGAGGGAAAGGTGAAAAGTACCCCGGGAGGGGAGTGAAATAGACCTGAAACCGTGTGCTGACAAGCAGTCAGAGGTTGTCTTCGGACAACTGATGGCGTGCCTATTGAAGAATGAGCCGGTGAGTTAATCTGTGTGGCTGGTTAAGCAACTGACGTTGCAGAGCCGAAGCGAAAGCAAGTCTGAATAGGGCGATTTAGTTGCACGGATTAAACGCGAAGCTGGGTGAGCTACCCATGGCCAGAGTGAAGCTCCGATAAAATCGGAGTGGAGGCTCGAACCGGTCGGTGTTGCAAAACCGTCGGATGAGCTGTGGGTAGGGGTGAAATGCCAATCGAACTCAGGGATAGCTCGTTCTCCCCGAAATGCATTGAGGTGCAGCCTCAGGTATTAGTTAATGGAGGTAGGGCTCTGGATGGAGAAGGTGGGAGAGTATCTTGCTAACTCCAACCAAACCACGAATGCCATTAACCCAAATCCTGGGAGTGAGACTGCGGGGGATAAGCTCCGTAGTCGAGAGGGAAACAGCCCAGACCATCAGCTAAGGTCCCCAAGAGCGGGCTAAGTGGGCAAGGAAGTAGGACTGCCCAGACAGCCAGGAGGTTGGCTCAGAAGCAGCCATCCTTTAAAGAGTGCGTAACAGCTCACTGGTTGAGTGGTGCTGCGCCGACAATTTAACGGGGCTAAAGCCCGCCACCGAAGCTATGGATTCTAGGTAACTAGAATGGTAGGGGAGCGTTCCCTTAGCCATGAAGCTATTACGTAAGTAATAGTGGAGTTAAGGGAAGTGAGAATGCCGGCATGAGTAGCGTCAGGCGTGTGAGAAACACGCCCACCGAAAACCTAAGGTTTCCTACGGAAGGTTAATCCGCGTAGGGTTAGTCGGGCCTAAGCCGAGGCCGGAAGGCGTAGGCGATGGACAACGGGTCATTATTCCCGTACCGCTCTTACTGAGGCAAAGGAGGGACACGGGAGGGTAGGTTAAGCGTGCCTAATGGACATGGTGCGTCCCCCATTATTAGGTGAGGCTGGGGCAGGCAAATCCACCCCGGATATTGTAACTGAAAGTGGGGGGAAGTTGAGGGGAAACCCAAGGCGACTTAGCTGATCCCAGGCCGTCAAGAAAAGCTTCGTTGCCAGTGAAGTAGGAGCGCCCGTACCGCAAACCGACTCTGGTAGGTAGGGATAATAGTCCCAAGGTGATCGAGAGAACCCTCGTTAAGGAACTCGGCAATCTAACCCCGTAACTTAGGGAGAAGGGGTGCCCACTTAGGTGGGTAGCATAAAATTGGCCCAAGCGACTGTTTAACAAAAACATAGGTCTCTGCCAAAGCGAAAGCTGAAGTATAGGGGCTGATACCTGCCCAGTGCTGGAAGGTTAAGGGGAGGGGTTAGGAGCAATCCGAAGCTCTGAACTGAAGCCCCAGTGAACGGCGGCCGTAACTATAACGGTCCTAAGGTAGCGAAATCCCTTGTCGGGTAAGTTCCGACCCGCACGAATGGTGTAACGACTTGGGCGCTGTCTCAACGAGGGACTCGGCGAAATTGAAATACCCGTGAAGATGCGGGTTACCCGCGACAGGACAAAAAGACCCCGTGGAGCTTTACTATAGCTTGGCACTGGGGTTGGGCTCATCATGTGTAGCATAGGTGGGAGACTTTGAAGCCGGGGCGCCAGCCTCGGTGGAGTCATCATTGAAATACCACTCTTGGTGGGTTTAGCCTCTAACCTTAGAGCAAGCTAAGGGACAGTGTCTGGTGGGTAGTTTGACTGGGGCGGTCGCCTCCCAAAAGGTAACGGAGGCGCCCAAAGGTCCCCTCAGGGTGGATGGAAATCACCCATAGAGTGCATTGGCATAAGGGGGCTTGACTGTGAGACTTACAAGTCGAGCAGGGACGAAAGTCGGGCAAAGTGATCCTACGGTTCCGTGTGGAAGGGCCGTAGCTTAACGGATAAAAGCTACCCCGGGGATAACAGGCTTATCTTGCCCAAGAGTTCACATCGACGGCAAGGTTTGGCACCTCGATGTCGGCTCGTCGCATCCTGGGGCTGAAGCAGGTCCCAAGGGTCGGGCTGTTCGCCCGTTAAAGCGGTACGCGAGCTGGGTTCAGACCGTCGTGAGACAGGTCGGTCTCTATCCGTCGTGGGCGTCCGGAGATTTGAGGGGGTCTCTCTCTAGTACGAGAGGACTGAGAGGGACAGACCTCTGGTGTGCCAGTTGTCCCGCCAGGGGCAGTGCTGGGTAGCTAAGTCTGGTTCGGATAAGCGCTGAAAGCATCTAAGTGCGAAGCCGGCCCCAAGATGATATCTCCCATCCTTCCTCGCAAGGGGAAGGGGTAAGACCACAAGTAGACTACTTGTTTGATAGGCGGTGGGTGTAAGGGCAGTAATGTTCTTAGCTTAACCGTACTAATGGTCGAGGGCTTGACCTGCTTCAGAGTTGATATTAGCCAGATGTAGGGGGAGGGGCAAAAGCCCCTCCTTTCTTTTTCCACTTGACACCGAAGCGTCAGCCGTCTAGAATTAGCCATCAGGTCTATCAGGAGACGGGATATGTCTGGAGAAGCAAAGGAACCGAAGAAAGAAAAACGGAAGGTCGCCGGGGGGCTTTTCATCCCGGCCGGGCTATTTATCGGCATGGGGATTGGCTGGGCGCTTGGCTATCTTGTTCAGGGTATGTTTATCGGCCTGGGTGTAGGGTTTCTGCTTTTCGGCTTAATAATGCTGACGGTGCGTGATTAAATTTGAGGGCTTGACCTGTTTCAGAGTTGATATTAGCCAGATATAAGGAGAGGGGTAAAAGCCCCTCTTTTTTATTTTATCCCAGCCTCCCGCTACTCCCCGTGTGCATCTTTGTCCCACCCGCCCGCCCTCGGAGCGTCTGTGGCTTATCCCTTATATGTGACCTATCCCCCTGCCATTATTTGTAGCTGAAGAGGACAATCATAGAATAAAACAGTAGCTGCTATCCAACAATCGTGACAAGTATAGCGCAAAAGTGGTAAATATTTAGGTAAGTATACCTTTTCCCTATTGACAAGTTGTCGATAGGTGGTTATAGTATATAGCACATACATAATAGTAGCATCTCGCTACTATTATGTGCAGTCGGTATAAGGAGAAGGAGGGAGATAGGCAATGACTAGTAACGTTCTGGTAAGGCCGGAGCAACCTTTTTGGGGCATTAGCACCCATGACATAGTGGCAGAATTACGGTGCGACCCTACCATTATGAAAGAAGTTGAGCGTAGTACACAAGCTTGGCTGGAGGGGAAAGTGAAACCATGGAGCCAGGTGAAGAATGAACTCGGTATCAGGTAAGATAATCATTCCTGAACCTGTTCAGGAAATGCTAGACAAGTTTGGCCCCAGCGACCGTAAATTGATTGCTGGGGTCTTCGGTCTATTAGAGAATGATTTATGGAGAGATACCCATAAGGTTAATTTTGGCTTAATCCTCGGCCAGCAAGAATGGGCTATTGCGGAGAACCGCGTTACGGTTGTGTTTGCCGAAACAAACGATGATAAGGTCGTTGTAACTTTCGTGAATATGAGGTCTCGTTTTCATCCGTCTTGGTTATAGCGGAGGCGATATGGATTTAGGTGAAGTAGTAAGACCAATCATAGCCAAATACCAGATGACTTCCATAAAAAACAGGTGGGAGGAGGCTACGACCTTTGGTGCTCAAACCAAAGCATTGGCTTATTGGATTCGTGATTCCGAAGATGTGGTGAATATTGTTTGGCTTAACTCCGATGGTATCCGAGATATAACTTGGTTCCCATCTCTAGAGCAATCAATATTCAACTTCCTGCCTCTACGAAGTATTGCTTCTTTTGAAGTCAGAGAGGGAAAAGACTTAGCCAGACTTTATGGTTTTCCGGTTGCAGGCGGGCTATTGATACGAGTCTTCTGTCTAGCGCCTTTGGGTAATTTGACTTGGGTGGCTGATACGGAAAAACAGGCGCAGGACTTGCATGCCTTTGCCCGTCAAGTATTTACAGCTTATGCAAATGTCATGAGTAAATAGAACTACAGCTCGGTTTATGGAGCGAGCTAAGTGTCAGAAGTAAAGAAACAGCACAGTAAACTCAGTATTCTCCAAGCTACATCCCGTCCTTACCTTCCTTAACCATTCATCCCCCACCAAGTAGAATTGAGGCTTCACTTTTGAGGCAACTACCCGACTTTTAGGGCAACTGCCACTTTTAAGGCAAAGCCCCTTCCCTGGGGAAGGGGGACAAAGGGGGATGGGGTTAATAAACAATCTCTAGCTAGCTCCTTGACAAGCGGGAGAATATCATCTATATTAAAAAATAGCCTCCTGGTGATTAGAGCGAGGTGGCACCACCCGTTCCCATCCCGAACACGGAAGTGAAACGCCTCAGCGCAGACGATACTGAAGGGGCAACTCTTTGTGGAAAATATGCCACTGCCAGGAGGTTTTTGACCTTTGGTGTAGGTTGCTTTATATCACTTGATACTTTATAATGGATAGCGGTGCTAGATACGAGATAAGCAGCACCGCTGAGGAGAGGGATGGCTAGCCGTTTTGAGAAATTCACCGAGCGAGCCCGTCGGGTTCTTACCTTAGCTCAGGAAGAAGCCCAGCACTTCAGCCATAATTATATTGGTACGGAGCACATTTTGCTTGGTTTGGTGCGGGAAGAGGAGGGGGTAGCCGCTAGGGTTCTAACTAACCTGGGTGTAGTCTTGAGTAAGGTACGCTCGGCGGTGGAGTTTATCATTGGACGTGGTGAAAAGCCAGGTAGCGGTGAGATTGGGCTTAGTCCCAGAGCTAAGCGGGTTATTGAACTGGCGATAGATGAAGCCCGTCACCTCGGGCATAATTACATTGGTACTGAGCATCTTCTGTTAGGACTACTGCGAGAAGGGGAAGGGATAGCGGCTAGCGTATTAGATAGCTTTGGTGTTACTCTAGAGAAAGCACGGGCTGAAATTGTTCATGTCCTTAGTCAAGGTGCGCCTAGGGCTAGACCTACCCGTCCTGCCAGTCGCACCCCGACTTTGGACCAGTTAGGCATAGACCTGACTGCTGCCGCCCGCGCCGGGAAACTTGACCCGGTTATTGGACGAGTTAAGGAGATTGAGCGCGTGATTCAAATCCTTAGCCGTCGGACAAAGAATAATCCCGCCCTTATTGGTGAGCCTGGGGTAGGCAAAACAGCGATTGTTGAAGGCCTGGCGCATCGTATTGCTGCTGGTGATGTTCCTGAGACCTTAGAGGGGAGACGGTTGGTAACGCTGGATGTGGGTTCCCTGGTCGCTGGAACCAAGTACCGCGGTGAGTTTGAAGAACGACTAAAGAAGGTTATTGATGAGATAAAGACGTCCGGTAATTGTATCCTCTTTGTTGATGAGTTCCACACTATCGTTGGTGCCGGGGCGGCTGAAGGGGCAGTTGATGCGGCTAATATTCTCAAACCGTCACTAGCACGAGGAGAGCTGCAGTGTATTGGTGCTACTACCCTTAATGATTACCGAAAATATGTGGAGCGGGATGCGGCTCTGGAGCGCCGCTTCCAGCCCATCTTGGTAAAGGAACCCTCTGTAGACGAAACTTTGGAGATTTTACATGGTATTAAGGAGCGCTATGAGGAACATCATCGTCTGACGATAGGTGATGAGGCACTGCGTTCAGCGGCAACATTAGCTGCCAGATATATACCCGACCGTTTTATGCCTGACAAGGCTATTGACCTGATTGATGAGGCAGCTTCAAGAGTAAACATCCAACACCGAACTATACCTATTACCTTGAAGGAAGCCAGGCAAGCTGAGGATAGTGTGCGTAAAGATAAGGATGCCGCTTTAGCCACCCAGCAGTATGAGTATGCTGCTGAGCTGCGTGAGCGGGAGCTGCAGTTGGTGGAGAAAATAAAGAAGATAGAAGCCGAGTGGCAGGCCGAGCGGGAGCAGGTGAAGCCAGTGGTAACCGCTGATGATATTGCTGAGATAGTGAGTATGTGGACCAGTATCCCAGTGGTGCAGCTAACTGCTGATGAGACCAGTCGTCTGCTTCACATGGAGGAAGTACTACATAAGCGCATTATTGGTCAGGATGAGGCGATAAATATTGTGGCTAAGGCGGTAAGGCGAGCCCGAGCCGGTCTCAAAGACCCGAGACATCCTATAGGCAATTTCATCTTTCTTGGTCCTACCGGTGTTGGTAAGACAGAGTTGGTCAGAGCCCTGGCTGAGTTTATGTTTGGTAGTGAGGAGGCACTAACCAGGCTTGATATGTCTGAGTTTATGGAGAGACACACGGTCGCCCGACTGGTTGGGGCTCCACCGGGGTATGTTGGCTATGAGGAAGGTGGGCAATTAACTGAGGCAGTAAGGCGTAAGTCGTATTGCGTCATACTTCTGGATGAAATTGAAAAGGCTCACCCGGACGTGTTCAATATACTCCTGCAGATATTTGACGATGGTCACCTGACTGATGCTAAGGGTCGCCGGGTTGATTTCCGCAACAGCATTATTGTCATGACCAGCAATGTGGGTGCTGAGCTAATCAGGAAAGGTAGCACCATTGGTTTTACTGTTCGCGATGAGGCTAAAACTCGGCAGGAGTCCTATGAGAGAATGAAGGAAAAGCTACTTGGGGAACTAAAGAAGACCTTCCGCCCCGAGTTTCTTAATCGTATTGATGGGGTAGTGGTGTTTCACTCCCTGACCAGGGAGCATATCCGACAAATAGTGGATTTGATGCTGGTTTCGGCAACTCAGCAGCTGGCGGAAAAGGAGATTAAGCTAGAGGTAACCGAGGCGGCTAAAGATTTCTTGGGTGAGAAGGGGTACGATGAAGTCTTTGGGGCTCGACCGCTACGCCGAGTGATTCAGGATATGGTTGAGGATAAACTTTCCGATGATTTGCTCCGGGGCAAATTCCAGTCGGGGGATACGGTGGTGGTTGACATAGAGGAGGGAGAGATTGTCGTGCACCCAGCGGCGGTGGGCATTACTGAAGGATAATAAACCGTAAGTTTTTACGGATGACAGACTAGCTTTTCATAGAGGGCGGAGAAACCAGGATAACTGATACAACCGCCCTTTAAATTCACCCAAAATTGATTGGTTAGCATTAAAATAAGAGGAACATTAAAAGCGGGGTAGAGACATGATAGCAGTAGATTGGGGGCAGGCTTGGCAAGTTGGTGGTGTTGGTTTTGCTACGGTCTTTGCCTTGTTAATTATTCTAGCCGTGGTTATATGGCTAACCGGGCTGGTACTTGGTAAAATCAGCATGGGTAAGAGTGAAACTGATGGCAAGAAGAGAGGAGATTGAAAAGTGGCGCAAGAAAATGTAGAAGTTCCCATAACAGGTAAGATTGTTGGTGTAAATGTCAAAGTAGGCGATACGGTTAAAGAAGGAGACACGCTTTGTCTACTGGAATCAATGAAGATGGAAAACCCCATACTGGCTCCGGTAGACGGCACCATTACTCAGTTGGGAGTCTCGACTGAACAGGTAGTCAAGCCTGGCGACTTAGTTGCCATCATCGAGTACTAAAAAGTTGGCGATTGATGTTTGGCTTTTTTGAAACTGGGTTTCAGCATTTCTACTGGGGCAATGGTTTGATGCTCCTTATTGGGGTGGCTCTAATCTACTTGGGAATCTCCAAGAAGATGGAGCCTCTTTTACTATTACCCATAGGTTTTGGCATTCTACTGGTCAATCTGCCTATTGGTGGTTTGATGGATTACGAGCTACAGATAACAAGCCAGGCGGAGATGCCAAGCCGGGTAATCAGTATTGAGGTAGATGAAGGGGCTAAGATTAGCGAGGGCGACGTCATCCTTCAGTTGGACTCAGGGGAGGTCTTGGCGCCAATCGGTGGTAGGATTACGGAAATCAAGGCCTCACCCGGTCAGGAAGTCACCCCTGATGAAGTACTAGCGGTAATGATAACGACGGCGCAGACAGAGCTACCGGTACAACCGGTAGGCTTACTCTCTAGAATATTTCAGTATGGGATTATGTGGCAGGTGATACCACCTCTCATCTTCCTTTGCCTGGGGGCATTAACCGACTTCGGCCCGATGATAGCTAATCCAAGGACTCTATTGCTGGGTGCAGCGGCTCAATTTGGTGTCTATTTTGCCTTTTTTGCCGCATTACTCTCTGGGTTCAGTATAGCCGAGGCAGCCTCTATAGGGATAATCGGCGGTGCCGAGGGACCAACCACAATCTTTGTTACCTCTATTCTTGCCCCTCATATAATAGGGGCTACCGCTGTAGCTTGCTACACCTACATGGCGCTGGTGCCTATTATCCAGCCCCCGATAATAAAATTGCTCACCACCAAGAAAGAACGGGCTATATACATGAAACCACAACTGCGTGAGGTCTCAACACGGGAGAAGATATTATTCCCCATAATTGCCTCTATAATTGTCATATTATTTGTTCCCATGTCAGCCCCGCTTATTGGTATGTTCATGGTGGGGAACTTATTTGCTATGTCCGGTGTTACGGAGAGACTCAGCAAAACGGCACAAACCGCATTGATAGACATCTTGACTATATTCCTTACGCTATGTATAGGCGCCACCATGACCGCCGATAATTTTCTCCTGCCGAGAACCTTGCTCGTCCTCGTGTTGGGAGTGGTGGCCTTTGCTACGGCTACTGCAGCCGGTGTTCTAATGGCTAAATTGATGAACCTCTTTTCCAAGCAAAAGATTAATCCGATGATAGGTGCTGCTGGCGTCTCGGCAGTGCCTATGTCAGCCAGAGTAGTGCAGAAAATGGGGCAGGAGGCTAACCCCAGAAACTTCCTGCTGATGCATGCTATGGGTCCCAATGTGGCCGGGGCTATTGGGGCGGCTATCGCCGGTGGTGTGTTCTTAGGTATGGTGGGCTAATATATTACTTTGGGCACTTACCTCTTTTGATTCAGATTATTTATTGACCTCACCGCCATTGATATTTGTTTAGCAACCCACCCCCTTTATCCCCCTCCCTTGGTAAGGGAGGGGGAAGAATATTAGAAGAGAGGCTTCGCCTCTCTTTGATTCTCCTTCAGTATCTCCCCCCTTGCCTTATTGGTCAAAATAGAATAAAGTTATTCTGTGGGTAGAGCAGATAAATCCCATACCAGAACCATTTTTGTCTGTCAGCAGTGTGGCAAGGAGAGCCTTAAATGGCTGGGACGTTGCCCTAATTGCCAGCAGTGGAACTGCTTTGTTGAAAAAACAGTAACTGCTCCGACTGCTCCCTTCCCGTCAATTTCCCCGGTTAACCTGCCCCAAGAGCTGTCTCGGGTGGTTATTGAGGCTGCCGACCGCTTTCCACTTCCCCTGGCTGAGTTTAACCGGGTGCTGGGTGGTGGACTGGTGTCTGGCTCCCTGGTGCTAATAGGTGGCGACCCTGGTATTGGCAAATCAACTCTATTGCTTCAGGTTTCAGCCTTGGTAGCTCAGACTAAAGGTACGGTAGTCTATGTTTCTGGTGAGGAAACCGGGCATCAGATTAAGCTCAGGTCGGAGCGTCTGGGGGTAACTGGTGAGAAGCTTTATCTGCTGGCTGAGACTGATATAGAGGCTATCTTAAGCCAGATTGAGCAGCTACAACCTAACCTAGTGGTTATAGATTCTATTCAGGCGGTTTACCTCCCTGAGTTGGATACCGCGCCCGGCAGCGTAACCCAGGTGCGGGAGTGTACCCTACGACTTATGCACTGGGCAAAGCAGAGTGGTGTGCCTCTTTTCATTACTGGCCATGTAACCAAGGATGGGGCTATTGCTGGCCCCCGGGTGCTGGAGCACATCGTTGACGTGGTGCTCTATCTTGAGGGTGAGCCTTTTAGTGCCTACCGGCTGCTGCGCTGTGTGAAAAATCGCTTTGGCTCAACGAACGAGGTAGGTGTTTTTGAAATGAGGGAGCAGGGTCTGATAGAAGTGGATAATCCATCGCTGGCATTCCTGTCGCAGCGGGGGGAACAAACTATAGGTTCAGCAGTAGTGCCTACCCTTGAAGGCACACGCCCGCTGCTGGTGGAGATTCAAGCCCTGACCAATCCCACCAGCTTTGGCTTACCCCGACGCACCGCCAATGGGGTTGACTTCGGTCGGTTGCTGATGGTTACCGCCGTGCTAACCAGGCGGGTTGGCCTGAGACTCGGTAATCAGGATATTATGGCTAATGTTACCGGCGGCATCAGGATTGGTGAGCCGGCGGCTGATTTAGGCATTGCCCTAGCTATTGCCTCCAGCTCCCGTGATGTTGGGGTTGACCCGGAACTGGTGGCGGTGGGCGAGGTGGGGCTGAGCGGAGAACTGCGCGCCGTCTCACAACTGGATAGACGAGTTAATGAAGCAGCCAGATTAGGCTTTAAGAGGTGTTTGGTGCCTAAAGTTGGTGCTAAGATTTCAGCACCCAAGAATATTGAGCTTATCCCGGTCAGCACCTTACGAGAAGCCATAGGAGTGGGGCTGGTGAGAAAGAAGTGAGTTTATGCACGGGAGGTGCAGACATGGTCAAAAATAAGCAGGATGAACTTATACGAGCCTACGCAACTCTCAAATCACTACGAAATAATATCGCTGGAATGACCGATGTTAAAGAGACATATGTGAACGCGTTCCATACTGTGCTTATTAGGTTGCAAGATATTGGAATAAATACTTCCGAGTTTTGGATTCCATATTCAGAGATTAACCCTAGAACTGCATCTATCAATACATTGACAGGTGTGAAACAGTATACTGAAGAAAGGTATGTTGATAAGTCATTCATACTGACAAAACTAGACGCTATTCTTGGCTACTTTGAAATCATTACTGCTGAGAAACCAAAAAGGATTGGACTTGTCAAGTCCGATGATTGATGAAAGTGGCTAATCAACAAAAAGTAGGCGCTGTTATCGTGGCTGCTGGCAAGGGGGAGCGGATGGGTGAGGTGGATAAAATGTTCGCCCTGTTGGGTGGCAAGCCCGTCATAGCTAGGGTGATTGATACCTTTGAGAAGTGTAATTCGGTTGACCAGATGGTGGTGGTGATAAGCCAGGAAAATCTAGAGAAGTGTCAGCAATTGGTTGTTGAGCAAGGGTGGTCTAAGGTAACTGAGGTATGTCCGGGAGGAGAACGTCGTCAAGATTCGGTGGCAGCGGGACTGAGCCGACTTAACCGGTGCCACTGGGTAGTAATCCATGATGGCGCCCGACCACTGGTAACTGGGGGCCTGATTGAACGTGGGCTGATGGAAGCCAGGGAAACCGGGGCTGCCGTAGCTGCGGTACCAGTTACTGACACCATTAAGGTAGCTGGGGATGACCGGATAGTCCGTGAGACACCGCCACGTGGTAACCTGTGGGCGGTGCAAACACCACAGGTATTTCGTTTTGATATAATAGCTAAAGCCTACCAGCAGGCAAAAGCCGAGGTAACCGATGATGCCACACTGGTAGAGGGATTAGGCTATAAGGTTAAGCTATATATGGGCGCTTATGATAATATAAAGGTAACCACCCCTGATGACTTGGTTTTGGCCGAGGTTCTATGGCAAAAACATGGAAAGTGGGCATAGGCTACGATGTTCACCCCCTGACCCCAGGGCGGAGGTTGGTGCTGGGAGGGGTAGAGATACCCTTTGATAAAGGGCTTAGTGGCTGGAGTGATGCCGATGTGCTGACCCATGCTATTATGGATGCCTTGCTTGGAGCAGCGGCTCTGGGAGACATCGGTCGCCATTTCCCACCCGGTGAGCCGCAGTATAAGGATATTTCCAGTCTGGTGCTACTTGAGGGAGTAAGGGATAAGCTGGCCAAGAATGGCTGGCGAGTAGCTAATATAGATGCTACCATTGTGGCTGAGCAGCCCAAACTTAAAGATTTCATCCCCGGGATGCGACAACAGCTCAGCAAGACGCTGGGTATTAATATTAGTCAGGTGAGTGTGAAGGTAAGCACCTCAGCGGGGTTAGGTTTTGTTGGTCGGGGAGAAGGGATTATTGCCTACGCCGGAGCCATGCTAGAAGGAAGCCAAGATGAAGGTATTTAACACTCTATCCGGACAAAAGGAAGAGTTTTTACCCCAGGGTGAAGAGGTCAAGATGTACGTCTGCGGGGTTACCCCTTATTCTGATGCTCATCTAGGCCATGCCATGAGCTATATCATCTTTGATGCTATCCGGCGCTACCTCCAGTTTCGTGGCTACAAGGTGAAGTATGTGCAGAACATCACCGATATTGACGATAAGATTATAGACCGAGCCAACCAGCTTGGTATCCCTATTGGTGAACTGGCAGAGAAATATACTGACAGCTATTTTGCTGATATGGATGCCTTAAACATCGGTCGGGCTGATATTTATCCAAGGGCTACCGAGGAGATACCCAAGATTATTGAGGTAATTCAGGGTTTAATAGACAAAGGCTATGCTTATCCTGCACAAGGTAGTGTTTATTTCCGGGTGAGGAGTGTTGCTGACTATGGGAAGCTGGCTCATCGCAGTCTTGAGTCGATGATGGCTAGAGCACGGATTGAGGCTGGGGAGGAAAAGGAGCACCCGATGGATTTTGTCCTGTGGAAGGCATCAAAGCCGGGCGAGCCATCGTGGGAAAGTCCGTGGGGAAAGGGCAGGCCGGGCTGGCACATTGAGTGCAGCGCCATGTCCTTAAAATACCTGGGGGATACCCTTGATATTCATGGTGGCGGACAGGACCTAATCTTTCCTCATCACGAGAATGAAATCGCCCAGTCAGAGGGCTTTACCGGTAAAAAGCCGTTTGTTAGATACTGGTTGCATAACGGGCTGGTGCAGCTTGGTGAAGAGAAGATGAGCAAATCCCTGGGCAACCTGATAACGATAAAAGAGGCGTTGGAGAAATATAGCGCCGATGCCATCCGTCTCTTTGTTCTCAACTCCCACTACCGCAGCCCCCTTACCTACTCCGAGGAAATAATAGAAGCGGCGGAGAGGGGGGTGGAGAGATTGCTGCGGGTGGTTTCGAGGGATGACCCCACAGAGGGTAAGGGAGAAGCCCTTGATGCTGAGCCATACCGCAAGCAATTTTATGAAGCGATGGATGACGATTTCAATACCGCCCAAGCACTGGCTACCCTGTTTGACTTAGCCAGGGTAATAAATCAGGCAGCGGATTCTGGGCTTGGCTTTCAAGACGCTCAAGGTGTTCTCTTATCACTGGCACGAGGAGTCTTGGGGTTAAAACTACGTGATGTTAATATAGTTGTTCCGACAGCCCACCTGACGTTGACTACTTTTGCTCCTACTGTGGTCATAGGTGAACAACCGACTCCAGAGGCTGAGGCACGTGTTAGCCGACTCATTGAAGAGCGCAACAGGCTCCGCAAGGCCAAACAGTGGCAACAGGCTGACCAACTTCGTGCAAAATTGGGAGAACTGGGCATAGTCCTTGAAGATGCCTCTGGTAAAACGAATATTATCTGGAAGCGTACTCCAACGATTGAGCCTCTTGATAAACTTCTTACTGAACTAGGCATAACCCCTTGAGGATACCCCAAAGGGGACGGTGTGGAAGCGTAAGCGATAACCTGATGCTGAAGGAGAGTCAAAGAGAGGTGAAGCCTCTCTTACGTATAGTTCCCCCTCCCTTTTAAGGGAGGGGGATAAAGGGGGAGGGTTACCTAATAAAAACCTAACGGGGGTGATTTATGTGGCAAAATGTAGCCTTTATTATGATTGGCATTGGTATATTGGTTTTAATCGGCTGGAGTGTTGAAGTCTTTTTTATGGCTAGTGAAATCCCGCTACTTATCAGGATAGCTGTTGGTGCTATTGTGGCAGGGGTATTGGTTCTCATTGGTGTAGCTATTAGAGACCGACTGGCTAAGGCTAAAACTGAGGATTTCAAGGAGGTAGAGAAATGATTATTATCACCTCGGGACAGGTAGAAGGCAAGACAATTACCAAAACTGTGGGCTTGGTCAAGGGTAGTACTATTCGGGCAAGGCACTTGGGTAAGGATATTATGGCTGGGCTCAGGGGTATGGTCGGCGGTGAGATAACCGAATATACCAAGATGATGGCTGAAGCCAGGGAGCAAGCTATTCAGCGGATGGTAGAGGATGCCGAGAAGCAGGGAGCTAACGCCATTGTCAGTATGAGATTTACCACCTCAATGGTAATGCAGAGTGCATCTGAAATTCTGGCCTACGGAACTGGGGTGGTGCTGGAATAGACAAGCACCACGCTTTATCTTTCAGCCAGCCACTACCAGAAAAGGCGCCAAAACTTTAGTTTAACCAGCCCAACTGGTAGTTCTAGCTGTCTCTTCTCACTAACCGGAAACATATTTATTCTGTCTATATCTGCTTTTAAGTGAGATAGTTCCTCCTGGTAGTTACCTCGGGACAGTATATCGTCAATGCGGTGCATCATCTCCCGAGCTGCTTGAATGCGCTGCTCCCCGGCCTCCGCTAGTTTTTGGGGAATATTCCCATGCCTAGCTTTCAAACGATTAAGGCGCAGGATGGCTTCGTAAGCAGTCTCTGCAATCTGGTGACGTGACATCCACTCTGTTTCGTAATTCAAGGAGTATTTCCAGCTCGGCGCTACTAGCCCCTGCCGGTGCTCTTCTAAGGTGCGAAACCGGATACGGTAGCCATAGCGGTCTGGTTGCTCAAAGCCGAGACTGCCCGGGTCAAGGAAGGGTGCCAGTGGAGCGATAAACAGGGAAAGTCTCTTATCTCCCCGAAACTTATCCAGCAAATAGCCGCAATAGTCAATGGTATCCATTACCGACTGCGGAGTTTGCTTCGGCAGCCCAATCATAAAGAATACATCCATTCGCCTGCAGCCAGCACTAAGGGCATCATTTATGGTCTGTTCTAAAGCTTCGTTAGAATAGTGTCTGCCTGAAGCCCTCCTTACTTCAGGGTCGTGTGATTCCGGAGACATCTCCAGGCAGAAGTTGGGACAAGATAGTCCCATTTGATGAATAAGGTCTCCTGACGCTGGAGAGAATAGTTCAAGGATGAACTGATTTTTGACCCTCTCCTTTTGGAGCAAGCGCAAAACCTCATAGGCGTAGTCGGCCCCGGCCTGGCACAGGTCACCTAAGATAAAGATAGGACCATTACTGAAGGACTCAATTTGCTTCACATCTCGAATAACCAATTCTGGAGGGCGGAAAACCGGTTTTTCACGATAATAAAAGTTCCGGAAGGCAGCGGCGGAGCCACCACAGATAACACAATTTTCGCTGCAACCACGGCAGGTAAACACCGCCATGATAGGATAGCGTGGCCAGCCCTTAAACGGAATGTAACTAGCCAAGTCACGGTACCTGATGACCGAGCGTACTATCCTTTTATAGTGACCAATCATTACATTGCTAATGTCAGTGGGAACGTGAGAGAAGGGATTTTCTCGTAGCTTGCCCTGGCTATCTCGCCAGACCAGGTTAGGCACAGCCTCAGGCTCTTTCCTACTCATCAGGCAATCCATTAACTGTCGGAAGGGTTCTTCAGTAGAGTCACCTCTCAGCACATAATCAACCTCAGGATACTGGAGTAACTCCTTATAGAAATAAGATGAGGAGAGTCCTCCGAAAACCACTTTTGCCTCAGGATGATATCTTTTCACAATTCTGGCGACCTCAATGGCACCGTGGGCGTGGACTAGCCAGTGCAGGTCAATGCCAAAGACTGCTGCCCTCAGACGCTCTATCATTCTTTCAGCACTGAACTTCCGACTGTTAAGCATGCGCACAGCGAGATTTACAATACGCACGCGGTATCCCGCACGCTCCAGGTGTTCCGCAATACTGGCGAAGCCGATAGGATACATCTCAAAAACCGGAGAGGGCGGAATCAAGTCACTAACCGGACCATAAAGAATCGTTTTCTGACGAAAGTCATACACGCTGGGTGCGTGCAGCAAAACCACGTCAACGGACATCACTATACCACCAAAACTTTCGCCAAAATATAGCCGATGCCCAGAAGTAACTGGGTCAGGAGAACAACCAGAACGTTATTGGCCATCGCTGGCACCAGCTTGTCCATCTCCTCTGGCTTCAGGGCACCCCGAATAGCCTTTATGGCAAGGGGGAGTGTTAGCAAAGCTATTAGAGAGAAGGCTGGCATTTGCCCCATCGCCACACCACCAATTATCCACAAATAAACAACCACCGTCAGAACTGAATAGACTATGCCTGCCCTTGCCTTTCCCATAGTGATAGGCAGGGTTTTTCTACCAGCTTTCTTATCAGCCTCCACATCAGGAAATTCGTTCAACAGGAGCAGGTTATGCACCAAGATGCCAGATGGTATGGAGGCAACAACCGCGGAGAGTGTGTAAACGCTGGTCTGAACGAAGTAAACTCCCAGAATTGGCAAAGCTCCTAATCCTACCCCAGGTGCCCACTCAGGCCATCTCAGCTTAGTTATCAAAGGCGTATAAAGGAGAACGCATATGGCAGCTATTATAAGTAGGGGCAGTAAACGCCAGCCACTGGCGAGCACGAAATAAACACCGATAGGTATCGCCAGCAGGAAAGAGCCCAGTCCAAGCCAGTAGACCTGCCTCGGTTTGAGTAGAGCCGCTGGGAGAATGCCACTGCCCCCGCTGAAGGGGGTTCTTTTCGTCGCCAGGTCTATTCCGCTTCTGTAGTCAAAATAGTCGTTAAGCACATTGACACTGATGTGAGCCAGCAGCAGCCCAATAAAGGCCAACAGGGCATAGCCCAGATGAAAAAAACCATCATACCAGGCAATACAAGTACCCAGGAATACCAGCACCACAGAAAGCAGTAAAAATTGGGGTCTGGTCTCGAGAAACCATATTTTCAGCTTCACCGGCTTACTTCTTTTCCTTATGTGCTCGGGCTACATGTTTCTGCCAGCACTTCTCATGCACATAGACAGCACATCTAGCGCAATAGTAGATGTGGGCTCTAGCCTCTTGCCGGCAAACAGGGCAGTTCATTGGTTACCTCCCGGCTACCGCCTTAATCTTACTTCACTACCTACCTCAGCATCAAGGAAGGCACTGGCGCTACCCCCCTTTAGGGATACTTCCAGGTATCCGCTGCTACCGATGAGGGTAAGTAATCCTTGCCCTTCAGCATAGGTACGACTTAGCCCTGAGATGACGTGATTGCCGACCTCAACCGTGATTGGCTGCTTGGTTGGTGGCAGGTCGCTGCCCTTAATATTAGTAATCAGGTTGCCGAAGTTATCAATGTGGAGGATATGCCCCACCAGTGAGCCATCCGGTCTCCGATGCGGCTTAGGGAGGGGTAGCATTGTCAGTGAGGTTATTGCTTCACCAAAGTCAATTGGTGGGAAGCCTAAAGAAAGTAGGGCGGCTACCGGAGCAAAGAGGTCACGTCCGTGAAAAGTAGAGCTAACCGGTGTCCGCCAGAATTGAGGCTTGGTGATAGCCACTGCTTCCAGCCCTGGCTCAAGCTCTCTTTCCTGTAGGTTAACATTATCCGCCGCAGGTTTAGCTGAGGACTCCTGTATAGCATAGCTCAGGACGCCATTATCGGGAGCAACGAAGTCAGCCGATGGTGTTCTTAGAATAATACCTCTTCGCTCGGTACCAACTCCGGGGTCAACCACCACTAGGTGGATTGTTTTTTGGGGGAAAAACTGATAAGCCGTGCTCAGCACAAAAGCCGCCTGGGGAATATTCTGTGGTTTAATGGAGTGGCAAATATCAATTAGCTTAGCCTCAGGGTTAATACCGAGTATCACCCCTTTCATAGCGGCTACATAGGCGTCAGTCAAGCCAAAATCGGTGGTCAGAGTTATTATGGCGCTCATCTTGTTTCAAATACAGCAGCCTATTACTAGCTAATGATGAGGGTTAGTAAGGAGATAGTAATAAACAGAACCACTAGGGCGATGGTAAGCTGAAATAAGGTCTTTTCTACCCCCCGTTTAGTTCTAAACACACTATCAGGTTGACCAAAGATACCCCCCAACCCTCCACCTCGAACCTGTAATAGAACAGCCAGTATCAGGGCTATAGATAAAATTATTTGAGCCACACTCAGGTAGGTTTGCATCTTATCCTCGCTCTCTACCAGACAAGACTTCGGCAAGCTTTTCTTTCAGTAATTCGTTTACCAGCTTAGGATTGGCACGACCCCGGGTAGCCCTCATTACCTGCCCGACAAGAAATTTCAGAGCTTGCTCCTTGCCTGCCTTATAGTCAGCCACAGCTTGAGTATTGGCAGTTATCACTTGACTGGTCACCTCTTCAATCTCCTTGGCATCACTTATCTGGCTTAACCCTCGTTGGGCAATAATCTCATCGGCATCTTTCCCGGTCTTAAACATTTCCTTAAGCACAGGTTTCGCAGTGGTACCACTTACACTACCCTTCACTATTAAGTCCGTTAATCTAACAAGTCGTTCAGGACTGACCTTTTCTCTAAAGTCAACAATATCTATGTTATTAGCATTTGTTATGCGGCTGACCTCGCCCAAAAGCAAGTTACTCCCTAATTTGGCTCTTTCGGGTTGTGACAGGCTGCCAGGTTCGCCTGCTTTTGCAAAGTCTTCAAGGTAGTCAGCCATGTCCCTGGAACTGGTGAGCAGGTTGGCATCATAGAGTGACAGAGCGTATTCAGTCATAAATCGGTCTCGCCTGGCTTCAGGCAACTCAGGAAGGCGTGCCCTTATTTCCTCCACCCACTCTCGGTTTATCATTAATGGCGGTAGGTCAGGCTCAGGGAAATAGCGATAGTCGTGGGCATACTCCTTGCTGCGTTGGGAAACTGTCTTCTCCTTTTCCTCCACCCAGCCCCTGGTCTCCTGAGTAAGTCGCTTGCCTTCGGCCACCACCTTTCTTTGGCGTTTAGCTTCAAACTCCAGAGCCTGGTAGACTGCCTTAAAGCTATTCATATTCTTGACCTCGACCTTAGCCAGAGAATCCCGGCTGTTCTCAGGGCGAATGCTGATATTGGCATCGCACCTAAAACTTCCCTCCTCCATATTTCCTGTAGATACACCCAGATAGCGGAGTATACTGCGTAGCTTTATCAGATACTGCCGGGCTTCCTCGGCGGAGCGCAGGTCTGGCTCACCAACAACCTCCATCAGTGGTACTCCAGCCCGATTAACATCCACCAGACTGTAGGATTCGCCAGCAGGGGAGGTGCGGTGCACTAGCTTGGCTACATCCTCCTCAAGGTGAACGCGGGTTATGCCGATTCGCTTCTTGCCACCATTAGCCTCAATAGTCAGCCAGCCCCCATGCCCAATAGGGGCATCATACTGGGAAATCTGGTAGCCCTTCATCAGGTCAGGGTATGGGTAGTTCTTGCGGTCAAACTTGGTATAATCAGCGATGGTGCAGTTAAGTGCCAGCGCCGTCATTATAGTATACTCCACTGCCTGCTTATTGATGGTGGGGAGAACACCCGGCATACCGAGGCACACCGGACAGACATGGGTATTAGGTAGGGCACTGGCATAGCCAGCGCTACAGCGGCAGAACATTTTGCTCTTAGTTAGTAGCTGGGCATGTACCTCCAGCCCAATAGTAGTCTCAAAATTCATCTGTCTCACCCCTAGTTAGCACATTAAGTATAACAATAATGCTGATGACTGACAAGGAAGATAAATAATTCCACATATGCTATAATCTAAATGCAGTTTGGGGATATAGCTCAATAGGGAGAGCGCTGCGTTCGCATCGCAGAGGTCGGGGGTTCGAATCCCCCTATCTCCACTTTCCACTGCACTTAATAAGCCATTTGCAGACATATTGATGAAGGAGGGCAGACCATGTCAGTGGAAGAGAACAAGGCTATCGTCCACCGTTTTATGGAGGAGGTTGTTAGAAAGGGAAACCTGGTTTTCGCCAACGAGATTTTTGCCGCTGATTTCGTCTACCACCCTCCCCCGTCGGGATTACCAACGCGTGGCCCTGAAGCCATCATCCAGCGTGTCACCACGGTACGCACTGCTTTTCCAGACATTCAGTACACCGTGGAGGATGAAATCGCCGAGAGCGACAAAGTCGTGCACCGTCTTACCGGGCGCGGCACTCACCAAGGCCAGTTTCTAGGCATCCCCCCAACCGGCAAGCAGGTGACCTGGACAGTAATGGCTATATATCGCATCACTGACGGTAAGATTGCAGAACGGTGGCTCAATGTGGATGACCTTGGCATAATGCAGCAGCTCGGCGCTATCCCGTCGTTGGGGTAAGGTGGGGTAACTTCTTGGCTAGCTCCTCGATATACGGTCTGTTCTCAAGCTTGGCTTTCCACCGGCTGGGTATTGACCCAAAGCCCAGATATGCCCCAGAAATGGCTCCGGTCATGGCTCCGATGGTATCAGTATCTCCACCCAGGCTAATAGCATAAAGGATAGCTTGGGCAAAAGAATGAGGCTGAGATAAGAAGCAATATATGGCTGTAGGTACTGAATTGAAGGCTTCAATGCCATTTCCTAGCTCAGTAATAACTCTGTCCCTATCTGGCCGATTAAGTAGCGCTTCTACCCTGTTTAGTTTCTCCTGGTAAACTGCTTCTGGCACGTAGCTCAATAGTTTGGCCAAGAAATCACCCTTATCAAAAGCTAACCCCGGCTCAAGACTTGTCACCAGGGCAATAGCATAAGCCTGTAAGGCAGCACCTTCCTTACCTAGCTGATGGGCGTGGGTAATCTGGCTTGATTTATAGGCAACCTCTCTGAGCAGCGCTGGATTATTATGATAAAATACACCTATGGGAGCAATCCTCATAGCTGAACCATTTCCGTAAGAGCCGCTATGGTATAATCCTTGAGCAGCTTCGTCCCAAGCTGCCCCAGCCCTTATCAACCGGAAGATGTGGGGTGGCCCCGGTCCGTAACCACGCCAAGGCTCAAGCTCATAATTCTTGACAAAGGTATGTGCCATGTCTTCGCCATCAAAACCTCTATTCTTAATCAAAGACTCAGCAACACCAATCATCATATGGGTATCATCGGTGTAGGTTAGAACCTCCTGTCTTTCAGCTATCGCCTCAATTTCTTCAAGCTTGACCTCACGACGTCCTTCAAACGGTGCTCCTAGAGAATCCCCGACACCAGTGCCGACTAAAGCACCCAGGAACTTCGATTCTAGAACTTGCTCATTCACACTATAGTTCCCTATTGGTCACGGATATTTTTCTCGGCTATCCAATAGTATTGTTACCGGCCCATCGTTGTGGATTTCTACCTGCATATATTGCTGAAAGCGTCCTGTTGCCACTTTCAATCCAGCGGCACTAGCCTGCTCCACGAAATAGTTAAACAACTCTTCAGCTCGAGCTGGTGGTGCCGCTTCCACAAAGCTAGGACGCCGACCCTTTCTAGTATCAGCCAGCAGGGTAAACTGACTCACTAGCAACAATTCACCTTTAATATCTAGAGCTGAAAGATTGAATTTACCTTCTTCATCAGCAAAAATGCGCAGATTGACCATCTTTTGTGCCAGATACTGCGCATCCTTTTCCGTATCTTCATTGGCTACCCCGACGAAAACCACCAGTCCTCCACCTATCCTACCCACTACCTCACCAGCTACCCTAACTGAGGCTTCAGTGACTCGCTGGAGTAATGCCTTCACTCCTTCCTCTCCTTTCCCTCGCCGGGTAATTTCTTTTTACCTTTCGCGGGCTCCTTCGCCTCACCCTTACGATTATCCGTAGTATAAAAGCCGCTGCCTCTAAAGATAATAGGAACCGAGTGGATGACACGGTGTGCCTTCCCCTGACATTCGGGGCACATGGCTACCGGCTCCTCATCGAACCTCTGCCGCCTTTCAAAACGACAACGGCAAATATCACACTCATACTCATAGATAGGCATTACTTCACCTCACCAATCTTTTCCATATGTATTTTACTGTAGTTGCCCCAACTAAGGCAAATTAAAATTGCCTAGATTGTTTACTAACCCCTCACCCTTTGTCCCTCTCCCCTTGTTAGGGGGATAGGTTGTTAAACAATCTCATTGCCTGGCCTACCAATCTGTCTGGATTTTCCCTAGACTTTTAAGTAAAAAAGAAGTAAAATAGAAATATGAAAGGTTTAGTTCTGGGTAGATAATATGTGTTTGGCAGTGATAAACTTTATCTTGAGTGAGGAAAGAAGCACTGAGCCTAACTGGGCCAGTGCTTTTCAAGTTAAGGAGGCATAAATATGCAATCCAGCCTGATAGGGAAAATTGAAAAGGCAAAACGCTATGCTCAAGAGACTGAGCGGGTTACCTTCTCCGAGCTTTCCGTAGAATTCCGGGGAGAGCATGATAATTACACCACAAGCTACCAAGATGGCAGGTGGCACTGCTCATGCCACTTTTTCTCAAGCTGGGGGCTGTGTAGCCATACTATGGCATTAGAGAGAATCCTGGGCAACATGCTACCTAAAGAAGCCCAGACGACACAATTTAATGACACCCCGTAACCTAGAGCACAGTCCGATGAAATTGAAAACCACATAGAGGATTATGCTATGTCTTGCTATTTTCGCCACTTAAAGGACATTCTGGATGGAGCCAGCATTAAGGTTACTCCTGACAATAGAAAACAAATTGACCAAGCAATTCACCAAATAGTTGGGGTGACCTATAAACATTGCCCGGAGACCTGGAAAAGGCTAAAACAGCAACTAACTGGCGATGAGCAGAAGCGGCAGGAGTTCATCAGTCAACTAAAGTTGGCTCTTTAAGCTGCCTTTGTTTATCTGCTCAATCACCTCGGCAATTACAAATAGTGAACCGGTAACGCAGATAAGGTCTCTCTCCCCAGCTTGAGCCAGAGCTTCAGACAACGCTGATGGAACATTGTCCACAACTTGAGCTTCTACGCCGTGCTTGGTAAACTCGGCAACGATTGCCGCTGGTGCCATAGGCCGAGGGTGGTGAGAGCGGGTAACAATGATTTTATTAAATAAAGGCACTAGTTGTGTGGCTATGCCGGCTATATCCTTATCATCTGATGCCCCGATAACCAGGATAGCTCGGTCAAAGTCAAAGTATCGCTCCAGAGACTCTCTTAATCTTTGGGCAGCATCCGGATTGTGGGCGCCGTCAACCACGATAAAGGGATGACGGCTAAGAATCTGAAGGCGACCCGGCCAGCTTACCTGTGTCAGACCGTTAGTGATGCTATCCCGGGAAATATTAAAGCCCTTCTCGGCTAGAACTTCCAGTGCAGCCACAGCAGTAGCCGCATTAGCTAGCTGGTGCTGACCCAGCAGCGGAATGGATAGTTCATAATTATCCAATCTTCCTGTCACACAAAATCGCTGGTAGTTAAGATCGGAGCTAAGGCTCCGCCAGGTGACATCGCTACCTACCCTGACCAATTGTGCTCCAGCACTGAGACAACTCTCCTCTATTACCTGAGCTGCCTCATCAGGTTGGGGGGAGGTCACCACTATGCTTCTTGGCTTAATAATGCCCGCCTTCTCAGCCGTGATTTCCGCCAGAGAATTGCCGAGCACCTCGGTGTGGTCCAAGCTAATAGAGGTGATGATGCCGACCTCAGGGTTAATCACATTGGTGGCATCAAACTTCCCTCCCATTCCCACCTCCAGCACTTGAAAGTCTCCCCCTTTTGTGACAAAGTGGGCGAAGGCTAGCACCGTTAATAGCTCAAAGGTGGTTAACCGACCGTAGGTGGCTCTCTGATTCACTGCCTCAACCTCAGGCTTGAGCCTCTCTACCAGGGCAGCCAGCTCCACCTCTGAAATCAACTCCCCATCAACCCGGATACGCTCTCTCCAGGTATGCAGATGAGGTGAGGTGTAAAGCCCAGTGGTATAACCTGAAATAGTAAGGACTGAGGCTATCATGGCCGCGGTGCTCCCCTTGCCATTGGTGCCGGCAATGTGAATTGACTTGGCTTTCAGGTGGGGGTTACCTAACCGGGATAGCAACTCCTCCACTCGCCTGAGGTCATAATTAGCCGCATTATGTGCTAGCCTGGGCACTACTTCATAGTCAGTATAGCTGGATAGATAGTCTATAGCCTGCTGATAATCCATTCCTACTTGCCTTCACCAAAGCCGAGACTAGACACGGCGTTAATTATATCACTGCTGATTAACCAGCAACAACCACGTATAGATGAGATTGGTTATTGACCTCACCCCCTCGGTCTCCCTCTCCTTCGAAGGAGAGGGAGAGGAATTAGTTTTGAAGGGGCTCTGCCCCTTCAATCTACCCCTAATTTATGGGGGCTGGGTGTTTAAGAGGGACGAAGCCCCTCGTTTACCACACCCCCTTCCCTTATTAAGGGAAGGGGGCAGGGGGATAGGTTGCTAAACAACCTCATATAGACTTGACGCTCACCCACAGCACTGATATTATCACCTTGTAACCGGTTGAAGCTAACCTCAGAGGTGTGGGATGAATTTCGTGGAAAAGCTGATAACTGCCAGTCGGAGAAATAAAAGTTTGCTCTGCGTTGGCCTTGACCCTGACCCTAAGCTGATGCCTGACAAGGTGAGTATCTTTGAATTCAATAAGGCAATCATTGACGCTACCTCCGACCTGGTATGTGCCTACAAACCAAACCTTGCCTTCTATGAGGCTCTAGGCAGTGAGGGGCTTGATGCCCTCAAGCGCACCGTAGACTACATACCTGAGGATATACCAGTAATAGGAGATGCCAAGCGAGGCGACATCGGTAATACGGCTAAGGCTTATGCCAAGGCTATCTTTGATAATTTCAATTTTGATGCAGCTACGGTAAACCCCTACCTGGGCTTCGATTCAATAGAGCCCTTCATCCAATACCGGGATAAAGGGGTGTTTATCCTGTGCCGGACATCAAATGCTGGTGCGGTTGATTTTCAGGCTCTCCGTTGCCAGGTGGAAACCGGTCACCGCCCCTTATTTGAAATAGTCGCCCTAAAAGCCGAGGAGTGGAACATAAACGGCAATATAGGGCTGGTGGTTGGTGCTACCTATCCTGAGGAATTAAGGCTGATTCGGCAGAGCCATCCTGATATGCCACTTTTGATACCGGGCATTGGTGCTCAGGGGGGGGACATAGCCTCAACAGTTCGTTACGGGGTTGATGCTCAGGGGGAGAAGGCAATCATCAATTCATCACGGCAGATTATATATGCCTCACGGGAAAAGGATTTTGCTAAGGCAGCTCGGCAGGCCGCCTCGGAACTCCGAGACCAGATTAACCATCATCGGTCTACCCATATATCCTTATGAACTCGTAAAGGAGGTCATAGGCCTATGTCTGAGAAAAAAGAAATTAGAAAGCTGGAAAAGATTGCTGCACATTCGGTTTCGAGCGAAGAGAGAAAACAGGCAATTGACACGCTGGCTGCTTATGGTGAAGCTAGTATTCCTGCAATTCTTAGGGTCTTGGAACGGAGTACTGCTCAAGAGGTAAAAGAACACGGCTTGAAAAAGGTCAAAGAGCTTAAAGAAAAGGCCAGTAAGTAGGTCTCAATTCCATTTGCTATAAGCCAAAAAGAGAGGATTACTTTTGAATGGGCTTCTGCTCCTTCACACTATTACCCTTAATAAATAGTCTTTCGGCCCTTCGGGGGCAAGAATGGTTATGCAGATAAAGCTGGGTGATGTAGTCCGCCTGAAGAAGAAGCACCCCTGTGGCAGCTACGAGTGGCGGGTGGTCAGGCTAGGGGCTGACATCGGTATTAAATGCCTCAAATGCCAGCGCCGTGTCCTTCTGGAGCGAAGTGTCTTTGAGCGTCGGGTTAGAGAATTTATTTCCCGAGGACAATAGTGTTTCCCATTGTGAGGTCATGTACCAAGGGAAGTTTGAAGGGGGTGAGGTTGATAAGCAATCCCGTCATTATGCACATTGACCTTGATGCCTTCTTTGTTTCCGTAGAGCAGGCGCTGAATCCTGAGCTTAGAGGTAAACCAGTGGTAGTTGGTGGTAAGCCTGATAGGCGTGGGGTAGTTGCCTCTGCCTCTTATGAAGCCCGGGCTTTTGGGCTGCATGCTGGGATGCCCCTTGTTACCGCCCGCCGCCTTTGTCCCCAGGCTATATTCATAGAAGGCAGTTTTACTAAGTATAGTGAGGCGTCACAAAGGTTTATGGCTATCCTGGCCGATTTTTCGCCCTATCTGGAACCAGTGAGCTTAGACGAGGCATATCTGGATGTAACTGGTTTTGAATCTATCCACGGCTCCATTCACCAGATGGCAGTAAATATTAAGCAGCGGATTAAGGATGAATTGGGTCTCTCGGTTTCAGTAGGCATCGCCAGTGGCAAGGTAGTCGCCAAGATTGCCGCTGAGCAATCCAAGCCCGACGGCTTACTGGAGATAGCCGCCGGGGAAGAGCGCTCCTTCCTGGCACCCTTACCGATAGCCAAATTGCCGGGAATAGGCAAGAAGACAGAAGGAATACTAAATGGCTTGGGTGTCAATACTATAGGGCAACTGGCTAATATGCCGCTAAGCGCCCTGAAAGGTCATTTTGGCGTGTTTGGTGAGCTGCTACATCGCCATGCTAATGGCATTGATGATAGAAAGATAGAGCCTCCTGCTGCCGCCAAGTCCATCAGTCGGGAAACCACTTTTGCCCAAGACACACGAGACCACTCCCTGCTAAAGGCAACGCTGGGTTATCTTAGTGAACGGGTGGGTGCCGAGCTACGCCAGAAAGGCAGGCAAGCCGGGTGTGTCACCCTAAAGCTCAGATACGCCGATTTCTCCACCATCACCCGCCGCCGCACCCTGACGAGGGCTACTGATGCTGACCAGACCGTCTTCAGCACTGGGCTGAAGCTACTAACAACAGCCCTGTCCCAGGAAAGGCAGCCGGTTCGCCTCATTGGCATCGGGGTATCAAACCTGACTGAAGCGGGCAGGCAACTAGATATGCTGGACTCATCAGTCCAGAGACTGGAGCAACTAAACAAGGCTATTGACCGCATCCGCAAGAAGTATGGCTTCACCGCCATCCAAACCGGCCGCACGCTACTTCTTAAAGACATCTTCCCTCAAACCGATGACGGTTATACCCTTCATACCCCAAGTTTATCGAGGTAGGGATGAAATGAACTAACGTTGATTACAATTTTGATATTTGCTCCCTTATGAAAGCAAAATCTGAGTCCTGAATATAGGATTTACGGAGAAGAACCTCCTCTTTTTCCTTTTCTGGCTTCCTTCTTGTTATAAAAGCTTTGGCAAAAACATCTGATAATTCATGATTAATTTTTATGTCTTCAGTATATTCGTCAATGGCGGAAAGCAGGTCTTGATAAAGTAGAGGCATATCTAAAGACAATCTGTATATATAAACTATCGTACCAGTTGCACTTTTTTCTGGATACCTCATTATCTTTAGGTAGTCTTCTCGTCGCCCAGAGCGATGAAAGGAGAAATCTAGCATCGTTCCATCTTCTAATTTAATCCTTTTAGGCGTAGCCAAATGAACCATACCATGTCTCAGACAATGATAAAGCAGACCACCTACCTCTACATACCTTTGGTCAACTCTGCCAAGATATTCCCGAATAAACTCTACAGCATAGATTGATTTGCTATCGCCTCTGTAAAAATATCCCAATAGGTCGATGTAGGTAAACACCAAGAGCATTAATAGGTCGTCGGACGCACGGAGGAAAGCTCTTTCCCCTTCATAATGAATCATCTCTTGCAAAGGTTCTTTAACATATTCTGTGACTAGTTTTGCATTCCCAGGGCGATACATAGCCTTAACTCTTTCTTCTTCATCAGAATTAGGGTTTGTCATTTGGTATCTCCTTTGCTTCCCATCTAATACATACCACTTAGCCCAATTTTAGTCCAGCCTCCTCGTATAACACTGTATATCAACCTCACCCCCTTTATCCCCCCTCTCCTTATCTGGAGTTATTAATTGGGATAATTTAGAAAGGGGCTAACGGCCCCTTCAAACTATCCTCAATAAGCGCCTTTATTTCATAATGGGGAGTCTTAGAGGGGCTTTGCCCCTCTTTATAAAACTCATCCCCTTCCCCTTATCAAGGGGAAGGGGATACAGGGGATAGGGTTAATAGACGATTGCGATAAGCTCCCAATAGTCCCTCTAAATCTAACCGTTGAACGCTTTAGGGTAAACAAAGAGGTATGGAATGCCGCCAGTATGAATAAAAACCAGGGTATCTTTGGCGGTAAATCGCCCCTTATGAACGAGGTCAATCAGTCCAGCCATAGCCTTCCCCGTATAGACAGGGTCGAGGAAAAAGCCCTCGGTTTGAGCGACCAGTTTGATGGCTTCAATAGACTCTTTACTTACTTTGTTGTAACCCTCACCGGTGTATTCGTCATAGACTGTTACCTCGTCTGGCGTAATGCTTATCCCCAAATCAAGGAACTCGGAGGTGGCATTAGCCATCCTGACAATTTCACTTGTAGCCTGAGCCCTTGTGTAATGGTCGCTGATACCAATCAACTTAAAGGGATTACCGATGTACTTAGTACCTAAAGCTAACCCGGCGTGAGTTCCTCCCTGGCTGGTGGTGACAATCAGGTATTGGGCCTCAATATTCTGTGCTTTCAGTTGCTGCCAGATTTCGTCGGCAGCGTTAACCCAACCAACCCTCGCTACCGGGGGATATTCAAATTCTCGCCTGACAAAGGGGTTGTAGCCTTCCTCACGGAGCTTGAGTGCCTCTCTCTCCAGGGTTGCATTCCGCTTGGCGGTAACCTCCTCAGGTGTCTCACTGGGACCGACAGGTTCCATCACTGTCATATCTGAGTTGAGTATTCTGTGAAGTAGATAGTTCCCTTGCTTTGTCTTAGAGGTATCATCCTCATATAGAATATACCTGACCTTAAAACCAAGCTTGGCTGCCGCCGCTGCCAGTTGGATGGAAAGGTTGGAGGGGGCACCGAGTACGAATGAGTCAATACCTTTCTCTTTGGCATCAGCCATCATGAACTCCAAGTGGCGGCACTTGTTGCCACCCAGAGCTAGCCCTGTCAGGTCATCCCGCTTTACCAGAATGCGTGGTCCACCTAAAACCTCTGATAGGTGCTTGGCCTCTACCAGTGGGGTAGGAAAACACCCCAGGCTTACACGGGGTAATTTTGCTATCTGTTCTATCATTTTCCCCTCCAAATTTATTTGCCTTCTAGTCTCCTTGCCCTTTTCTTCCGCTATCTAAACCTTACCCTCGGTCCAGTCTGACGAGATGCCATACTTTTCCAATTCCTCATCGGCCATTTCAACTAGCTCAACGAATGTATTTTCCGGAGCCCTCAAAAAGGCATACTTTAGACCAGGCCGCGAACTAGTTGGCCCGGCTACAAATTCGGCCCCTTTTGACTTCAATTCTACCACTGCCTGTTCCAGGTTGTCTGTTAGCAGACCGAGATGATGCAGACCGTAGAGACGTTCGGTTACACCTCCGGATTCCTCTGCCCCGGTTGAGCCCGATATTCTGAGCATTAACCCTCCGACGTCAAGGTCCCATATGTTTACTCCGCCATACAATACAAAGGACCTAAGGACTTTGGCTCCGAACATCCTCTGGTAGAATTCTACCGCTTTCGCCGGCTCCCGGCTGGTAAAGTGAGTGTGATAGTGTTTGTATGCCATGCTTCCTCCTTATCAACATATTGACCGCAATTTCCCTATCGACTACTGTGGCTATGTTAAAACTCCTGCTTGCTGGCTGTCAATGCCTCTGTCAAGCCCAAACCTACTCCATATCAAGAAGTCTCTTTTCGCCCTCTATCTTCTGGATATCGGTTATGTCCTGGGTAACCTCAAGGATGCCGATATATTTGCCTTTCTTGTCCTTAACCGGGAAATACCTAATGTATATCTTGCGCCCCTTAAGGTCAATCCAGAATCCGGCCATATTTCTCCGGCTAGTTTTTAATTGGCTTACTACCTGCTCTACCTTGGGCAGGCTTTGCTGCGGATGGCAGTCCCGCACCTTTCTGCCTATCACCGCCGGAGTCCGTCTAAATATCCTCTCGTCACCCTTGCTATAATACCTGACAGTATCAGTCTCATCAACGAAGGTTAAATCTACTGGCAGTGTGTCAAAGATGGCCTCAAGCGTCTCAGTGGAAAGTTTTTCCAGCATAGTTCACCCCCAATCCGATATTACCTGAATATATACCACTTCGCCCAATTTAAGTCCAGCCCCCTAGTTTGAGATTGGTTAGCAACCTATCCCCCTGACCCCTTCCCTTATTAAGGGAAGGGGGGAGTATGGGAAAGAGAGGGGCTTCGCCCCTCTCTAAAATCTCCTCTCCCTCTTCTTGAGAAGGAGAAAAATACTAAAGGAGAGTCAAAGAGAGGCTTAGCCTCTCTTCTAATATTCTTCCCCCTCCCTTTACAAGGGAGGGGGACAAAGGGGGAGGGTTACCTCGCAAAAACCTAAGGGGATGAGGTCAATAAATAATCTCTTAGTTTGCCGGGCAGTCTATCTCTCTAGTCTGCTTAGTCTATTTAGGGTCTCGTTCTTCTCTCTAATGCCGAGTTTGGTTTTGTGGATGGCTTTCTTCAAAAGCTCAATTGACTGGTCGTAGGTCTTTCTATCTACTGGGTAGGGGATGCTGTCCTTACCGCCGTGGGCGAAGCTGTAGCGGGCAGGGTCCCGGTAGCTGGGCGCCACCCCGTAGACCAGCTCAGAAATCAGGCTCAGGGCACGGATAGTTTTTGGGCCGACTCCGCTTAGTCCCAGCAATTGCTCAAAGTCGTGAGGCTGGCGTTCATAGGTGCTTAGAAGAATCTTACTCAGGCTATCGGGATGGAGGTCATGGACACCAATGGGGTGGTGTGAAGGCAAGTTTAAGGTCTTTAGCCTCTTGAGGTTGGCTAGGATGTCATGCGGCTTTTGCTGAGTGGCAATATCAGCGATGGTGGTGCGGGCGGGATTGCTTTCCTGGGCAACCAGGTTCAGTGCCTGTCCTTTTGCCTCAGACAGGATTGCGGAGTGGGGTTCATTAACGAAGCTGCTCACCGCCTCTCCCAGCCAGTGGTAGCGGCGGGCATAGCGAGTAACCTCATTCATACCCTGCTGAATCACCGTCCACGAGCCACTGGGGGTAAAGAGAAAGGTGTGGTGGTATAGCTGGTAGCCATCCTGGACTGCGGAGCTATCCACTTTGGCCGACATCCGGCTGGCATATACCAGTGGCGCCGGGTTTAGTGAGACTTTCTCTCCCCAAACCTCTATTTCCGATGGAGTTCGCCGTGAAGTTCTGCCCTTGCCACCGGCAATAAACAGGCCCAGGTCTCGTTCCAGCCCCTTTATCCCTTCCTTAAGAGCCCCACACAGGGTGGTGGTCACACCGCTTGAGTGCCAGTCAAAGCCCAAGATACAGCCGAAGGCTTGAAACCAATAGGGGTGGGATAATCGCCGCAGCATCTCCTCGGAGCCGAAATCAGTGACAATGGCAATGGTAATCTCTCGGCTAAGCTTAACCATACGGTCAAATAGCCAGGGTGGCGCCTTACCATAGTGGAGCGGTAGATGGGCAATCCCGGTTTTAGTGGTTGACATGCCTCTACCTCAATCAGAGACCACAGCTACCGCAGCTGGTAGTGCTGCAGCTACTACAGGAGCTGCCACCTATAGAAGAAGTCAGTCCACTCTCATCCTTGGTGAGGGAGCAGAATGTGGAGAATATTCGTTCCGCTCTGTGGTGACAACGGGGACAGGAAGCCTCGTCAGTAGCCTGATTCAGCGGGCGAAGCAACTCAAATTTTAAATTACACTTGGAGCAATTATATTCATATATTGGCATTTTTTCTTTCTCTAAGATTAGTTTAGCCGTTTTTAGCTAGCAAGTCAAGCTTGAAATTATTTATCAACCTCACCCCCTTAATCCCCCTCTCCTTTGAAGGAGAGGGGGAAGGATAGGTCTTGAAGGGGCGAAGCCCCTTCAAACTTTCCTTTGATAAATGGCCTGTCAAGCTTCTCAGGCTAGCTTACCATGACGCAGTGCTCTAGGCGATGGCAGCGAGCACGGTTTTAGAATGGCTATAGTAGTTGATAGGGGGCAATCCCGGTCAAGAAGATGTTGTGGAGGGTTCCCATATTTGCTAAAGTATTCCCAATAAATCAATAAGGAGGTTACTAATTATGGAAAGCCAGTTGGAGCTTTATAATGAGACCGGGAAGTACAGGGATAAGCTTCAGCAAGAACTGCCGGGTGTGACGGCTGCCCATACTGCCTTCAGGGGCGAGGTATATAGAGACGGGGCGCTTAGTCACAAGGTCAAACGGTTGATAGCTCTGGCAATAGCGCTTCGGGTTGGGTGCACCAGGTGTATTATAGCTCAAACTAAGTTTGCGGTGGAGGCTGGAGCCACCAAATCCGAGGTCTTGGAAGCCGTTTCAGTAGCCATGTACATGGGTGGTAGTCCCGCCATTGGCTGGTCGTGGAGGGTGGTCAAGGTACTGGAGGAGTTAGGCAAGTGGTAGCTGAATAAGCCTAGCTCTTGGTTTGCCTTCGTATGTTTAATGACCTCATTTTCAGATTTTTTGACCAGGTAGCTATACAGTAGTATACTACTACCAATATAGTATAACAATGGGTATTATGAATACAGAAGAGCTGGCTGAGAAGCTAGTATCATGGATAAGAGACCGGGTGTTGGCTGCCAGGTGTAAGGGGGTGGTGATAGGCATGAGTGGTGGGCTTGATTCCTCGGTGCTGGCGGTATTGTGTTACCGGGCTTTTCCCCGAAGCATGCTTGGCATACTTATGCCTTGCTACAGTAGCCAGGAGGGGGTAGAGCACGCCCAGGCAGTGGCTAACCAGTTTTCTATTCCAACTGAAAAGGTAGCACTTGATAACGTTTTTGATGCCTTGCTCAGGGTATTACCTGACAATGACGTAGACTCTAACATCAGTCGGGTAGCTAAAGGTAATCTCAAGGCTAGGTTAAGGATGCTCACCCTTTACTATTTTGCTAACCGGCTCAACTACATGGTAGTTGGGTCAAGTAATCGGAGTGAACTTTCCGTCGGCTACTTTACCAAGTACGGGGATGGCGGAGTTGATATTATGCCCCTAGGTAATCTGGTCAAGGGGCAGGTAAAGGAACTGGCTCACTTTCTGGGCATTCCACAACTGATTATAGATAAGCCCCCTTCGGCTGGTTTGTGGGAGGGACAAACCGATGAAGGTGAGTTAGGGTTTAGCTATGATGAACTCGACCGCTACCTGGTTACCGGCCAAGCCAATGATGAGCTAAGAAGAAAGATTGAGTCCATGATAGCTACTAGCAACCACAAGCGCCAGCCACCCCCGGTAGCTAGATTTTAGCCGTAGGTGTGCCAATAATGCGTGTTATAGACAATCGCCTCGCCCCTTTTAATCCCCTTACTAGCAACCCCCACCTATTTTGAGGTCGCTTATTAAGGAGGTGAGGTTGAAAAATACTCTCCTGTTTCTCTTGTTTTGGTGGGCTATTTGTGTTATGATGCAATTAGGCGAATATGACCACAGACAAGGAAAAGGCGTTAGAGCTAGCTATAAGCCAAATTGAAAAGCGTTTTGGCAAAGGCTCAATTATGAAGCTGGGCGAAGCTGCTGTAGGTTCCTCAGTAGAGGCTATTCCCAGTGGCTCACTGGCGTTAGACTTGGCCTTAGGTGTGAATGGTATCCCTAGGGGACGGATTACTGAAATATTTGGTCCTGAGGCATCAGGGAAGACTACCTTAGGTCAGCATATAATTGCTGAAGTGCAAAAGCGAGGAGGCATAGCTGCTTATATTGATGTGGAACATGCCTTAGATCCCACCTATGCTGCCAACTGTGGTGTTAGGATTG
>Ga0209979_1000415_pt1 | contig 59803 bp, 56 predicted proteins | sample AnhtaG_FD_183114 | JGI IMG/M metagenome (GOLD analysis project Ga0209979, IMG submission 183114) | Deep subsurface microbial communities from Anholt, Denmark to uncover new lineages of life (NeLLi) - Anholt_01485 metaG (SPAdes) (version 2) | ecosystem: Environmental > Aquatic > Marine > Oceanic... | reverse complement strand
ATTCGAGATTCATGTGCATACCATCCAGGAGGATAATGCATCCTCATGTACATGAATCTCACTATCGTTTTTCAAGATTTCAAAAAACAATCTACAGGCCGGAACTACCTACTTAGAGATGTTACCGTAAATACATTAAAGAGATTGCAAGTCAAAGAAAACCTGATGGTACAATATAGTTGTTGCTCTCCATTTTTATCAAATATATCAAGTAGCTATTTTTTCAAATTATAAGAAAGATATGACGATTTCTGTGCATGTATTTATGCATGCATAAATTATATAAGAGCAAAATTCATGTAACACGATGGTGTTCAAGGATGGGATCAAGTGAATTTAAAACTAAAGTAAAGCTTGATTATATTCAAGATTTTGAAATGATGTTTGAGCGGATGAAGATTGATCGTCCAAGAGAAGCAGCAACATACTATACTCTTCTTATTATAGATAGCCCAAAAGAATTCTCTGAATTTCTCCGGGTGGCCGAAGAGTTAGCAAACATTACAAGACGACCATTAGAAACCGGAAGGGCATCTCTCTTGCGAAATGGCCTCATAGCTGAAGTATTGTTTTCTGCAAAATCTGATGAAGATTTTGGAAGGGAAAGCTATCTTCCCGTTCATCCAAAAGTTATTTGGGAAGATATAAAAGAGGATCTCAAAACAGTCGTTGCTGATGATACCTATACTGCCATACAAAGTCGTTTACAGGAATATGGGAAATTTTATGATGAGAATTTTAAAACGTATGGGATTAAGATAAAAAGAAGTGGAAATGTAACGCTTCGATACAGTGGAAAATGGATTCTGTATAATTTACTGCATAATTGTCTTGAAAAGAGTAATCATTTGAGAATGCAGATTGGAGGAGAACGACTGTTTGAGGAACCATTTATTAAATACTTCAAAAAATTTTTGGAGCTTGATGCAAAGGTTGAACTCATCATTGATTCAGGAACAAAAATTGATATCGCAAAACAATTGAAAAAAGCATATAGTGATAATCTTGACATACGATGTTTTTCAGAAAACACGTCAGGTACGATGCGTAATTTTGTCTTTGGTAAAGAACTGGCAGTCAATGGAATTAAGATTCTTCCAGAGACAAGCAGTGAACCTTCGTATGTTGGTACTGCTTATGTTAATTTAGAAGATATCGAAGTACTCAACGAAAAATTTAAGAATATGTGGGAACTCGCAAAAAAATTAACGTAGCACTGATTCCTCTTTCCTTTTTGATTGTAACTTTTTTTGTTTATTTTGAATCAGCCTGATAAATAGAAATCGTGATTATTGATATGTAGGTAATGTCGATTAAGAGGAAGGATAATGACATTGTATTGCTATAATTCTTAGTATAATCACAAATTAAAAAATCTATAAAAATAAAATAAAAAAAAGAGAAGAGAAAAATTATCTCTTTATTTTATAGGCATCTTTGGAATTACTTTCTCGATTTCTTCGGTTTTTCCAGCATCCCAGATAGCTCGGATAGCTAGAAGACCAGCAGCTGGTGCAACAAATACAGCAAGCATTCCTGCAATCCAGGTGAAGTATGGCCCAACTATATCAACATTAACAAAGAAGGGAGCACTTGCACCGATTCCAACCAACATAAGTGCTGCTATGAGAAATGTTGGCACTTTTTCTTTTGTTATATTTCCTACCGCAAAGAATGACAGGATACCTACAACGAATCCCAATACTGCTAGAAGTGTACTTATTGTTCCAGAATAGTTTGCAAGCAATGTTGCATTAGCGGCAAATATTATTCCTACAATCACGGCTACTAATATTCCTACCAGAAATAACCAGCTTCCTATTGTTTTTAACATATTTTGCATTTTCTCTCCATCCTCCTTATTTTATATTATTAAATGAAAGATGTAATTTAATTATTTAAAGTTTTGGTGTAAATAGGCATGTAGGCATATGTGTAGATATTTACTGAAAAATTTTCAAATCATGAAGAAAGAGTTCTCAGTATATCTGTCATTTTGTCAAATAGTACGTTTTTCATTTTGACAATCTCTTCAGATACTTTTATATAGAACTATTGTTAAAGCTTAACATGCTATTATATAGCAATGATATATAGAAGAGGAGAGAAAAATATATGCCAAAAGTAAATGTGATATATGATATCGGGCCAGAATATCTTTTTGAGGACACAAACATTGGATATGAAATAAGACACAAAGACAAAGGAAAAAATGTGAAAATTTCTGACAAGCTCTTTGATCTAATGGTGAGCGAAGGATTCATTGAAAAAACTGAGGATGGCTACGTATTTGTTGGAAAATACGAAGATGTGATGGAACTAAAAAAGAAAAAATATTAGGCTAAGCTGACATCATGTCCGAGAGGGCCTGCATCCTTTTAGATCACCTCTTCTTGTGTTTCAGGCCCTCCCTTCCTTTATTCAAAAACAAAAAAGAAAATATTATACCACTTGAGTTGCTTACTTCTTTTAACAAATGAAACCTACTACATATGATAAATTCCACAAAAGATCAGAAGAAGAACTTACTGATTTTATAAAAAAACTTGAGCTGCAAGCATTAGAAACTGCAGAAGAACGATTACCACTCTATTTAGAAGTAGGACTCAAAGACGTCCGTCTTGTGTTGGATGTCGGGTGTGGCTCAGGATTTGTAACAAGAGATATCGCTCGTCTCACAAAAGGAAACGTAATTGCTATAGATGGCTCATCTCACCTAGTAGATGTAGCAAAAAAGATTCTCAAGGGGTATTCAAACACAAAACTTTGCATTGCAGATGCGCAACTCCTACCATTTGCCGATAACACATTTGACATTGTAACATGTAATTTAACTCTCATGTGGGCAGACAATCCTAAAAAAGTAGTAAGTGAGATGGCACGTGTAACAAAACCCAAAGGAAAGGTCCTTGCATCCCTAGAGCCTGATTATGGTGGAAAGATTCACTGGCCAGAAAACCAAAAAGTAGATCCACTCTTTGCTGGTGAAGCAATTCGAAAAAAAGGCGGAGACCCCCATATTGGAAGAAAACTACGTACACTTTTTGTCACAGCAGGCTTAGAAACAAAAATCGGTATCGGAAACAGCAGAATATGGTCTTGTGAAGAAGATAAACAATATTACCTGCATTCTCGAGATTTCTACATTAAAGTGTTAAAAGACGCTGGTCTTTCTGAAAAAGAAATAGATGCATGGGAATATGAATATTTGAAATCACTTGATGAAGGCACGCAGCTGAATTTTTTCCCACAGTTCTACGCAATCGGCATAAAACCCAAGTCTTAATAATTACTTGTAAATTTCATTTTTTGATTGAAATGACAGCAACAGTTGTTAATGGCCGAGAAATAGCAAAAGAAATCAAAAAAGAAATTCAAAAAGAAGTTACATCGTTAAAATCAAAATTCAATATAACACCAAATATTACTACGATAAAGATTGGTAATGATCCAGGATCAGCATTATACCTAAAACTACGAGACAACGCCTGTAAAGAAGTAGGTGTTACATCGACTCATTTAGAATTTGATGAAAACGTCTCAGAAAAGGAAATTATCACTGCGATACATAAATTAAACAAAAATAAGAATGTTCATGGAGTTTTAATTCAATATCCAATCCCAAATCATATTTCTCAAGATAAACTTATGAGCACGATCGAACCGGAAAAGGATGTAGAGGGGCTACATCCATATAACATGGGAAGAACACTTCTTGGAAATGAAGACATTATCCCATGTACACCACTTTCAGTATTAACGATTTTAGAACATGAACATGTTGATCTTAAAGGAAAAGATGTAGTTATTGTCAACCATAGCAATATCGTAGGAAAACCACTCGCCGTGCTTCTTCTCAATAGAAATGCAACAGTATCTGTTTGTCATGTTTTCACTAAAGACACTAAACAATATACTTCAAAGGCAGATATTCTTATCACTGGAGCAGGAATACCGAAATTAATTACTAAAGATCATGTTAAAAAAGATGCCTTTGTCATTGATGTTGGAATTATTAAAACAAAGGATGGCATCTGCGGCGATGTTGATTTTGAATCTGTTAAAGAAAAAGCAGGAAAAATCACACCTGTTCCTGGTGGTGTCGGACCAGTAACAACAGCCTCGTCTCTTAGAAATATGATTAAAACATACAAGAAATGTCTTGAGGAAGTATGAATAAATATTATACCTCATCTTTTCTCTGTTTTGTTCTTGGGATCATCTTCTTTTTCATAGGGATACTTGCAGGAGATGTTGAGGCTGGTTTTGTACTTATTTTTCCATTTCTTGTTGGCTCTGGAATATATGCAGTTCTAGGGTTTCTCTTTATGTTTATTGCAATTATATTGTTTATATTCGGCTTTGCTAGTACAGCAAGAGAATCAATTGATTTACCATTTGATGAAGACACCTATGATATCAAACGTAAGAAATCTGTAAAAGGTGGAGGAGTTGTCCTTATCGGTCCTATCCCCATTGTTTTTGGTACTTCATGGAAAATTGCTGTTCTCCTTATGATAGTAGCAATAATTCTTATCATAACAATGTATGTCTTGTTATGAATACATGTTTCATTTTTTTTCTATAAAAGCAATATTTACATCAGCATCGTCCTTAATTGTATATTGTTTGCTATCCCATCCGCCAAGTTCATCTTGCAGATCAGCAAGTCGACTCCCATACTTTTAATGATTGAACGGTAATCCTCACCCAGATCATCTTGGAATTCCTTCATAAAAAAATATCCCGCTCTTTTGCCCAGATGTTTTTTTAATACATCGACAAGGTTTTGAATTGCCCTTCCCACTTTTAAAGGATCGATACGATCTATATTTGACATGATCGTTATCGCATCGTATGTATCCTCAAGATATTTTACATCCTTTATCTCAATATATCTCAAAAAACCATAGTTCTCTTCAAGTTCCTTCAGTAAGTTTTTCATTGATGATCGTGCATATTCTTCAGATGTTTTTGTACTTGCAACATGAACAAGAGACGCTAATGTATGTTTCATGACAACAGAATTTTCTATCCTATGTAACCCTACTACTTTTCTGAAAGGTTGCATTGTTTCTTCATCTTTCATGTCATTCCCTCAAAAAATGACTCAATTTAGACACAAAAAAAGAATCTACCAACAGTGTATCTCTTTCTTCCCTCCATACTCTCATTATAACAAATATCAATATTAGTTATTAATATTTATCTGAGACTACATTTTTCTTATAAATATTTTCAAGCCTCGCTTTTACTAAAGAAATAGCTACCCAACCCCATCATAAAAAGACATATCACAAAAATAATTAAAAGATCAACAACTGGTGGAAAGATGTTGTTTGCTCCAGTAAAACTCCCTCTTATTCCATCAACCATATAAAAAAGTGGGTTAAGAAATGCGATTGTTTTCAACCATGTTGGTAGTGATTCACTAATTGGAAAAAACGCTGAAGAGAGGAAAAAAAGCGGCATGATCAGAAGATTCATAATCACTTGAAATCCGTGGAAGTCACTCATTTTTGACGCAATAATAAGACCAAAACCAACTGCAGTAAATGAGATCAACACCATGGTTACAACTGTTAATAGTAATCCTGCGATACTTGGAAATTGAACACCCAATGCAAGAGATACAAAAAAGATAATAAACCCTTGGATAAGTGCAGTGGTGGCTCCCCCAAGTGTTCTTCCAAGGATTATTGAAAACCTGCTAATTGGAGCAACAAGTACTTCCTGCAAAAATCCAAATTGTTTATCCCATAAGACAGAAACACCTGTGAACATAGAAGAAAACATAATTGCCATCGTGATAATTCCCGGGGCAAGAAAATGAAGATAATCACCTTCTATACCTGCAAAGGTTGCAACGCGAAACCCAGAGCCAAGAATAAAAAGAAAGAACAATGGCTGGACAATACTTGCAACGATTCTACTTTTTGCTCTAATAAATCGTTTCATCTGCCGAAGCCACATGACATAGATCGCTTGAAGTTCTTGTACGATCATACCTATCGTCTCCTATGATAGAATTTCGCCATTTCCTTCATCGGATTTTCAGGTTCTTGATCACGCATCGTCCGACCAGTAAAATGAATAAAAACATCATCAAGTGTGGGTTTTCTCACACTAATTGACTTTATTTTAATCTTCAGTGTTTGCGCTATTTCAATGACCACCGGTATCTTTTCTTCTCCTTTTTCAACACCAAGTGTTAACTGTGAGTCATGTTGTTTTGTTTTTTTAATCCAATCTTCTTTTTCCAATCGCTTCATAAGTTTATCTAGTTCTGAACAAGATAGTGTTATGACATCGTTTCCGACAGAATTTTTAAGATTCTTTGTGGAATCAATAATAAGGATTTTTCCTTGATCGATAATGCCAACGCGATCGCAGAGATAATCAGCTTCATCCATGTAATGGGTTGTTAAAAAAATCGTGGTTTGTTCTTCTTTGTTCATCTTCTTAATATAATTCCAAATTGCTCGTCTTGTCTGTGCATCAAGACCGAGCGTTGGTTCATCAAGAAATAAAACAGTAGGAAAATGCATAAGACCACGAGCAATCTCCAACCTTCGTTTCATTCCTCCAGAATAATTTTTCACGAGAACATCTTTTTTATCTACAAGATCAACAAGGCTGAGGACATCATTTATTCGTTGCTTACGATTATTCTTAGAAAGACCATACATACGTGCATGAAAATCAAGATTTTCTTGCCCCGTAAGTTCGGTGTCAAGTGCTGGTTCTTGAAAGACAACACCGATGTTTTGTCTGACTTTATCTCTTTGTTTTATGATGTCAAAACCAAAAAGCGTTGCAGAGCCTGCCGTTGGATATAAAAGCGTTGTAAGCATTTTTATCGTCGTTGTCTTCCCAGCGCCATTTGGTCCAAGGAAACCAAAAATTTCTCCTTTTCTTACGGAAAAGGAAATGTTATCTACTGCGGTGAAATCATTGAATTTTTTTGTCAGATTCTTTGTTCTTATTATATCCAAAATGTTTTGTCTCCTATCTCGATTTTAAAAGCAATAATAGGATTCTTAATAATTATCCTTTTCTAACTATTGCAAAATAATTATCAGTAAACCTCCTTGAATGAAGCTTTGCTTCAGAAATCCGTTCAATTTCTAATCCAGATTGCTCTATATCTTCAATGAATTCTCCTTTGTTATAAAGATGATAAAAACGAGGAACATTCAACCTATTTTGTCTCCAATCTATCTTAATATCTCCAAGTTCACAATCATTGCTAGATGAAACAGTAAAACAACCTCGAAATTTTTCTTGTTCTCTAGACCACACACTGATAAGGGCTCTACCATCGTCTTTTAAGATTCTTTTCACCTCTTTCAAAGATCGGATACGGTTCTTTCTCCCTTCTATGTTGTGCAAAGCTGCAATATACAAAACTGCATCTAACATATCCTTTTTTATTGGAATATGAACAAGATTTCCATGAATAAGTACTGCACTATGTTGTTTTTCTTTCATCTTATTTTGAGTTATTTTAAGAAGGTTTCTTGAAATATCCAGCCCAATTACTGTTCTACATTTATTAGCACATAAAACGAGATGTCTTCCATTACCACATCCAAGATCAGCAATAACATCTGAACCTGATAATTCATCGATAAAATCAACGACATCTTGCCAAGGGTTTCTTCGAGTTGCATCAAAGCTTTCTGCTATAGCGTCCCATATTTCTTCTGAATCTTTAAAATGGTTTTCTGTCATGAATCAGCTCTATACATATTTTCGTACTTTTTTATGTTTCCCATAGCAACTAAGGATGAACGGGGTGGGAAACTTAATACCTAAGTGTTTAATACAGGTGAGTAATTAATAAGCTATAAGGAGGCAAAATATGACTGTTGTAGTAACTGGTTCAGGACTCACTATTGAAGATGTTGTACATGTTGCAAGACATAACGAGAAAGTAAAACTTCATCCTGATGCGTTGGAACGTGTTAAAGCATGTAGAACAATGCTTGAAAAGAAAATCGAAGCTCATGAAATAATGTATGGTGTGAATACTGGCATAGGTGAATTATCAGAAGTTGTATTAGACGATGATCAGATTAAAGATTTTCAAAAATATCTGATATATAATCATGCTGCCGGCATAGGAGACCCAGCACCTGTCGAGTATGTTCGTGGAGCGATGCTGTCACGAATCAATGTCCATGCTCATGGTCAATCAGCTTGTAGACCTAAAATCACACAGACGTTAGTAGATATGCTGAACAAAGGTCTTACCCCGTATGTCTGCCAGAAAGGATCCGTTGGTGCATGTGGTGATCTTGCTCCCATGTCTCAGATTGCACTTTTGATGATGGGTGAAGGAAGAGCATATTATAAAGGTAAACTTCTTGAAGGCAAAGAAGCTATGAAGAAAGCGGGCATTCCGATTCCTGGCCTCAGAGCACGTGATGGACTAGCCATCATAAACGGTTCTAATCTTCTCACCGCAATGAGTGCGATATTCCTTTATGATGCGAACAACTGGTTAAAACAGGCAGAAATAGCAGCTGCTATGTCACTTGAAGCATTAAAAGCAAATATGAAACCTTATTCTGTAAAACTACATGCAGCACGAGGATTTACGGGAGCAGTTCGTAGTGCAAAAGCAATTCAAAAACTAATACAAGGAGGGGATCTTGCAAAGGGAAAAATCAAATGTAAAGTTCAAGATGCATATTCAATGCGGTCGACGCCACAGGTGATCGGTGCTGCTAATGATGCTTTAGAATATGCACGAAAGCAGGTTGAAATAGAACTCAATGGCGTGGGAGACAATCCTGTGTTCTTCCCTAAAGAAAACCTTCAACTGTCAGGCGCCAACTTCCAAGGGTCACCTGTTTCGTTACCTATGGATATGGCTGGTGTCGCTATTACGATGGTGAGTGTTATGTCTGAACGAAGAATGAACAGGTTAAATAATCCTGCCTTAAGTGTCGGATTGCCACCGTTTTTATCGAAAGGTGCAGGAATGTTCTCAGGTCTCATGTTAAGCCAATATACAGCTGATGCTCTGATTGTTGAACAACGTATTCTTTCTGCCCCGGCTTCTATTCAGTCGATTCCTGCTGCTGCAGATCAAGAAGATTTTGTATCAATGGGTATGAACACTGCTCTAAAGAATTTCCAAATACTTGACAATGCATATGGAATTTTAGGAATAGAGTTCATGGCAGCGGCTCAGGCACTTGATTTCAGAGATTATAAATTTGGAAAAGGCGTTACAAAAGCAAAAGAAGTAATAAGAAAATATGTTGAATTTTTAGATGTTGATAGACCACTCTATCCCGATCACACCAAGATGAAGAAACTTGTTAAATCATGTGAAATACTAAGAGAAGTTGAAAAGACTGTAGGAAACCTAGAATAAAAGATATGAAGAAATCCTTCTTTTACGTTATCATTGGAATATTGATATCTGTCTTTTTTACAAGATCAATAGACTCGTCATATCCTGCATCAGCATGCCGTGCGACACCCAGTCCAGGATCTGTAGTAAACACACGTTTTATCCGCTCATCAGTCTCCTGTGTTCCATCACAGACAACAACCATGCCTGCATGTGTAGAAAGACCAATACCAACGCCTCCACCGTTATGAATTTGTACACTATCTGCTCCTGCTGCACAATTTAATAAGGCATTAAGTAGTGGCCAATCAGCAATCGCATCACTGCCGTCTCTCATATTTTCTGTTTCTCTATATGGTGAGGCGACACTTCCGCTATCTAAATGATCCCTCGTTATCGCAATAGGACCAATCTCTTTATCTCTCACCATTTTATTTATAGCAAGCGCAAATTTAGCTCGTTCTCCATAGCCCAGCCAACATACTCGTGCTGGAAGCCCCTCCCACGGCAGATGTTTTTCAGCAAGTGCTATCCAATTCGTAAGGACGTTATCTTCAGGAAACATCTCCATAACTACCTTATCGGTCTTGATAATATCCTCTGGATTACCAGTTAATGCAAGCCATCGAAACGGCCCTCGGCCAACACAAAACAGAGGTCGCACATACGCTGGGACAAAACCTGGATAATCAAATGCATTCTTCAATCCTGCTTTCTGCGCCTGCCCCCGGAGGTTATTTCCATAATCAAAAACAACAGCATCCTTCTTCTGAAAATCAAGAAGCGCACTGCAATGGTTTTTCATACTCTCCATTGATTGTTTTATGTATTCTTCAGGATCTTCTTTTCGTAACAAGTCAGCAGTCTTAAGAGAACCGCCAAAATAACCAGCAGGGACATATCCATTGAGTTCATCATGAGCGGAAGTCTGATCTGTTACGACATCAGGCTGAAAACCATCTTTTACAAGCTTTGGCATAATATCAGCACAGTTACCAAGAACACCAAGTGAAAGAGGAAAACGTTCTTCTTTTGCTTTCAATGCAAGATCAACTGCTTCATCAATATCTTTTATTTTTTTATCACAGAATCCTGCTTTCATTCGTCTATCAATACGTTGTTCATCACATTCAACAGCAATACAAACACCATGATTCATGGTAACGGCAAGTGGCTGCGCACCACCCATTCCACCAAGACCACCAGTAAGCACAAGTTTTCCTTTGAGATCACTCTTGAAATGTTTCTGTGCACATGCCGCAAAGGTTTCATAAGTACCTTGTATAATTCCTTGGGTACCAATATAGCACCATGATCCTGCAGTCATTTGACCATACATCGTAAGGCCAAGTTGATCAAATTTTCGAAATTGTTCCCAGTTGCTCCACTTTGGCACCAAATTGGAGTTTGCCATGACAACTCTAGGAGAATTCTCCCACGTCTTAAACACAGCTACAGGTTTTCCTGATTGAATAACCATTGTCTCATCATTTTCAAGATTTTTCAGTGTCTCAACGATCGCTTCATAACACTCCCAATTCCGTGCTGCTTTCCCTGTACCTCCATAAATAATTAACTCCTCAGGTAGCTCTGCGTTCTCTAGATTGTTCTCGAGCATCCGTAAAATGGCTTCTTGTTTCCACCCTTTACATCGAAGGGTATCACCTTTTTTAACTGTTACAATTCTCCCCATAGAAATCGTTCATACAAGCACATTCCGTACTTAAAACTTTTTTTTTTATAAATTTACAGAAAAGGGAAGGACGGCTGGCCTCACTAGGAGGGGATGGGATGCACTCTAACAAAACAACAACTACCAGCCCAATTCCTTCCACTAATAAATAGCAATAAGCCCTATATATGTTTTTCGCTTTAACTGAGCGAAATGCTCACTACATTGCTTCCTCTGAGTATAATTTTCCCTAATCTCCTCTTTGTTTCACCCTTTGTTTCTTCGACTTCATCGATGACAAGATTCATATATTCGTCAAATCCTAAAAGTTTTCCCTCGATGTGTCTCCCGTCTTTTAATAAAAGAAGTAATTTTTGATTCATTGCTTTTTCTAGAGTATCTAATGGTAATGCCATGGAAGAGGGTAAGAAGGATTCCCTTTTTAAAAGTATTCCCTCCCTCAAATAGCACGGTTATTTATGTCTGTGATGATTTATTCACAGTGTTTATCACTAATTTTTATCCTCTCTCTTTGAAATGTAATATATTCCAACAAAAAGTAATCCCCGAAGTTGCCATCAAATACAACACAAAAAAGAAGGTATTTTTGACTCCCAGATTATTGAGGGTATCCACCGATTTGCAAGCTGGGATCGCCAAGAAGAATCCATGTCTGAGGAATTTGTACATCAACCCATGCATCATCGGCAACCGTTGCAGTATCCCAATCACTCTCACTTACAGGATAAGCATCAATATACCATTCAAGAGCGGCTTTCCATGTATCACCAAGGATTTCAATATAGTTTTGCCCGTATTGTTTAAAGAATTCAACCTCCAGCTCGTTGATACCACCTTGAAATGAGTCTTTGTCTTCTTTAGTGAATCCAAGTGCAGTACATCCAATTGTTGCAATGGATCCTCCACCGATTTTCCGTGTAAGCCGCCAACCAAGACATTCTGGTGTTCCTTCTTGATGATATCGGGTTGTTTGATTGAAAATTTTAAAGATGGATACGTCAAATTGAAGGTCATGACATCCGCTGAGAAGACAAACCGGAAGCATATTTCTGTTTCGCAGTCTATAGACGTTTTGTACTGTAAGTCCTCGGACAAATTCCTCGCTATCTGGCGGGTGATTCCCCCATGTTTTTGGGCTTCCATGTCCAACGAAATAGAGGAATCCACAGCCGTTCTTCATTGCATTTCGCACGTCAGATGCATCACTTAAAGACCCATCAGAAGTATACAATCTAATAGGATTAAAATCAGTCATGTTTTCCAGAGCACGGTCGCCATAATATTCCCCTTCATATCCAGTCCAATTTGTATTATGAGATTCAAGATATGTGTCCCCTGCACAGACGATCATATCGGAAAACCAGGCTTTACCATAAGTATTTGTTTCATAGTCGATGATTTTTTTAACCATGATTTTTACTTCAAATTCATTTCTACAGGGAAGCCGCCCAAGTGCGACATCTGGATAGAGATCAATATATTTATCTTCAGGTACTTCTTTGTAATACCATTCTCCATAAATACCATCACCATCGGAATCCCAACTAGAGAAATTTCCTTCAGAATCATAGATATCTGCATAATACATATCACTAATGACATGATGCTCCCAATCACAATCTATATGTACATATCGTACAGGGAGATACCAAAATGGAAACTGTCCTTTCATACCACCAACAAGAAGGACATATTCAACTCCCCATTCCTCCATTGCTGTCTTTATGTAATATTTGATTTTCTCAGGACCATCTCTGCCATGCCAATACATCTGATTATAGACCTCACGTAAAGTAACAAGTCGTGTCGACATGCCTACGTTGTTCTTATGGCAGACGAGAGGCTGTAACTCATCAACAAAATCCGAAGGGGCGACTATAAGAAGCTTATAGGTAGAATCTTCACCAATTATTGGATTTACAGGTGTTTTAGATACAGTCGTTGAAAGAGTTCGCTTATTTATACCTGCAGTACTTGTTGGAACTATTGTGAGACCGAAAAGCAGAAGTAAAATTCCGAATGCCATTATTTTTCTATTGAGTTCTTGGTTCATATTTTTCCCTAAAAATAATAATATAGTATATACTTTATAAATTTTTACATGCATTGATGGTTTGAATCTGAAAATAATTATTGAGCGTATCCACCAATCTTAAGACTTGGATCGCCAAAAAGCACCCATTGTTGTACCGTTTTTGCATCAATTGCATAATCCCATGCTGCAGGAGTCTCCCAGTCGATAGGATATTTGTTGAGGTAGCCTGCTATGGTCTTTCCCCAGGTTTCACCGAGAATGTCAGTCCCGTTCACGCCATATTCATAAAAAAACGTGGGTTCAAGATAATCCCCTGCCCCAGAAAAGGAATCTTTATCCTCTTTGGTCATGCCAAGGCCTGAACATCCGATTGTTGCTATGGATCCACCCCCAATTTTTCTTGTGAGCTTCCACCCCCAACACTCAGGAATAAAGGTATAATGATACCAAGGATCCTCGCGGAGCTTTCCAAGATGGACATCAAACTGAAGGTTATGACATCCTCCAACAACACAGACAGGCAGCATTTCTCTATTTCTCAAACGAGTCATACTCAGCACAGAAAGCCCTTCAATCCATGTCTCTGCATCATTTGATGGATGGGTACTCCACCGATAAGGATTTGCATGACCATCAAAAAAGAGAAAACCACTGCCCTTATTTATCGCGCGTAACACATCCTTGGTGCCTGTAAGTGTTCCATCTGAAGTCCACAGTTTCACCGGTTCAAAACCAGACATGTTTTCTAACACTCTAAGTGTATTTTCTTCTCCTTCATTTCCTGTCCAATTTGCGTTTAATGATTCTGGATACGTATCACCAGCGATGACAACGATTTTATTAAACCATTCTTTACCATACGTACTTGTTTCATAGTGTATTATTTTTTTCACCATCGTCCGCACTTCAAGCTCATTTCTACACGCAAGCCTGCCAACATATACATCTGGATAGAGATCTATGTTGGGATCTTCGGCGACATCACCAAACCATTCTCCATAGATCCCATTGTTATTTGTATCCCAACTTGAAAAATCTCCCTGTTTGTCATAGATGTCTGCATAATAAAGCTCAGAAATAAAACAAGGCTCATCATACCCCAAACCTACATCTGCATTGTAACAATATCGTATAGGCATTAAGCGAAAATCACCAACCAGAAGAACATATTTTATCCCCCATTCCTCCATTGCTGTTTTTATGAAATATTTGATTTTCTCAGCCTTATCTCTGCCATGCCAATACATCTGATCATAGACCTCACGTAAAGTAACAAGCCGGGTTGACATACCAACATGATTCTTATGACAAACAAGTAGCTGTAATTCATCAACAAACACTCGCGGAGTGATAATGAGAAGTTTATAGACTGAATCGCCGAGTTGACTAGATTCGTCAAATGTTGTTCTATTACTGCATACAAATGCAGTTGATTGCGATATTTTTGCATTGATTGTAGGTACGAAAAGAAAAGAAATACAAACTAGTGCAACAACTGTTATTTTTTTATGGAATACGTTTTCAAATATTTTTTTCATAGTATAATTCCCCAAATATACAGTATACAAATCAGTTAATAAATCTTTAGTTACTGAAATAAATACATATCATTATTTTCAGAAAGATTGATGTTGGATAAACTCTAATACCTCACCCAACTTCATCATAATTTCTAACTCGCTCATATGCCGTCCCTTACATATATTATATATATTGGCAGATAAAAAATTGAAAAATGTAGGGAAAATGCTAATTACAAACTTTATTATATACGATGTTGTATCATTTTACCCTTATGGATCCTACATGCACGTATTATTGTTACAAAGATAACAGAGGTGCAATAAACAAAGATGTCGATAAATCAAAAAAGATAAAACTCGTCTTTTTTGACATGGATGGCGTTCTTGCAGATACCATTAGCTCCTGGAAACATATCCATGATTATTTTGGAACTTCAAATGAACAATCAGTAGATGACTACCTCCGAGGAAACATCGATGATTTAGAGTTCATAAAAAGAGATGTATCTCTTTGGAAAGCAGATGACGGCCTCACAAATAAAGATGTCATTCAGAATGTTTTATTTGACATCCCCCTTATGAAAGGAGCTGAAGAATGCATTGCTTTTCTTCGTAAAAACAACATAAAAACTGCAATAGTCAGCGCAGGTCTTGATATTCTCGCAGAAAAAGTTGCCGAAGAACTGGGAATAGACTATGTCTTTGCAAACGGAATTAAACAAGACGAAATGGGAAAATTAACAGGAGAAGGAATACTTCAAGTTCAGCTCATCTATAAAGATAAAAACGTACGAAATCTTGCAGAAAAACTTGAGGTACCTCTTGAAAACTGCGCTGCTGTTGGCAATTCATGTTTTGATATACCTATGTTTGAAACATCAGGTCTAGGAATAGCGTTTAATCCAGAAGATGAATGCGTCCGAAAATCAGCAGATATAATTGTAGAAGGAAAAGATTTAAGTAAAATTGTTCCTGCACTAGAACAATACATATAATCTATTCTGAAACAAAGGAAGACGTCCAATGATTCATGGGGTTGGGTATGTTTAAAAAAATGGGGTATTATCCGTCATAACCTTTTTATTTTACAAAATCTGATTAAAAATATGGTTTTGAAAAATCTTCCTCCCTTCCAAACAAAGAGTTATACTTAGACTTAATTGAGAAAAAATGTGTTTTACGCTACTGGATCACTGATACTACCCATGAAGAGTATCGTCCCTGTTTCTTTATGTCGAATGAGATACAGAAACGGATGATTACAATCAAAAACAATCCTCGATGAACCACCGCCATTACTGGTCACCATAACTACTGCCGTTGCAGCTGCTGCCTCTGTTCCTTCTTCATTCACATCGATGAACGCTTTATGAATGACATCGCTGATAAACAAATCATTTCCACCAGTGATACCTGAGAAATCTGCAGCTGAGGTGAACGGAAAAATCATTCCAAGTGCAATTAGATAATCCTTCAACTTGTATGAGGTTTCAACCTCAAACTTAGGGAGATAGATGTCCACATTTGTTTCAACCATGGATTCGGTCCATGCTGAAAACATGTCGTTATCGACTGTGTCGATAATGGATGATAAATCATTGTTTTTCGGTAGTAGAATAATCATGGATATATCATCACCTGTATAGGGCAGTTCTAAGATCTGTATTTCATCAGTTTCAGTATAGTAAAAGACATCCTTGGTATCTACGAGGCTCATTGTCGGAGTCTCAACAGATGTTCCTGCTGTGGTTTCAAACGTTCGATTAGTCGTGTTCACAGGGTCAAACTGAGTTTTCCAGATGCCTTTGAAATATATGGCATTGGTAAGTATCAACGCGGTAAGCGGACTTATCGCATCTGCTGTTATGAGATCTTCAATTAACCCGTTCGTCTGGTTTTCAACCCATTGATTGATAATCGCTGCTGCTTCAGTGGGATTTGAATAATCAACCTCGGTGGCATCTCCACCATAATACTCTCGAATAATGGTAAGATACGCTTCAAGCATCTGAAGGTTTTCTTCTACCCACAAAGCATTCGCCGTGCTAATGTTATACTCCGCGTTCTTCGTATTGAGCACTTCATAAAGGTTTTTCATGTATGTATGAAAGGATTCATTGTCCTGCTCAACACTCAGCACATTCGCCATTTCCTCAGCTGTTTCACCTCTGGCACCTTCATAGGTCATAGCAAGAGCGGTAAAAATACTGTAAGGTGAGATAAACAAATTATCTCCATTTGCTACATGTACCTCTTTAAAAATATCAAATGCAAACGTGTTAACGGCATCATGAAACGAAAGATCGCCAACCGAAATCGGCTCTTCATCATCCGGTGTTACATCTTCATCGATAATATCTGAATCAGATTGGTTCTGAAGAAGTACGACAAAAACAGCTGCACTTATGACAATGAATGCCACTACAATTGAGATAATATATTGAAATTTCATTATGCGTTCACTAACTTTCTGTATTGTCCGTCATAGTATTTAAAACTCTGGAAAACGTTCGGAAAAATCCAAATGACGATACCTTTTAATGCATCTTGTTGTATTTCGTGAGCGGATAGTATGGTTCTCGATAATTTAGGAGATTCCCTCAAAAAAACGATAAAAAAAATCGCAAACGCAGTACACGTTGACGCAAAACTTGTCAAAGAAGTAGTACGAGATATCCAACGAGCATTGCTACAAGCAGATGTCAATGTAAAACTCGTTGTAGAACTTTCAAAGAAGATTGAAAAGCGTTCTCTTGAGGAAAAACCACCTGCAGGTATGAACAATAGAGAACATGTCATCCATATTGTCTACGATGAATTAGTAAATATCCTTGGTGAATCGAGGGAACTTCCGATAAAAAAACAGATCATCATGATGGTCGGGCTATATGGAATGGGCAAGACAACTACATGTGGAAAAATTGCTAAATATTTTAAAAAGAAAGGTCTTAGACCTGCACTTATCGCAGGAGACGTTCATAGACCTGCAGCATACGAACAATTAAAGCAGATTGCAGATCAAGTTGAAGTTCCGTTTTATGGCAATAAAAAAGAGAAAGATGCAGTGAAAGTCGTAAAAGAAGGAATTAATAAATTCAAACGATCAGCTGATGTCATCATTGTTGATACCTCAGGAAGGCATAAACTGGAAGATGATCTAATCTCTGAAATGAAAAACATTTTTAAGGCGACAAAACCTGATGAAAAACTACTTGTCACGGATGCAGCAATGGGTCAACAATCTGGTCCTCAGGCAAAAGCCTTCAATGATGCCATTGGAATAACTGGTATTGTTCTTACAAAGCTTGATGGTACAGCAAAAGGCGGTGGTGCACTGAGTGCTGCCGCGGAAGTTGGTGCTCCTATCGTTTTTGTTGGAACTGGCGAGCATCCAACAGATTTTGAAAAATTTGATCCATCGGGTTTTATCTCACGGCTTCTTGGCATGGGAGATATTAAATCTCTTTTAGAGAAAGCTGAAGAAAGCTTAAAGGGAAAGGATGCTGAGAAAGCTGCGAGGAGGTTGATCTCTGGTAAATTCAATCTTAACGATATGTATGATCAAATGGATATGATTTCAGGTATGGGGCCTCTTTCAAAGGTTGCTGAGATGCTTCCTTTTGGTCAATCTGCAAAGATAAAAAATATTGATATGGATGATACACAAAATAAACTTCAGCGATTTCGAGTCATTATGGACTCTATGACGAGTGAGGAGAGAGAAAAACCTGATCTTATCCGATCTTCTCGTATTAAACGAATTGCACGTGGAGCTGGCGTTGAAAATAAAGACGTGAAAGAGTTGTTAAAATATTATAATATGACAAAACGGATGATGAAAGGTTTTTCCAGTGATAGAAAGATGCGTAGAAATCTGATGAGACAGCTTGATTTTGGAAAATAGTTTTTTGTTCTTATGTTGTTTAAAAATTATGATCAGCTTGTAGCAAACGGTCAGACACCGGAACTAAAGAAAAAGAGAAAAGATGTTCTTGATATTTTAACAGCTGCTCTTGAATCGGTTGATCCATATAATGCAGTAGCACGTGTTTTTGATAATGATCAGATTGTTTTTGAGGATAAAACTATTGATCTTTCTTGTTTTGAACATGTTTATCTTGTCGGGTTTGGGAAGGCAAGTGTCGGTATGGCTCAAGCAGTTTGTAATTCTGTTACCGTTTCTAGAGGTGTAGTCGTTACAAATGATTCGTCAGCCAAAGTAACTAATGAGAGCATTAATGTTGTCGTTGGTGGACATCCCATGCCAAATAATGGGAGCATTTTGGGTGCTGAAAAAACCCTTGAAATTGTGAATATGTGTGGCAAGGATGATTGTTTGATTGTTCTTGTTTCAGGTGGTGGTTCTGCTCTTTTATGTAAACCTCGCATATGTCTTGAGGATATGCAAGAAACAACTGATTTATTGTTGCGTTCAGGTGCCGACATCAATGAAATTAATACTATAAGAAAACATCTCTCATATGTAAAAGGAGGGCAGCTTGTAAAACAAGTAAAAGGTGTTGTTGTTTCATTGATTATTTCTGATATCGTTGGTGATCCTCTTGAGTTTATTGCATCTGGGCCTACAAGTCCTGACTCTACCACCTTTTCTGATGCGAAAAAAGTTTTAGAAAAATATGGGTTATGGCGGAGGATTCCAACAGAAGTAAAGAATGTGATTGAAGAGGGAATTAATGGCAAAATTGATGAAACCCCGAAAAGAGATGATCCAGCGTTTGATAACGTGTTTAACTTTATTGTTGCAAACAATGAAATTGCTTGTAAGGCTGCAGAGGGAAAAGCAAAAGAAATCGGGTACACAACAATGCTGCTTACTACGTCTTTAACTGGTGAGGCAAAAGATGTCGGTCGATATCTTACAGATAAAGCAAATAACTATAGCAAGAAGGAGGGAGACTTTGTTTTTATTTCAGGTGGAGAAACAACCGTTACTGTTAAAGGAAACGGGCGAGGTGGAAGAAATCAAGAGTTGGTTTTAGGAACTGTTGAAAGTATTGTTGGTAGTGATCTCGTTCTTGCATCATTTGCAACCGATGGTATTGATGGAAAAAGTGATGCTGCAGGTGCGATTGCTGATGGTTTTACTTTGTCTCGAGCTAATAAGAAGAGGCTTGATCCAAATAATTTTTTGTTAGAAAACAATTCGTATGAGTTTTTCTTAGAGCTTGATGATTTATTTATGACTGGGTCTTCTGGTACTAATGTGATGGATATTCAGGTGATTGTGGTTTAAGAACATCTTAGGGATTTTTCGGTTGAGAAACCTAAACTTATTAGTTTATATAGGGTAATATTGATATCTTTTAATCAAAAAACTGCTCCAAAAACAGTATATAAAGAGATGGGACATAAGAATATAGTAGGAAAAGGCCAAAAATTGTACAACAAAGTATTTAAGTATATAGAATTAATATAAAATATTAAATAATTATAACATATGGAGATAGAATATGTACACAAAACATTCGATTAAAACCTTGGTTATTGTAGGATTTCTCCTCATGGCCGCAATTGGATTGCTGTTTCCAAGTACTTCTGCATCCATAGAGACAGATGCTGATGATGGATTTTGGTCTGATAGTTTTACTGATAAACAAACAACAAATCGTACTGACTGTATATGGGATAATGGAACCATTACTCTTCCAAAAAGCACGGATCCAAGAGAATATGATTTTTCAGATGGAGGATCATTTAGGGATAATCTACATAAAGCGTACTATCTCCGAATGTTTAAACTCGAAAAATTATTTCTATCTACCTCATTATTGTCTCCAGAAAGACTTGCCAATCGTGAATTCGAATTTGATGAGACTTTCCAATATCCATTTATTGAAGATGATAGTGAATATGCTGATCCAACTCTGTCCAAATATTTCTATAGAGTTGTTGTTCATCATTTCAAATTTAAGTTAGACAGTAGTGTCAGCTCTGTTGGAAATATAAATGTATCATGGATTGGAAAAGTAACAGGTCATAAAAATCTACAATTGTATTTCTGGAGATATTCATCAGATAATAAAGTATTGGCAAAATGGCACTTGTTAAAGGAAGATGACCCGGACGATAATTTACGTATAGAACTGATATATAACATTACCAAAGATGATGCAAAACTTGGTGTGGACGATGATAATTATGTAAATTTCTTAATTGTCGCAGAACCTCTCGGTTTAAGTTGTTCACTTTATACTAATTATATTAAAATTGAATCTGAATTAGAGAGAGGATATGAAATAGGTTATGGAACAGTAGATACAATGGATTGGATAGAACCTAAGACGATCTCTCCTGATGCAGATAACTTTTATTGGGACATTTTAACATGGAAAGATTATCAAAGAGGAAGTGCAACTGTAAAATATCATGTCTTGTATCAAAATGCTACAGGACATACCGTATTAGTTGGAAATGATATTTTGGAAAATAACGAAGAGGGATTTACAACCCCGCATATAAATCTCAACTCAATACCCTATGATAAGATTAAACTTAGAGCAAACCTGAGCACTAAAACGTCATCTACATCCCCAAAGATTTTCAGCTGGACTGTAACATGGCAAATAAAACCAAGTCGATGGCAGGACCTGTTCAATTCTGAATATAGAATAGATGAAAGAAAAAGAGTAAACGTCGATACTGTTGATGGAATGGTGAATATAACTCCAATAAGTGCAGATTGGTCAATGTTTGGTCAAAATACACAAAATACTCGAGCTTCTGAAGGTCATGGAGCAGATAGCGCGGCGATCTATTGGTTTAGCAAGCACCATGAGAATAATATCAAGGAATTACATAATCCTGTGATCAGTGATGATTCACTTTATATAACCACAACTGATGGTTTGGGTCACGGTCATCTATATTCATACGAAAAAATTCAGATCCCTGAGGATAAAATAGGAGGACTCTACCCATACGAAATCTATGAATTTGATGACGATGATGATGAGTTCAACGATGATGAAAAAGACATTGTAGGATCTCCCGCTGTTTCAGATAAATATGTCATTGTTGCCACTGGGGAAACCCATAAAAACGGGATAGAAAATAATATCTATGCCCTAGAAAAGAATAAACATGATTCGCCGCCTAAATGGACATTTACCTATGATGATGACATCTGTTATTGGGGATCACCTGTCATCACAGATGATAAAGTATATATCGCCACTTGGAGTGGGGACAATCAATTTCCTCAATCCAATGAAAATAATAAATTACTTGCATTATTACTAGAAAATGAAGGAGATCTTAGAAACAGTGATTTGGAATGGGAGTTTGATCTACCGGAAGGAAGCTACTCTACACCAGCTGTTTACAATGACTTAGTAGTTATCGGATGCGATAATCCAACAGGAGATAGCCTTTTTGTTTTAGATGCAGAAAGTGGTAAAGAATTATGGAATAAATCGGTTGGAGCCATTGGTAAATCATCACCGGTAATTTATGAAAATAAAGTATTTATCGTTAGTAAATCTGGAATAAATACCCAAGTTACTGCAATAGACATCGACAATAGTACAATTATTTGGGAGTATACAATTAGTAGTCGACCACTAGCATCTGCAGATACAACACCCGCAGTGTACGATGATACATTGTATGTAAATTCGCCAAATGGTAACGTCTATGCTCTTGATACTGAAACAGGAGAAAAGCTCTGGGAAAAAAATCTATACCCATCACTTTTAGATAACTTCCTCCTTACCTCACCTGCATATGCTGATGGAATGATTTATGTCAGTAGTCCAGATGGATATCTTTATGCTCTTGATGCTCTGAATAACGGAACCATCAAATGGAATAGACCAACATTCCCAACTGAAAACAATCCTGCCGTTACGTCCCCTATTGTCTACAACGGCCTCGTCTTTTTTGGGGACTCTAACGGAAGACTTTACAGCTGTGGCTCCTATCAATCTCCTGATGAGGAAATTAGTGGAAGCATTATTTCCATCCCTATAGAAATACCAACAGGGAACTGGTGGAAGAAATTCTATGCAGAATTTGACACACCATCTGGCAGTAGCATTAAATTCAGCATCCTTGACGAAGAGAAAAACATATTGAAAAGTATTACAAACAGAAGTTCCATCGCTTTAACTAATAAAACAATCGGACGAACCCTTAGACTACAAGCAGATCTATCAGCAGACAATGCATCAAGAAACCCACAACTTCTTAGTTGGAATGTAACCTATGAACCAGACTCAGATCCACCTGACTTTGATACAAATTCGTTTTTACCAAATCCTGAGGGTTGGTTAAATAAACCAACTCCTGATTGTTCTATTAACGTTTGGGATAATGGAACCGGACTTAATTTAGGATCAGCCTCATATGTAATTCAATATGAAGATAAGAACAATCCATCACCTGAGACATATACTGGAGTTCCAGACTATTCCGGAGAAGATGGAACAGATTTTACTACATTATTTGTTAATATTTCAGCATTAGGCTTTAGTGAAAATATTTCAAATTTCACAAGCATCAAATTCTCAATAAGTGATATGGCAGGCAATCCAGCTGAATTCTATAGGGAATTCAAGCAAGATATTTTACAACCCGTTTCATCGATAGATAATGAAATAAATGGATTTTCTTTCAATTCAGAAATTGTAATAATAAATGCAACTGCTGAAGATGAGACAAGCGGTATTGCATCTGTTCGTCTTTACTATAGACATTCAACAGATGGTACGACTTGGGATAGTTGGACAGGATTTGGGGAAGTGACATCTGCTCCATTTTCATGGAACTTTACTGATGTCAGAGGTGGTGGATACTATGAACTATACTCTATTGCCACTGATAATGCAGATAATATCGAAGATGAACCTGAATCAGGCGATGTCTCATTTATTTTAGATCACGAAATTCCTCCAGAAGATGCAATAGATTTCTTAAGTACCCCAAGTTGGTTTACCGAAAAACCAACGTTCAGAGTTAAATTCAAAGATGATTTCTTGCTTAAATCAGTGGAGTATCAACCTAATTTTGATACAACAGCATGGGAACTAATCAATTTAGAAGAAGATATTGATAAACGAGAGACTGTTTTGGAATGGGATCTTACTCAAGAATATTGGGATCAAATGCAAGAAGGAGAAATATACTATATTTCTTTCAAACTAACTGATTTCCTTGGTAATGAATATATAACTCCAGAAAGCGAAAGACTGCAAATAGAAATAGATGAAGCAAAACCAAATGTAGATCTGGAGATACCTACTCTAGAGACAGAATGGAGCTTTGAAGATACCTTTAAGATTACTGCATTTGCAACTGATGGAGACGGCAGCGGGATAAAAACAGTAGAATTACGCTACCGATATTCAGAAGATGGAGACTTTGATGATGTCAATTGGTCAAGTTATGGAGATGGGGGACTTACTTCAGAACCATTTGAATGGGAGTTCACAGCAGCAGAAGGAAATGGATACTACGAGTTTTATGTTCGTGCAGAAGATCTTGCAGGAAATGTTGCTGAATCAGAAGTGTTTTCTACGGGGATAAACATCTTCCCAATATTTTCAGTAATTGCGATGGTTATTCTCATAATTGCATTGATTCTAATTACAATTGTAATAATTATAAAATGTAAGAAAAAGTAGGCATACTTTTACTTTTGTTATACCTATAAAGAGATAACGCTCTATCTACCCCCCCCTTTTTTTTTATAGTACATAATTTTTGCTTATAACTCATATAAATAGTAAGTAAAATCTTTTTCATCGTCATCAGAGATTGAATATTCTGTTAAAAATTGAAATATATGTCTTGATCATATTGTCATTTCCAAGATTTCCGACGATTTTTGATACACCCTGTTTTGTTAAACCCATCTCTTTTCCCATCTGTTTCAATAACGGATAACGATGGATAACTTTCTCTATAAATGGAACTATTGTCGAATTTGTAAAGGCACTATCGGTCTCGTTATAATCTAAAGTAGTTTGATCATACTGGTCCTGATTATTATTCCACCAGGTTTCTGAATTTAAAAAATCATTTGGATCATTAGAAATATAATTCCCGTTCCGTTCTTTTTTAAAACTTCCAGTTGACTGAACAATAATCACTCCAATAAGCACAAGTACTAATCCTATAGAAATTCCTTTAACGATGAGTTTATTTTTTTTCATTTTTCCCCGCATATAATATGTATAGAACATAATATATAAATATTTCTTTCCAGGCAGCAATTTTCCCAAAGAATGGATAGCAGATTTTATAGTAATTTGATTTCCACATTACTAAATACCCTCTTTTCTCTGAAAGAATTGATAGTAAAGGTACCAGCTAAGTTCTTAATTTTTTGACAAGTAACGCAACTCTTTTCCCTAGTTTTGCAGCATTTAATGCAGTCTGCCTATCAGGAGCTCCCATGCATGCTACACCATAGTGTCCAGTTGCATCCAAAGGATCCCCAACTATAATCATTCCATATATCAACAGAGCTTGAATAATCGACAGAAGAGTGGTTTCCTTTCCTCCAGATTGATCACCAGAAGTGGTAAAAGCAGCACCTATCTTATCACCCATCTGTCTACGAACAACAACAAACTTATCCAACACCTCTTTAACTTCAGCAGCCATCGTCCCAAAATAAACAGGAGAACCAACAATAATTCCATCAGATGTGACAAAATCATTTTTGGTAACTTCAGATGCAGGTTTCAAAACACATTCTACATCTTCTACTTCTTGTACTCCTCTTGCAACCTCGACGGCAAGCTTTTTGGTATTTCCTGTTTTTGAATAGTACATAACCAATACTTTCGTGAAGACAACCTCCCAATTCCAAAACTAGTATCTCCTTAAAAACATACCTTTACAATCCTCTAGTTTCTGTACCTTTAGACGTCTTATATCAAAAAAAAGAATGTAACAAGATAAATGATGATTACCATATCTTCTATTCAATATAGATCGCTGGTCGTAATGGTATTGCAAACGTTGACTTTTTTGCAGGATCATAAATATCTTTCTCATCTGCACTATAGATTTCAATGTCACAAGAAAATACGTCCTCTAAATAAGCCTTAGAGCCATCCAAATAGTCTTTCTCTTTGACGTCAACGAGATATCGTTTTCTATCAGTTTCACTTAATTTTTTGACTTCACCAGGAAGTTTTCCAGCAAATTGTGAAACGTTTTTTGCAATTGCTTTTAATTGAGGATCAGACATGGCTTGTTTCATTAGGGAGCCAACATCAAGTTTGTTTTCAACATGTAGTTCCAGGGCTTTTCTGAATAGTTTCCATTTCCAAGTCGGTGAAACATATATACATATCTTTTTTGGTTTAATCTTTGTTACTTTGAGAATTTCATTGGTATCATCGATGATTTCTGAAAGAAGATATTCTCCAACTTCATCTTGTTCATGTATTTCTTTTAAATGAAACTGGGGATATGATTCATTTGAGACAAAAGCAGTCTTACTTAGAGTCTGCCATAGTTCTTCTGCAAGATGCGGAGTTACAGGAGTAATTAATGTTATCCATGTGTCTACAAACTTGTGAATAAGTGTTTTATTACCGCCTCCTCTTTTCAAATACCATTGGATGTCTCTTTGACATTCAAAGAAAATCTCATTAGAGGCAACACGTAAGTCAAAGTTTTCAAACGCATCGACAATCTTTTTAATACGTCTGTTAAGAATGCTTGTCAGCCAGTTGTCAAGATGTCTATTTATATGTTCTTCTCTTTCAGATAACTCCAAAATAATCTTGTAGATATTTACAATCCTGTTTTTATATTTAGTAACAATTTCTGGATCCCATTCGACATCCACAAATGGAGACCCAACATGTGCATAGTACAGACGCATCGCATCGACACCGTAGGTAGTTGCGGCTTCTAAAATGGGTTCTGCACCGCCTTTTGATTTACTGATTTTTTCTTTTCCTTTTTGAGTAACCCACCAGTGTACAAAAAGTCCTCTTGGACATTTCTCTTTTGGCATGATTGCTACATGATTCATGAGATAGACAGGGAAATGAACTGTTTTGTGTTCTTTCCCTCCAAGATTGATGTCGACAGGGTACCAGTAGTCAAAATCTGATTTTATTTGCTTCCAGACATCGTTTTTTGGCGTTCCCATTCCTAAGAATATATAATCGAAGAACTCTTCAGTCATTTCTTCTGCAGAGAGTTTCTTTTGATTAACGTAGTTAGAGAATAGATAATATGCTGGGTAAAGGGTCGAATCAGAAATGGGTTCAATGACCCATCCATTTTTAAATGGAAACTCTGTTCCAAACCATGATCCCTTTCTAATTACAGCACGGTCATCAAACCAATCCAGTATCTTAGGCATCTCGTCCTTATATTCCGGTGGATAAATATTCATGGTTTCAGCATAGTCTTTTGATTGTTGAGTAAGCATTTCATCGCTATATTTGATAAACCATTGATCAGGGATTTTCTTTATAACAACCTTTTCTTTACATCTGCAGATAACTTCTTCAGAAAACTCTCTCATTGTTGCCGCAAAATTTTCTGCGATAAGATCATCTTTTACAGTATCTTTTATCTCAGATATTTTGATACCTGAATAAGATCCACATTTCTCATTTAAGATACCAGTATGGAATTCTTTTTTGTAGACAAGATCAGTTGCCCCGTCTAGCTTATCTGTCTGGGTTTGACTAGTGACTTTTAGTTGATCACATGCTTCTTTTGCAGGGATATCCCCAAATCCTTTAACGTCAATAATTGTAATGGGCTGAATATCTTGTTTTGATTCCACAAGTGCAATCCAGTCATAGGGCGCATGGGCAGGAACAGACATGACAATTCCTGTTGCAATGGTAGGATCTGCAAAACCTCCTGAAAAAATCGGGACTTCCCTGTTGATTTCTGGGATAACACATTTTTTACCTACTAGTTTTTTTCCTGGGACTTTTTCATGAAGTATCTCGACGTTTTCAAATTGATAGGAAAGTTTCTCAGCACATTCTTTTGAACATATCCAAATCTCATTATTGACCTTTACTTTTTGATAATCTACCTTGGGGTTTACCCACATATTGGTGACGCCAAAGATGGTTTCCGGTCTTAATGTCGCTGCGGGTAGTATTGTTCCATCAGGAAGTGTAAATTTAATGATGATAAATTCCAAAATCTCAGAGGAACCACCGCGCAATACATCGGTTTCTGATTTATCTACCGCTACCGGTCCGCAATTTGGACAGTATGGAGCAAAATGAGGTTTTTGTATCAACAGTTTTTTTTCATTAAGTTTGTGAAACTGCCATGAAATGAACTTGTTGTATCCCGCGGATATTGTATTCATGAGTCGTGTGTAGTCGATAAGAAAACCAAATCGTTTCCAGTAAGCATCAACATAGACTTTACTAAAATAGTTGACAACTTCTTTTGGATCAGTCAGTTTTTTTATAAAATCAGTTGTGCATCCGTTTTTTTTCAAAAGGTCAATTGTTTCTTTATCGTTTCGTTCAACTTTTTTTGCAAAACCTACCGATGGAATACCTGACGCATGAAACCCTGCAGGAAATAAGACGTCATATCCCCTCATTCTTTTGTATCGAGCTATGATGTCGCAGTAGGTGAAACCTCTCATGTGCCCTACGTGAAGATAGCCAGAGACACCAGGATAGGCAAAATGGATGAAGAATTTCTTCTGTTTCCTTTTATTTGCAATATGTATCTTTGCATCAAACCATTTTTTTTGCCATTTTTTTTCTACTGTTACATAGTCGTAGTTTTTTGTTTCCATATTTTTAATCTGTTGGGAAATGAAAACTGTTTTATATAACGTTTCTTGTCTAAAGCAGATTTGACATAAGTACCCAAATCAGGCACTTGTGCAAAGCTTTTTTTGGTTTATATAATATTTCGGTGTTCATTGATACATTGCATTATCGTGTTTAGTCAAGAGTTCTTCATACTCCTGTGGCGTAATGAGTTCTTTTTTGAGTAATATTGATCCTCCCTTATCTGTATTTTGTAACATCTTCTCCTTTAAAAAGCTACCTTTGTAATAAGGAGGGGCAGGCAAGTCGTGAGGAGGGGAATTCCCCTTCAAAAAATGTCATATATCAAACGCCGTTTCGAGTCAAACATAAGAATTATATGTTGCCCATTTTTACCTACCCCAATAGTTTTGTATAACTTGTTTGTTTTTATAATTTTTGATACATAAAAAGATAATTGGTAAACGACTTCATACACGAGTTTAACATACCGTTGAATTGCCTCATACAGAAGTTTTGAACTCAACTTTGATACCTTTTTTGCATTTGGCATTCTCATTTTTGCATCCCATCCTTAATTATTTCATGAGAAGAAGGACAAAGATAAGTGAAATGTTTTTAGCCTTTAAAATGTAATCCCACCGATTCTACATCACCAATTTCCAAGGAGAGGAAAATTTACCAATTCTCAATTGATGGGTGCCCAGGGACAAAAACTTTTTGTATACAAAGTTGTATATGTCTGTTGGATGGGTGTACATGAGCAAAGTCTTATCTGTTAGAATAGCCACGTTTTCGCTTCTTTTCTACTGGTGTCTCTATCCTAGTCACTACCATGTTTGGACATCGGTCGTAGTGACGGGGCAGTCCTGACAATTGCCTTCTGTCCCTTTTTATGGGCCGATGTCCTTCTCCTTTTTCTTCTCCCAATGTATTTGCTTGTCCATATACTACTGTTATTTTAGAATTAGATGCCTGCCCTCACAAATCACAATATCTTATCTATTATTTATATTTTTGCCTCAGATAATTAAAAAGAAAGGAGAAAGGAGTTCGCCCCCTTGTGTTTTTATTGCTCCAGAAATCTTGGAGCCAAAACATACGATACGCCATTCTTTCCAAATATTACTAGTGGTCTGCATTCCTCAGTGTCACAAATAACTGCCATTTCAATACATGTGTTGATTAGGTTTTTAATTGGTCTATTTCCTGCTCTACATATCAACTTTTTATGTAGGATTTCCTCCAGAATTTGAAGTAAGAGAATAGGTGAGTAATAGCTGTTGCCTATCTTTACTTGTTTTGGGAGTGGATTTGTTAGGTTTAGTTTGTGGATATGCCTTCTGCTCCTGTTGGGAGTGGTGGTTTAGATAATTACCTTTATATAAAGTTCTCCTGTTGATAATGTTTCTTGTGTTTTGAAGCGGGAGACTGTGATTCGTAATTTTTTTGTGGTTTGTTATGTTTTCATTTGTTCTAGAAGATATAGTAAGCCTTTTCTGGTGAGTTTTACTTCGTTATCTGAAACACATTGTAGCATTTCAGACTCTAGAAATTTATCAACCATTGAATCCACTTCAGGTTTTGAGATTTGCAACATCGCCATAGCCATTTCAATATCTAAATCTCTTGAGTATAACGTTTCTAAAAATTCATATTCTTTTTCATCGATTTCGATCATTTTACTTATTATTTGTTCAGGTTCTTTATACTTTGTATATCTATTTACATAGTCTTCAACAAGTGAATCGAGGTGAAGCGTGTCTAGGGGTGAACCATCTGATTTGTAGAGGGTGCAGACGTTGTTGTCGTATTTCCATGTTGAAACGTCTCTCCAAGTATAGTCCAAGGGTCCTTCATCTTCATCTTCTTTTTGTTTTTTTTCTGTTGTTTTCTCTTCAATATTTGTAGCTAGAAGGGCGTTTTTTCTTTCTTTTTGACTATATAGCTCATGTTGTTCTAATTGTATACGCTCGAGATTGACTCCAAGGCTACGTATCTGCATGACAAACTCTTCTCCGATGCATTCTTTGAATTCATTGATAAAGTAGAGACCTGCCTCGTCATCTAGTTGAAGGTAAACCTCTCGAAGGAAAGCATCAATTGCGTTACCTATTGTTTTTGGTTCAATAGAGTTTATTTCAGAAGAGACAGTAACAACATCGTTGTTTTCTGAATAGAATGCATCATGTATAGTGATATTTTTTAAAAAATCATATTCCTTTTGAAGTTTTGTGGTGACTGTTTTTACTATTTTTATTGTATAGCTGCCTAGAGTTCTCCGACCAACAACTGCGACAACTGCCTCGATCACACCTCTCATAATATCCGAGTTTTTTAATTCAGACATTTTTTTCTGTAACCTAAATCGTTTCTTTGTTTATAAAACCAATTTTTCAATTATGACAAAGTATGTATGCATTTTTTGTTGATAAGGTGATGGTAAAATAACAGGAGTGGGATACTAGCATATTGACGTTTTGGCACGATATATTTATATATGATTATTCACAGAGTATAACATACAGAGGTTGGTATATATAATGAGAATTGTGAACGAAGGAACAGATCAAGAAGACTTCGACGAACTAAAAGTAATTATGGAAGTTCTTCTCGTCAGAAATAGAATAAAAGAACTAGTTCGCGAGTACTAAAAGTATCAGCATGATTATCACAACGTTACTGTTTCAGTAACGATAAGAAAATAATTTTTTATGCATTAATATGATATCACTGCAAAATGAGTGATGTAAAAACAGTTCTTCCAAGATACTTTAGCATATTAGAAGAAAACAAAACAGCTCAATACATCAAGTGTAAATATACCCCTATCTCTTTTGATACCGCTGAATCAACTGAAAAGTTATGGAAAAAACATGACGCTGCTCTTAAAAACAAAAAAGCAGCGGATAGAGAACCTATGCAAACACTCCTGGATCTTAAAATTGAACTTGCAAACCGCATGTTTCAACGATGTATCTTCTGCGAAAGAAGATGCAAGGTTGACAGAAGAAACATTTCAGGCAACTGCAGGGTAAAAGAGCCGAGAATTGCATCTGAATTTTTACATTTAGGAGAAGAGCATGTGCTTGTTCCATCCTATACAATCTTTTTCTCGGGCTGCACATTCCACTGTGTTTTTTGTCAAAATTGGGATATCAGCCAACAAATCTGTGGTTTACCAGTATATCCTAAAACACTTGCGACAATGATTCATACAAGAAAAAAAGAAGGAGCAAGAAACGTAAACTGGGTAGGAGGTGACCCTACATCAAATCTCCCATATATTCTCAAAGTTTTAAAAGAATGTAAAGAAAACATACCTCAGATATGGAATTCAAATATGTACTGCTCAAAAGAAACCATGAAATTACTAAATGGAATAATCGATCTCTACCTCACTGATTTTAAATATGGCAACGATGCATGTGCAAAGCGGTTATCAAAAGTAGATAACTACACTGCCATTGTAAAAAGAAACCACACGATAGCATACAATCAAGGTGATATGATCATACGGCATCTTGTCATACCAAATCATAGAAAGTGTTGTTCTGAGCCGATTTTACAATGGACCAGTAAAAACCTTTCTGAAGTTGTCGTCAATGTGATGGCTCAATATCGACCAGAATACCATGCTCATGAATATGAAGATATTGCAAGCCCATTATCAAAAGAAGAATACATGCAAGTGAGAACATTTGCAGAAAAACAAAACATCCATATCCTCTAAAAAATCCTCCTGTATCTAAAATAAGCAGCTACACCTATACCCAGTATTATTATTACTACAATAATGAGATACCAATACTGAAACCCTTCGATGTTTTTAATAGTAATTTCTGTAGAAGCGGAGTTGTACCCTGATTTTGTCGCGCGAACGTTATGGGTTTCATCCCCCCAACCAACATCAGGAGCAGAAAATGTTACCTCGCCTTTGAAATCGGTCTCTAAACTGGTACCCTTAAACGTTACTCGCACACCAGCTATCAAATTACCTTGATCATCTCGAACAGTTACCGTAAATTCTTCATTCTCCATAATGTTTGGCTCAACACAAATCTCAAGTTTTGTAGATGACCCACCATTTGAATCCGCAATATATATAATCTCTATTGATGAAAATGCAGGTAGATAACCAAATTTACTTGCCTCTATTAAATAAAATGAAGTACTTGTTACATTTGGTGCAACAAACATGACTGCGCCAAGTTCATTTGTTATTTTTTGCTCTGAATTAAATGTCACCGTAACATCCTGAAGAAGAATGTTACTATCATCTTTTATGATCACATTAAAAAAATCTGATTCATTCACCATATTTTGAGATTCAATTTTGAGTCGCTCTTGACTGCTGCTTTTATCCCGTATCGTTATCCTCCCTTCCGCAAAATTATATCCTTCTTTAACTGCATAAAGGTAGTACTCTTTATCCATGAAAACCGAAGGAGCAATAAATACCAGTATCCCTTCAGAGTCTGTCGTTTCATCAAGTTCGACATCTCCTCTCCAGATACTTGCTCCTTCAATACCTACACCCACATCGTTTGAAATTTCAACAGTAATTGATTTGCCCTCATAAACCTCAGAGGGATCTACCTTCATCTCAAGATCAAAAACAAAATCACAAACAAATAAACTTATTATTATTTCTTCATCACTGTATGTACGATATCCATCTTTTTTTACATAAAGAGAAAAATAGTTGCCGTTGTTAATTGAGGGAGTATCCATGTATGTTTTTCCATTCTCATCTGTTATATATTCAGCATATTTCTGACCTTCATAATAAAGCTCTATAGATACCTCTTCGAGGCCGCCCTGTTTACTGATGACTTTTATTTCAACATCTTCTTTTCCAGGCTCAACAATAAATGGGTTAATTACTTCCATCAGCTTTTGACCCTGATCCTCATCATGTATAGTAATCATTGATGAAGAGGATTTGTAGCCTGTTTTGTTTACCGTGATTCCATAGTTAGTTGTTACAAGAACATCCGGTGCTAAAAGCGTTACATTTCCAGAGGCATCAGTTAGGTGAACAGAGGAGTTAAACCAAACACTAGCATCGATAACAGGATTTTCTTGTTCTTTAACTGTTACAATAAATTCTTTTGTTTCAATGATATTATCTGTTGATAATTCAATTGTTAACAGTCCTGTTCTATTTTTGACAAGAATTGTATGATATGCATTATCTCCAGGGAGACTTGCTGTTACTACATATTCTTTACCCTCATAAGGCACTGAAGGCATTATAAAAGTAACCGCCCCAGTGGATATACTGGTATTTGCAGATAACACATCGCCAAAGGTTACTCTCGCCTGCACGGGTTCTTCATTCAGTGTTACGGTAAATTCTACGTCTTCTCCTTCAATGGCATCTGCAGGTCCAATAATCTCCAAAACATTCTGTGCATTACCTGTAAAACAAGGAATAAAAATTGCAAAAGAAATCAAAAGAACAACAATCAATGAAAAAGCTTGTATTTGTTTAGTTACATCTATCCCTCCTAGCCACCATGAATTTAATTGTCTCTCCTCGAGTCACCTCACATTCCAACTGGAATTACATATGCCAAACAATATTTAACTTTTTAGTTAATAGGGTGCTTCATGGGCTGGAGGTTCATAGACACAGATAGCACAGATCCATATTATGTTACTGCAGCAGACGAAGCAATAGCACTTGCGAGAAAAGAAAAGAAAGTATCAAACACTCTTCATTTCTACAGAAGAAACCCTGCAGCAATATCTGTTGGAAGATCAAGAAAAATACATGATGACGTTAACGTTGATGAATGTCTAAAAAACAATGTAAAAATTGTAAGAAGAACAACAGGAGGCGGAACAATATTTACCGACAAAGATTGCTTAATCTACAGTCTTGCATTTAATAGAAAAGATGCAGCGTTACCTTCATCTCAAAAGATATTTGAAAATATATGCAGTTCTCTTGTAACTGCTTTAAAAAAGTGTGACATAGATACCGTGTATAAACCACCAAATGATATTCTTCTCAATGGAAAAAAAATATCAGGTTCAGCTCAGATAATAAAAGAAAATATCGTACTGATTCATGGCACCATCCTTATCGATACCAATCTGGAATTAATGAATAAAGTACTAAAACAACCAAAACAAACATATGTTTCTACGATTTGTAGAGAAACAAATCACATACTTATTATGAATGATGTTAAAGAATCATTGAAAAAAGAATTTGAAGACACTTTTGATACGGACATTAAAAAAACAGAACTATCCACATATGAAACAGATCTGATAAAGAAACTATTGAAAAAACGATATCGTAATGATGCATGGAACTATATGAGATGAAAAGCATGAAGGTCAAAAAAGTCAATGCATTTACAGAAACGCTGTATGGTGGAAACCCTGCAGGAGTTGTAACAGATTCGCCTGATTTAACAGAAAATCAAATGAAATACATCACAAAAACACTTTCTGTATCAGAAACTGCATTTGTTTTCCCAAGCAATGTTGCAGATTATAAAGTAAGATTCTTTTCCTCAAAACTTGAGGTTGATCTGTGTGGACATGCAACAATTGCCACATTTTTTATTATGGCTCAGGAAGGAATATTTAAAGATGTAGAAGAAAAAATTACTGTTGATCAAGAAACAAAAGCAGGAATCCTTCCAGTTGATATTTACTTTAAAGAAGGTAACGTTGAAAGAGTGATGATGACACAAAGAAAAACAACATTGAAGGGCATACATTTGGATAGAAGAAAACTTGCCAAATCATTACATGTAGAAGAATCGGAAATCGACAGTTCACTACCCGAACAGATTATATCTACTGGTCTTTTCACCTTACCTGTCTGCGTCAAATCATTTGACACGTTACAATCAATGAAACCAGATTTTGATGCAGTAAAAAAAATATGTAACGATATTGGAGTAGGAAGTTTTCATGTGTTTACCTTTGAAACAATGGAAGAAACGTCTGCATATCATGCGCGAAATTTTGCCCCTATGTATGGTATAAATGAGGATCCTGTCACAGGAACAGCAAACGGAGCGGTCTGCAGTTATCTTTACAAAAACAAGATACTAAAAGAGAAAAGTCTGGTGTGTGAGCAAGGTGACATCATTGGCAGATCAGGACGGGTGTTTGTTGAAGTTGATAATACTATTGTAAAAGTAGGGGGAAAAGCACGACTTGTTGAAGAAAAAGAAATCAAGGTAGAGTGATTTTGTATGAACGATGTTGCGGTAAGCCCATATAATATGTTGCCTGAGGTACTAAAGGATTTTCGATTATCAGAAAATATTGTAATCTATGACAGTACACTTCGTGATGGAGAACAAATGCCTGGTGTATCCTTTTCTTCAGATCAGAAACTTGCTATAGCTAGAAAACTTGATGAGATAGGTGTTCCTGAGATCGAAGCAGGGTTCCCTGCTGTTTCTAAAACGGAGCAGGAAATCGTTAAAACGATTGCAAATGAAGGGCTCAATGCGAAAATTCTTGTTCTTTCCCGGTTAAAAAAAGAAGATATCGATGCTGCAATAGATTCAGATGTAGATATGGTGCTGCTGTTTATCGCCTCATCTCCTCTTCATTTAAAATACAAGTTACATCTCTCGGAGGAAGAAATAAAAGAAAAAGTTGTCGAATCCCTTGAATATGCTAAAGATCATGGAATCGCACCAAGTTTCAGCACCGAAGATAGCACGAGAACACCGCTTTCTTTTTTAGAAGAACTTCTAATGCTTGCATATGAATCCGGTGCAAAACGCATTGGATTTACCGATACGGTTGGATGTGCAACGCCGCAGACGATACATTATCTTTTCTCTCATATGAGAAGGCTTGTTCCTACACCGTTTTCTGCACATCTTCATAACGATTTTGGTTTTGGTCTTACAAACGCTTTAGCAGCACTTTCTTCTGGTGCAACCCATGTATGTACAACTATTAACGGATGGGGAGAAAGAGCAGGTAATGTCCCCCTTGAACAATTAGTCATGGCATTAAAAGTCTTATATAACAGAGATTTAGGAATTGATACTACAAAATTTAAGGAGCTTTCAGAGATGGTTTCAAACTTTACAGGAATGCCTGTTCCAAAAACACATCCATTTGTAGGTGACAACATCTTTACCCATGAGTCAGGGATTCATGTCGCAGCAATACTTGAAAATCCACACACCTATGAACCAATCTTGCCAGAGCTTGTCGGTAATAAAAGAAATCTTGTTCTTGGGAAACACAGCGGAAAACATATAATTAAACAAATATTAGATGATCATAACATCGATGCAAATGAAAAGCTCGTTGCAAATATTACTACACAAATTAAAGAATTAGGTGAAAAAAACGGTGATGTCTCTATTGAAGAAATCATGCAAATAGTTGGTAAAAAAGCAGAGGAGAATAACGATGGATAAAATATTTCGTGCGTATCATGTTTGGCCAAAGTTTCCTTCTGTTTCTATGTCTGGCAATAGTTGTGCGTTAAGCTGCAAACACTGTAATCATACATATCTTGATGATATGCAGAGTCTTACACAACCTGAGGAACTGTTGGAATCTTGTAGACGGTTTGCTGATGAGGGAGCTGTTGGTTTTTTACTCAGTGGCGGCTGTGATAAAAACGGAGAGATGCTTAATCTTCGAAAAATACTTCCTGTTGTTAAACAAATTAAAAAAGAAACAGATCTGGTTGTGAAACTCCACACGGGTCTTGTTGACAGAGATCTTGCTGAGGATATCGTAGATGCTGGTGTCGACATTGCTTCTTCTGAAGTAGTTGGTTCAGATGAGACAATACAAGAAATCTTTGACTTTAATGCCACCGTTGATTCCTATGCAGATACACTACAAAACCTAGATGCAGCAGGGATGCCGCATATCGTACCACATGTGTGTATTGGGCTTCATTATGGTGAACTCAAGGGAGAATTTCATGCGTTGGAAATGATTAAGAACTTTTGTGATCCATCATTGCTTGTTTTGATAATATTTAGACCTACAAAGGGTACCGTATTAGAACATTGTAAGATACCTTCTGCAGGGGATGTTGCAATTGTCGTTGAAAAAGCAAAGGAGTTGTTTCCTGATAAAGATGTTTCACTTGGTTGTATTAGACCACGTGCAAAATTTAGAGAGGAAATTGAACTTGCTGCCTTAAAAGCAGGGGTAACCAGGATGGAAATCCCATCTAAAAACACTTTAAAATATGCAAAAGAAATGGGTTATACAATTAAAAAAATTCATGCGTGTTGTGCTCTTCCTGAAGAACTTGAATGTGCAGCAATCTAAATATTTGAATCTATTTTGTCGGTTTTCTCAACTTTAAATCAATACCTTCTTTATCTGCAACATCTTGAATGGTTTCTCTCAGAATTTTAGCTTTGGATTTAACATCGTCTTGCCTAACACCTAACGTTTTTATCTGTTGTCTTGTAGAATCTATTGATTTCTTAACATCTTCGACAGAAAGTAATGTAGTAGCAATGCAATAGAAACTCCGGGATCTACCTTCGTTAAATTCTTCCAACATCTCTTCAAGCAACTTTATCCGTTCGCTCTGTTGTTCTATAAATTTCTCTAAACCATGTTTTTTAATATAATACAAATTGGGTTCAGCTTTTTTATGGGTAACAAAAGAGTCATATGCTTTATTACCAAACCAAGAGTCAAATTTTGAGCAAGGAAAATCATTGCATTCTGCACAAACCTCTAGATTCTTCTTTTTAACACAACATGTTATGTGTCCACAACCAGGATGTTTATTGAAAAAATCAGGACCACAGCATCCAGGACATCTTGAACTACCCTTGGTATAATATCGTGGACATAATCTGCAATCAAGCCCGCAGCAGCCAAGAGTAGGGTATTTTTTAACAGGAGAAGATGCGTTCATTTTACAGCGCTTCCAGGACAACTCAATTTCATTTTACACCGCTCACAACCTTTTTTCCTACTTATCCCACCGCTATAAATTGAAAGAAGAAGTAATAGAATCAACACACCTACTTTATAGATAGAATATACCTGAACAATCGAAATAATAATTAAAACAATAGGAATCATCATAATAATTCCATATGTTAATGGAGCGATTTTAAGACCAAAGCTGTTACTGAAATTCTCAATATCACCTGTCTTAAACATCAAAGCTGAAAGTTTACCCCATCCTAGACCACACCATTTATTGTAATAATAACAATTGGTACATACGAGTTTACGCAAAACAATATACACCATAATTATAGCAAAAGCAAGATAAACCCAAGCAACTAACGGATAGAAATACCAACAAGCAATAGTTCCAAGAACAATCAAGAAAAGCATGACAAGATTACCTAATATTACACGTCCTTTAGGGTTTTCGTCTAAACCCTTTTCATAAATTTTTACTTTATCTACCATTGAACTCATGTAATAAACCTTGTTTAAAAATAAATAATTTGTGTTATTTGTTGTTAGATGCTACAGGCTAATCCCATAATCTTTTTGTCGTGATCTCCTGGTTTATATCCTTCTCTCTTTACTTACCTACAGGTACGATAAAAAGCGGTAGGCATACTTCATTTAATTTAAGCAGAGATCCAATAGTATCAACATCAGTAGGAAAGACAATATTTGATGAAAAATCCAATGCCGTTGCCTCAAGCATAATATTATGGGCAGATGCTCCTGCTTCATAATACCAAAAACGTCTCGCCTGCTTCCCAGAAAGATCATCATATCCTTCCGGCCGGGTCATATCCACGTCCAAAACGATAATAATAGACAGAGGTGCAGATGCAATTGATGGCTGTGAAGACGCCTGAGCAATCTCGTTTCGATGATCACCATTTTTGATTTTAAGCATAAACGTTACAATAGGGATACCAAGATAGTCGACAGGAAAAGTATAGAATTTTGTCAAAATATTAGGATAATATTTGTAAATTCCAGATTCAGTGACTGCATACATATAGAATGGATAGTACCCATGAGCACTTGGAACAGTTCGATGTCTTTTTAAGGGGTTCATCTCAGATTCACTTTTATCAAGATAATACGAGAACCCATATGAGGACCACATCAGTTGACTCCTCTCATGTCTTGACACATCTCCTGCAAATGAATCTCCGTCATTTCTTTCTTCAAGTGCAGTTGTTAAAGACATTGATGATTCTTTAATTCGCGGGAGCAAAGATATCCAGAGAGGCCGATATTTAAAGTTATAGGGATGCTTTGGATGACCAAGAGGCATAACAATCATTCCCTCCTCATTTTCAGGGATCTCAAGAGGATCTATCGCTGGTGGTATCTGTCCACAAACGACAGTTCCTAAATCTAGTGCATTTGCCATGAACTGAATGTTCTGCCCAATTTGCCCAAGTTCCGCACCACCAAAGTTTGCATCAGCTTTATCGGTATCCCAACATAGACCTAACTGAATCGGTGCTTCATATTGCCATCCAACAATATCTCTCCAATCACCCTCCTTAAAAAAGACGAGTGAATGATTTAGCGAGTCGTATTTGTAGGCAGCATCTTCTTTCAATACATATATTATTCCTGCATGTACTCCATCAATCCCAGAGATCGTTCGTCTTTCTTCATCTGTAAATCCACATGCTGCCCATAAAACTGTTGAGAGCTCTTCATCGGTAACAGGTTCTTCAGTGAATTCCCGCACTGACATTCTTCTAAAAATAGATTCTTCAAGATTCATATCAACAGTCATCGGCGGTGGTAGGGAATAATCCTCTAAAACAAAATTTTCGTTTCCTTCTCTCTCCAAAATCAAAGAGTCATATGTTCCAATCGCTGATGTAACGGCAAGGCTACAAAAAATTACAATTATTGCTAAAACCATGCATTTCTTTAACAAATTATTTTTCTTCATATTTTTCCCCCTATTACAATATTAATGCGGTTCACCATAAAAATGTTGCCCATAAATGTACAAAATTGTAGATTATCCAGATATAATATCCATTAATACATATCTATCTCAGACTAAATTAAGTACCAGAGAAAAAAGGAAAACTTCATACGCCCATCGTCACTCGTAAAAGATCACGCAAACCAGGTGACAAACCTAAAATCAATATTCCAATTTTGAGAAGATTGGTAAGAGCTCCATAATTTTTCAACTCGTCCTCATATAATATATCAAATATGTAGATCACAACGATAATTAAAATAAATTTTACAATAGGAAATAATGGCGGCCAAATCTCCATCAATATATTAGAGGCAGGATGTTTTTCTGCATAGTTGAGTCCCCCCATTTTCAAAGGATCATAGATACTCACATAACTTGTAATGCCATCGATCATATGCCCTATGATCATAGAGAGGTTCAACGGGTTTTTGTAGACTGCAAATTTTTCATTATCTTTATATTTGTGTGATATCAAATATACTGCAATAGTAATGAATGTTACCAGTCCAAAAATAAGTACAAACACATCAGAACGCACGCCTGTAGAATCACTCCACGGATCACCTGCGATCCATCGTGCAGTTAAATAAAGAGACGGCAGTAAAAAGAGTAGCCCTCCTGAAAACAATAGGGCATTAACAGTGATACTTTTCTGTTTAAAATAATTGTACGTCAAAGGTATCAAAGCAGCACATGAAATGAGAAAAAAAATCATTGATTCAATAGGATGAATACCATATTTTGATCCAAATATCCAAATCATTGTAACAAACACATTCAAACCTAAAAGAAGAACGGTAGGATAAACGAAGAAATATGTTTTATCTGTCTTTTTAGACAACTTTTCAAAATAATGCCCGGTGATAATAAAAAACAAAGCATAGACAGCTATCTGAAGATAAATAAGAGGCGAGATAAACCAATACACAGAGGGTATATTAAAATAATCTGCATCTTCAAGCACTCTTGTTACTGGTCCAAACAAAATATACGGCATGAGCGCAAGACAAAACCTCCAATCAATAGTTATTCTTAGTTTCTTAAGAAGTTTATATATTGCATAAAGTGCGATAACAAGTATGATGCCGTAGGTTATCTCAGAGAGGAGGGTGTATCCTTCATTGGCTTGCATTCCATTATATGATACTGAATGCCCTGCAGCATCTGCAACGATTGGCCCCCAATAGTATTTCCATATCCATTGATCATAAAACAAGGTTGGTGCAAGAACACATCCAGCAATAATTATAAGTATAACACTAGATAGTATTCCAACTGAGATAACAGTACTGTTTTTTTGAAACATCTCTTTAAGGTTCATTGACAGCGGAACAAAGAAAAAATAATATATTAAACCAGCGGTTTACTTATTTGAATAATCATGGAACAATTCAAAAAATATAAAACAATGGTGTTTCCAAGAGAGGTCATTGTTGGCCATAACACAACAGATCAGATTAAAGAAATGTGCCGACGTATCACTCGAAGTAAAAATGCGTTAATTGTCGTTGATAAAAACACCAAAAAGATCTCGGGCGATAGAATCGCAAAAATACTTTCAGGTGCAAGCTATGAAATAAACACCATAGTGCTTTCATCACCAATCATGAAAAAAGATGTCCATGTTGCATGGCCTACGATGAAAGAAGTCAATGCTGTGATAAAAGCTGCAGAAAAATACGAATCAGAGTTTCTCCTAGGGGTGGGAGGTGGTTCGGTTATAGATGTGACAAAACTTGCAGCCTATGACCTTTCTCAACTATATGTTAGTGTTCCAACATCAGCAGCTCATGACGGTATGGCGTCACCACGTGCCGCACTAAAAGATAAAAAAGGATCCATTTCAAAAACTGCTGTCTCACCAATGGCAGTACTTGCAGATACCGCAATCATTTCAAAGGCCCCCTATCGAATGCTTGCCTCAGGATGCGCAGATGTTATCTCGAATCTATCTGCTGTAAAAGATTGGGAGCTTGCTCATCGGTTAAAAAATGAAGAATTCAGTACATTTTCCGCATCTCTTTCTGAAACATCATCAAAACTCCTCCTTTATAAAGCAGAAGATATCAGATCTGGTTTTGAGGAGGCAGTTTGGCAGGCTGTGAAATGCATGATCACATCAGGAGTTGCAATGAGTGTCGCTGGTACTACAAGACCTGCTTCTGGTTCAGAACATATGTTTTCCCATGTGCTTGATCGTATTGCTCCAGGAAAAGCACTGCATGGAGAGCAATGTGGTGTCGGTGCGATCATGATGATGTATCTTCATGGAGAGGATTGGGAAGAGATACGGAATTTTTTAAAAACTATTGGTGCCCCTACAACTGCAAAAGAACTACGAATACCAAAGAAAAAGATTATCGAGGCTCTCCTTTGCGCTCAAGAAATACGACCAGAACGATATACGATACTTGGTGAACAAGGGTTGACTAAAGAGGCAGCCAAGAAACTTGCAAAAATAACTGGCGTGATCTAAATTGGTTCTTATAACACTCATTGGTGAAAAACTTGCAGTTGAAGGCATGGAGTTTATGTATCTTGGATCAAACAGTGAATGTAAAAACTGTAAACTCAAAACAGTATGTTTTAATCTGAAACCAGGAAGAAACTATACGATAACAAACATTCGTGACAAAAAACATAACTGTAACGTTCATGAAGGAAATGCAGTTATTGTAGAAGTAAGTGAACTACCATTTATTGCAGCGGTAACAAAAAAGCTATCAGAAGGAACAAAAACAACAGTGGAAAGACAAAAATGCAAAAACATTGGATGTAGTTTTTTTGAGATATGTACCACTAGTGCTCTACAGAAGGATAAAACATATGTCATAAAGAAAACTTTTGGAAAAATTGAATGTCCCGCAGATCATGAGCTTTATAAGGTCGAGTTAATGGACTAATGACAATGGACGTTATCAATTAAACCTTGTTCTCCAAAAGCACCATCAATTGTTCCGCTGGGGTCCATAACAATCTTCTGCCAGTTATCTGTGTTTTCAACATCTGGTATTTCTTTATTGGTGACATAGGCAACACCAATGCATATGATAGAAGCGCCAGAAGTACCGCAGTTCCAAACCTCACCAATTATTTTTACGTTCTCATCTTTCTTTGTATCGATGCCTTCATATAGTATATATATTGTTTTATGATTGTTTTGAAGTGTTCTCGCTCCAGAGGTATTTTCATTGAGTTGTATGCTGTTCAAAAAGGTTTCTTCTATTGTTTCTCTTGTTTTTTTCTGAATCTCTTTTTCATCGGTAAGGACAAGTGCTTTTAGTGTTGTAACCGTGAGTGATGCAGGATATTTACCGTTTATCTCATAGGTTGAGCTGCACCATTTTTCAAGTCCTAAAAATTGCATGCCTGTGTTTCTGAGTGCTGTATTTTCATACCATCCATCAGTAACCGCTGAATCTTTAACATAGGCACAGGTTAGATCAATGCATCCAGAGGATAAAACAAGTGCTAAAAGTATAAGAATAATGGATATTCCCATGTGTTTTTTCTTTTCAACAGTCATTGTGATACTTCTTTTAATCGTTATCTATCTACTTTAAGTTAACGAAATTGAAAAAAAAATAGAAGAAAAGAAAGTTTTATGCTTCAATAGCTTTTTCTTCTAATCCTGATTCTTTTGCTAAAAGCTTTGCTTTATCTGTTTTCTCCCAAGTGAAATCAGGATCGTCTCTTCCGAAATGACCGTATGCCGCCGTTTTCTTAAAGATGGGTCTTCTGAGATTAAGTGCGTCAATAATGTCACTTGGTTTAATTGGGAAAAACTCCCGTACAAGGTTTTCTATCTCATCAATTGGAATTTTATTTGTTCCAAAGCAGTCAATATTTATCGAAACAGGTTCGGCAACTCCAATTGCATAGGCAAATTGAATTTCACATTTATCAGCGATTCCTGAGGCAACAATATTTTTAGCGATATATCTTGCAACATACGCTGCGCTTCTATCCACCTTTGTTGGATCCTTTCCCGAGAACGCACCACCGCCATGTCTTCCAATGCCGCCATAGGTATCCACGATTATTTTTCTTCCGGTAAGTCCTGCATCTGCATAGGGTCCTCCTCGAACAAACGCACCTGTAGGATTAACATGTATTATTGTATCTTTGTCTATCCATTCGCTGCAAACTGGTTCAATTACCTTTTCAATGATGTCCTTTCTTATTCTGTCATGGGAGATTCCACCATCATGCTGTGTCGATACAACAATGGTATCTGCTCGTAATGGCGTACCTTTTTTATCGTATTCTATGGAAACCTGGGATTTTCCATCAGGTCTCAGATAGGAAATACCATTGTTTTTCCTGATATCTGAAAGTTTTTTTGAAAGTTTATGGGCAAGCGATATTGGAAGCGGCATAAGCTCTTTTGTTTCATTGCATGCATATCCATACATCATTCCTTGATCACCGGCTCCTTGTTCTTTATGCAGTCCTTTTCCAGCAGAAACTCCTTGAGAAATATCTGGACTTTGTTCAGTGATTTGAACCCATACAGAGCAAGTTTCCCATTCGATACCGTATTCTGATTTTGTATATCCTATTTCTTTTATGACTTCTCTGACTACCCGCGGTATGTCGATATAGGCCTCTGTCGTCATTTCGCCAAAAAGCATGACTCCACCATTTTTTGTCCCTGTCTCGATTGCCACACGGGAGTATTTATCCTGTCGCATTGCTTCATCAAGAATTGCATCTGAAATAAGATCACACATCTTGTCAGGATGTCCTTCAGTTACTGATTCTGAACTTACAAGGATCTTTCTTTTTGTCATAGTCTCACCTAATTAAATTCCCCGTATTATAAGAAAACCAACAACATAAACATATTTATTAACTTTATCAAAAAAAGAATATTTATTGATATAAAAAATAAAAGAGATGTATGATTATCAGTCTGTCTTTCTCGTGGTCCAAATATCTTCTTCCAATGTACTGTAAATATCTTCATCTGATACATTGACTGGTTGTTTCTTATCAATGAGATATTTTCTTATCCCATTGGCTTCTCTTGAATATCTAAGGATTGTGTCTTTTCTCAGTCGCCAGTAGTGCGTTCGCCATTCTCTGCCGTCATACAGTGTGGTTTCCTCCCTTTCTGTGGTAAGCATTCCTTCCTCTTCTAAGATGTAGAACAGTTGTCTATCTTCAGGATCGAGTACGTTATCGATAACACGATCATCAAACCCAAAGATATCCATGACAAAACCAGCATCTCTTTGTGCTTCATCAATGTCGATACCTACTCTATTTGATATGGCTTTTGATAAATCATCTAATGTTATAAAACTCATAAAACATTCCTTTCAATACCCTTTCATTCTACACTCGTTATCTTTCTTTCAGATTTTTCTTCATTATATGTGTACAAACTAGTATATATAATTTTCTATCGATTGAGTTTTTTGCGAGAATCTTGGATACCGAGTGATAAGTCTTCACCAAAATACCTGTTGGCGTGGATTTTGCATCACTCGCTATCCAAAAATCCCTTTTTTGCCTTATCCCAAAACTACTTCCTCCTGGAAAATTCTTGAAAATAAGAACGATGTCAAAACAATCGTTTCTCAGACATCAGAAAGAGAGTCTCAGTTGAAATTATAATCGAAGATATAATTAAGCAATGTTCTATTATCCATATGTGATGGTATTGTGCTCGTTGATGAAATTATGACGACGACGCGCTGGCAAAAAAAACACATAAAAAATAATACTTGTTGCTGATAAAGTATGGATAAGACCTTAAAAAAACGATTATTAGAGAGGCTTAACGAGATAGAGGTAAGAAAATTATCAGGTTTACATGTAGTATTACTTCCTGATTTTTTTGTTGATCATTTTTTATATTTCGATGAATTTGAAGGGACAATTGATACAATAAAAAATATATACTCTCAGGGTGGAGGAAATCTTCCGGGTGTAAAACAAAGAATCCATCAAGGTGGTAATGCTGCCAATACTGCTCTGGCTCTTGCCCGGCTAGGCGTTAAATCACATTTGATCTGTAGAACAGATAGATTTGGATTACATCTGCTCAAATATTTTTTAGAAAAAGAAGGTGTTGATCTATCAGGTGTTAAATCAGATGGAAAACTTGCGATAACTACGGCAATGGAGTTTGGTAAAAAGCATGCAAATGTTATGGTTGGGGAGACGGGATCGGTATCAGATTTTTCTTTCAATCGTCTAGATGACGGCGATCTTGAACGTATTGCTAATTCAGATATAGTGTGTGTGTTAAATTGGAATCTTAACCTGGATGGCACAGAGTTTGCACATGATGTTTTTCAATTTGCAAAGAAACATAACGTCAAAACTTTTTTTGACTCTGGTGATCCTTCTCCTAGAAAAAAGGAAATTTCTGATTTAATGAGTAGTGTTTTGACAGGACAACATCTTGACATTTTTGGATTAAATGAAAACGAATTGCGACATTACGCAAATGTTGATGTTAAAACTAAAGAAGAGATAGTAAATGCTATAGTTTTGTTAAAGAAGAAAATACCTGCAAGAATGGATTTACATATCGCTTATTTTTCTTGTACGATTGATAAAGAATGCACTATCGTTCCTACAATACCAATATCAAAAACCTATAGGGCGACAGGAGCTGGAGATGCATGGAATGCAGGTAATCTTTTTGCTGAGCTTTTAGGTTTTCAGGATGATGAACGACTACTTTTCTCAAACAGTTATGCTGCACAGTATATTTCTTCTCCAGAACCAATTCATGCTACGTTACATGAAGCAATACAATTTCTTACAAAACACTAGGAATCTTTTTTCATTTTAGTAGGATATACCATACAAATTAATTATAAACATATATTTATAGAATAGATTTTAATTCTATGATAAAATTTATATACTCTCCTTCGTTACATCTCTCTAAGAATGGGGGAGTCAGTTTTTTAAAAATCTCTCCTCACCACCTTCGATCTTCCCCATTCTCTCCTTATAATATCTAACCAAACAATAATATCTCAGCTTTTTTAGAAACAACATCTCTATATTTTTCGTCAGTTATAATCATAACAATCCAATCAGGGGTGATTCTTGACCGAATAGCCTTTGCTATGGGCGTAAAATCATCAAGTGTTTTTATTTCATTTCTGTCAATAACAAAAATATCTGTTTTGTGTAACCGGGGTTCAGCCATAAGTAGCTCAGGACGTGGAATATCAATAATTAAATGCCCTTGAGGTATATCAAAAGCATTTTCTAACTCCTGCTCCTTTTGTCTTCTGTAGGTTACATCTTCCAAATCCCTGATGACACCTAACGCCTGCTCATCCAAATCATGAACTGAAGCTGAATATGCCTGTTTAAAAAGCGCTCTATATTTTAACCTCGTAACAATCTCCTGTTGAAACTCCCCCATCTTCTTTAATCTGCTCACAAGTTCTGCATCAGTCATCCGAAAGAATTCAAACGGTTCAGGATCAGGGATCTCTTCAATTGCTTTAGACAGCATCAGTTCTGCAATTCTTGCGGTTTTGTGAAAATAGACAGAAGAATACATAAGACCACGCGCCATAAGAATATTTTCTACCACACCAACTCCTTTTCTTTTAATGGTTAAATTATCCTCATGGATCATTAACGTCTGCAGCAATCGTTCAATATCTATCATACCATAAGCAACACCAGTATAATATGCATCTCGAAGGAGATAATCCAGTTGATCGGCATCAATTGTACTATTCAAAATTTGACCAAGATACGATTTCTTATAGGTTTTTCCTCGTATGATGTTGACAATTTCCTTCTTATCTACATCGTTTTTGGAAAGTATTTGAGCGGCACTTGGAGATTGGATAAAATTTTTTTCTTTTGAGTCAAAGATTTCATATTCTCCCAGGATAAGTTCTTCAGTTAAATCAATATGATCAACACCAAATTTCTCCAAAAGGATAGATTCAAGGGTATGAGAAAAAGGACCATGGCCGATATCATGAAGCAGTGCTGCACAAGTCACAATATTTCGTCTATCATCTTCAATATTTAGTGTTTCTGATATCTGAGAAGCTATATGATACGCGCCAAGAGAATGCTCAAGTCTTGTATGATGTGCACCTGGAAAAACTAAATGCGCAAAACCCAGTTGCTTAATATTATACAGGCGCTGTACCTCTGGACTTTTCAATAATTCAGCAATATAACCTTTAATTTTTATATTTCCATGAATTGGATCTCTTATCACCTTATTGCCTGCTTCCATTCTACCTTTTTTATATGAAAAGAGGGTTGATATAGTTTTTTTAAAATTGCAAACGTCGGTAATAAGTAAAATATAAAAGAAACTCTCCAATTATATGTCTTAACTAGTTAAATCATATATTTGAAATAAAATTAAATACTGAGGTATAACAATGAGAAAAACTATTTTATTTTCTTTAGAACATTGCGTGAAATGTAATCAGACAAAAGAACTCATCTCTGATAGAGATGATATTGAAATCGTAACATTTCCCCATGATATTAACAAGTGGAGTGATGAGGAACTTAAGCAGGCAAAATCCCATGATGTCTTTGATGATTTACAAATAACTGCTCCTATTTTGTGGCTTGATGGAGAAAAAAAGATAGGATACTTAAGAATCAGAAAATGGTTGCAGGATAACAAATAATTAATCATATTCTTTCTTGAAATCATTTATTTAGTATGATACCTATTATATTAGTATAATGAACGAACTTGATGAAATAAGAAAGAAAAAACTAGAGCAATTAAGAATCCAGTATATGAAAGGAGGAAAAAATATGGAAGAAAACATGCCAAACACACCACTACATATAACAGATGCAGATATAGATGAACACATCAAAAAATATCAGACAATAGTCATAGACTGCTGGGCACCATGGTGCGGCCCCTGTAGACTGGTAGGTCCAGTCATTGAAGAACTTGCAAAAGAAATGCAAGGAAAAATTGTTTTTGGAAAACTCAACGTCGATGAAAATCCAACAACATCAGCTAAACACCAAATAATGAGCATTCCAACCATGCTCGTGTTTAAAGATGGAAATCTTGTTGATAGACTCGTCGGAGCATTACCAAAAGACGCGCTGAAAGCAAAACTTGAAACATATCAATAAAAATACACTCAAACTCTCAAATAGACAAGGTGATCATGATAGAAAAAAAAGGGAACATACTAATAATTATATTTCTCGTTTTTTTGTTATCTCTGATGTCTGGCTGTATTGATTCTGCAGAGCGTAACGGTGGAGAAGATTTTGAATTTACCTTGCTTGATGGTACAATAAAACATCTGAGTGATTATAGAGGAAAAGTTGTTATTCTTGATATGTGGGCGACATGGTGTACTCCATGTCAATTTCAAATGACTGAATTAAAAAAAGCCTATGATAACTATAGTAGAGATGAATTGGAGATACTTTCAATTGATATCGATACCAGTGAGACATCACAACAGATACAAAGTTTTATAGAAGAGTTTAAAAATCAGTTGGATATTGAGCTGGACTGGATATTTGGCATGGATGATGGCAGTATTTGGGAGAAATATATGATAAGTGGAGGTATTCCCACCCTTTACATATTTGATCAAGATGGAAAGATTCATTTTACCAAAGAAGGGATAGCTGTTTTTTCCGAGATTCCTGCAGGTTGGCCAGAAGATACTGCCACGCTTGCTCCTAGGATAGATGAATTAATAAAATAGGAGGATGAAAATATGAAAAATATTAAAAGAACTATGGTGCTAACAGCATTTTTGATTTTTAGTTTGTGCATCTCGATTATTGGAACCATACGTGCAGTTGAACCAACTGTTGTAGAAGTGACTTTAGATCCAGAGGATCCTGCGCCTCAATCAACAATTACTTTCACTGCGGTAATCACTAGTGAGGATACCCTTGAAGAGATGAAACTAATAGTTCAGGAATGCAAAGAAGGGTTATGCTATATTAGCAGCTTTAACGAATCAATGGCTACCGTTGACACCGATACATATCAAGCTTCTGTTACATTGATACATGATGATGCGACGTATATCAAATATCATCTAGAGATAAAAAGTGATGGGACTTGGTATAAAAACGACCTAACAGAATTTGATCTTAAAGTAGGTTCAGATAATGGTAATACTACACCAAATGACACAGATAAAACCCCTGGATTTGAATTAATAATTCTCATTATTGCAATAGGAGTAGGATTTATTTTATTTAGAAAAAAGAGATTGTGATGAAATTTCAAATAAAAAGAATTATTGCTCAAATTTCTATACTGATCACTGCGAATCTGGGAGCACTTGGTATAAAAACCGGGTTTTGTTATCCGTTTTTTTACTGTAACGCCTGTCCAGCAGCTGATGCTGCATGTCCTATTAGAGCAATTGAAAAAAGTGTATTTCAAGGAAGTTTTGCTTGGAAATTATTTATTTATCCATTTGCAATTTTAGGTACCGTTGGAGTTATATCTGGGAGAGCTGTATGTGGTTGGGGTTGTCCTATTGGATTTTTACAAAGAAGTACAAGCCCAGTTTCTCGTAAATTAAGAAAATATTCTTTAATTAATAAACTTGGACAACATAAAATTGAGCCTTATCTTAGATATTTAAAATATGTTAGTGTAATAGGTCTTGCCATAATTACTCCGTATCTAATTGGATTCATGTTTACAGATATTTGTCCAGTAGGTTTTTTGACTGGGACAATTCCGATTTCGATTCTAAATCCTGGTGGTTATGCCCCGACATCATATTTTTATCCAGCATTAGTAATTTTTATATTATTTATTATACTAATTTTTACTGTTGAACGGGGATGGTGTCGATATTTCTGTCCGGTAGGAGCAATCCTTGCTCCATTTAATAAAATCAGTTTTTTACATATCAAAGTTAACCTAGAAGGATGTACTCATTGTCATGCATGCAGTAAAATATGTCCGATGGGGATAGATGTTCCAACAATGAACCGAAGCCCTGAATGCATATTGTGTGGAAAATGTATCGATCAATGTCCACAAAGTGCAATATCTTATGAGGGATTTAAATGAATAAACTATTAATTATTCAAATTTGTGTATTCTTGCTATTTTCAGGAACTCTAGGAGGAATGCTCGCATATACTAATGTTTATGAAGAAGTTGATTCAGGCATAACATCGGTACTGTGTCTAAGCTGCATTAAACTTACTCCTGTAACCCAACTTGAATTCACTTTTGATGTAGCAAAAGGTCAGGATCATTCAGGTTTCGTATTAGATTCTCTCAAAGAAGGTCCAGTTTTTATTACTTATCGAGAAGATGTATGTATTGCTTGTGATGAAATGGAGCCAATCATTCAAGATATTTTTTCAGTATATTTTGAGAAAGAAGATACATTTTCAGAAGTAGTACCAATTGATAGTTCAAATATTACTTTTGTACATATCAATATAGATCATGCAACAGCTGAACAAAGGGAATCTCGGTATATCTATGATAAAGATCATATTGGAGGTGTTCCACAGTTTACAATAATAACTCTTGGATATGATCGTGGTTTTATAAAACCATATTATGCTACTATTTATGGAACTCTCAATTTAAACACAGATAAGGAAAGAAAAGAACTTTTGACAAAAATAATCTATGACGGAATTGATCTCTACAATCAAAATATAGAAGGCTATGATCCAAATAAGTAAAGAAATTAAAAGAAATATTTGGAAGGATAATGACCTTCCTTTAGATCTCATTGTTTTTTATTTTTTCTTTTAATATGTTGAATTGCTCTTTTGTTAACGTACATACGTTATCTTTTTCGCCAATGATGACTTTATCATCCTGTATGTCAACAACAGGGCATTTCGCAGGAACACATACATCACCAATGCATAATACTACTTTCATTTTATTATTTCCCCTATTAATGTATAGTAATATATTAATGTCTGCTATCTTAAATAATTTTTGGTACAATTGCCTTATGTTGATTTATTTTATAATAATTTTAAAATATTAAAAAATTTAAAATGCTTTCAATCATCTGTTTTCATGGAAGAAACTATTTTATATTAACACTATTTTTTAATCAATTGATGAAATCCTCAACTCTGAGCCAGTTTTCGACCAGTCTTCAAATCCTCATCCATTAAATTTTCTATTAAAACTTATCTTCAATCTTGTAGAATTTCAGACATATCCAGTAATTTTTAGTTTACTTCGATTTACTTTTGAAATAATACGAGGTTTTTGTTTATCAATTTTTTTAACTTCCTTTGTAAATATTTCAACTTGTGGACCAACTTTTTCCTGGAAACCTTGTTTCAAAATAGAAAATATTTCCTCAACAGATGGACCTAAATTTCTTAGCCCTTCATCTATTACAACTTGGATTTCAATTTTGGTTAAACTTTGTTGGATTATTTTAACATCTTTAATCTTATTTGTTTTTAATTCGTATAGAATTTTACTGAAAATCTCTCCAAAAGAGGATGGAAGCAATAATTTACCATCAGACAACAAAATTGACAGGTCATCTCTACCATATATATTTGCGATTAAGTCACCTGATAATCCACAATCACACTGTTCATAAAGTGGAGCAACAATATCATTAATTGCATCATATCGGATAATAGGTGTTCCATTCCCAAATAACTTTGTAATAACCAAATTGCCTGGTTCTCCTGAAGAAACCTCTTTTCCATCTTTCAAAAACTCTAGGTGCACAAGGTCAGACATTATATGATATTTTCCTTCTTTACATTGAAACGCAATTGGTCCAGACTCTGTGGCCCCATAGGCTTCAAAAACGAATGCATCAAATGTTTCTTCAATAAATTTTCTAAGATGTTTATCCAACACAGTACCGGTTGAAGCTATGTATCTTGGTCTTATGTTTTTACCATATCCTTTCTCCTTTAATAATGCAAGATGGCCAAGCATTCCGACATAACCGCCTATAAACACTGGTTTAAAACGATCGATTTCTTCAATTAGTTTACTCGGTTTGTCGTTAGTGTTCAACCACTGAATATTTTTAAAAAGAAAATCAAGCTTGAAATGTGGGACCAGACCTCGGGTAATATATCCACTCTCTACAGTGTGTGGGGCGAAATCTCCAATTATAGTAATTTTGTCTTTTCTCCAGTTAATTCCATATTCTTTTAAAGTTCGTAAATATCCAAATAGTCCCATTACTATGTCAAACATATCAACATAAATAGAAAGAGATTTTCCAGTTGTCCCCGAAGTAGAAACTTCAATCAATTGCTCTCTACTAATTTTAGATGATATAATTCCTTCAGGATAATATTTTTTGATATCATCTTTAGAAATCAACGGCAGTTTTTTAATGTCCTTTACTCCTTCGATGTCTTTTGGATGAACCCCTGCTTTTTTGAATTTATCATGATAAACTGGTACCGTATATGCAAACCTAACCCTCTTCTTTAAATGCTTATCCCGATATTTCTGTAAATCATGTTCATTCAGCTTCCAAAGCCTGTCGATATCAAATAAATAACTTTTAAGAACCTTTGATATGAAAATTGGGTTTTTGAAAGGGTTCATATTTTCACAAGCAGATGTTATTGGGTTATTTAAATGTAATATGACTTAAATATATGTATCTCATATCGGAATAAACATAATGAAGATATTAATAATAGAAAACTTTTGGATAGGTGATGGTAAGCTAAAATCCTTTGAAAAACTACAATTAAATATGTTTTCTATTCTTCCTACATTATATGCTCGCCAATTGGCAGCCATCACTCCCAAAAAACACTCTGTTACAGTTGAAGATGAGAGATATTCTGACATCAATTTTAATGAAAAGTATGATATTGTTCTGATAAATTTTAACTTTTCAAGTGTACCTCGAGCCTATGAAATAGCAGATACATTTAGAAAACAAGGTATCACAGTTGTACTAAGTGGTTGGTACTCCTCAGTTCTACCTGAAGAAGCCAAAAAACATGCAGATAGTATATTAATCGGAAGAGGTGAAATCAACTGGCTTAAACTGTTGGATGATTTTGAGAATAATGAATTAAAGTCATTTTATCAACCTGCAAAATATGACGATTCAATAATAATCCCTCCAACAAATGTTGAAATACCTGGTTTTGTTATTACAGGTGCAATTGAAGCTACGAGAGGATGTCCATATCGGTGTGAGTTTTGTCCAGAAGCAAATATCCCTGGAGGTTCACAGTTTTACACAAGACCTGTAGATGAGGTAATAGCTGAAATAAAATCCTTGCCACAAAAAACAATAATGTTCTATGATAGTTCTCTTACAATAAACCCAGATTATAGCAAATCTTTATTTAAAAAAATGAAAGGATTAAACAAAAAAATTTTTTGTAGTGGTAACTCAGATGTATTGGCACACGACAAAGAACTTGTTCGTTTGTCTAAAGAGGCGGGTTGTGTTTCCTGGCTTGTAGGATTTGAATCTGTCACTCAAAAAACTATTGATGAAATCGGTAAGACGAGAAATCGGGTGGAGGATTATTCCCTAGCTGTGAAAAATATACATGACCAAAGAATGGCTGTTATAGGCTCTTTTATGTTTGGTTTTGACACTGATACGAAAGAAGTTTTTGATGAAACCCTTAAAAAGATAAAAGAATTGGAGATCGATGTTGCAGATTTCTGTATATTGACACCTTTTCTTGGTACACCTGTATTCGAAAAATTTGAGAAAGAAGGACGAATATTAACTAAAGATTGGTCAAAATATACTATGAAAAATGTAGTATTTGAACCAAAAAATATGACCCCTGAAGAATTATTGCAGGGTGTGAAAAGAATGTATGCTGCATTTTATTCGCCTCTATATACAATAAAAAGAGTTGCCAAAAGTTTAGGGCTGGGGCTGTATCCATTTTTTTTGGTTTTAGCAAGAAACGCAGTTGTTAATATGAATAGTAGGAAATTGTTATCTGAGAAAATATAATAGAAATCATAATAGAATAAATGCGATTACATCTAAAGTAGCAGTAGATGATTTTCCTCCATCATCATAAGCAACTACTTTTACTGTATGTTTAAATCTGATCAAGGACGGGGTCTTCCACATCCATTCATATGGTTCTTCAGTAAATTCTGCCACAAGATTATCATCGATATAAAACTCAACTTTTTCAATTTTAGAATCATCAGAGGCTTTTACAGTTATCGTTGTACGACCAAATAAGATTGTTTTAAATTCTCCAGTGACCCTATACATTAATCCTGCTGTTCGTATCGGTTTTCCAAATCTATGAACTTTCCCAACTATCGGATTAGTTATTCCTAATTCAGGAGGCAAATTACCTCCTTCAACCACAAGTGTACCATCTGCTGCATCAGCATAATACGCATCAAAAGGATTACCATCAGGTGGTTCGGAATATTTTGTTGTTGATTCGTCATTGAAGACGACTGCAATTATCATTAAATTGTCGACATCAAGATTTGAAACATCATATGATTTGGTAACTATCTTTTGATCCTCACCATTGATACTTACATCTTCATCTGCTATATAGTCTAAGAAACCAAAATGATACGCATCTCCATCGTAGTTCGCCCATGAAACTCTTTCAGTAAGATATACCTTTAATCGGCCTATATGGGTATCACTTTCATAGTTATCTATGACTATAGTCACATCTATTTTGTCTCCATGTTCATCTACTTCTGCACTAACATTCGCTGAGATTTCAGGAACGTCTCTATTTGCCGCCTTTGCTATCTTCTCTTCGAAAACTGATTTTTCATTGTTTCCACCAAAGATGATTTCATATCCACCATCGATGAAAACTGTGGGGTAACCCAAAATATTGTAATCTTTTTCTAAACGAGTTTTTGCTTTACTATTTTTATCTTCAACCATGCTTACATAATAAAAATTATATTTTCCTGATTCGTATAAATCATGTAAAATATCTGAAACTGCTGGACAGTTATCACACCAAGTACCAGTACCTTCTTCAATAAAAACATAATGAACAAGATCCTGAGGAGTTTTAGAAACAGTTATTGTGTAATAAACACTACCGTCTACTGATGGGTCACCAACAGGACCATTACCTGCAGCGTCATCAACTACGACATAATAATACCAATCTTCATCAGAATCAGATGGAATCACAATATCTGCACTCCCACTTAGAATAGATGTATTACTCCAACTGTCAGCACTTTCGGTTTTGTAATACATCGTTGCTACGATAACTTCGATATTATCGGAGAAAGTCACCGAAATGGTTGTAATTTTACCGGTAGTACCAGTGGTGCCACCAGTAATGCTATCGATTGTGGGAGCTTCGGTATCTCTGATCCCATCGTTTTTTTCTTCCCCTGTAAAAAAGATAACATACGCTGATGATCCTAGCAGAATTGCTATTATTAGAACAATAGCAGCTGTTAATACTAATCTCATTACACTATAAATATAGGATTACTTTATATTTAAATTTAATGATTGATTTAGAAGAAAAACGTTAATCAACTACTTTAACTATATCACTATAGCAAACAGCTTCGTAAAATTGGAAAATAATATGTCTTATGGAAGTAGTGAGGAAAAAAGATGGAAGATAAAATCTTCTTTTGCCGGATATGTGGAAAACAATTACATACTATTAATGAGATTGGATTGAAAATCTGTAATGACTGCAGAACTGCAAAGGAAAACGTGGCTGAAAGTGAATACTTTTTTTGTTGGGCATGTGGGAGACGACTATTTGAAAAAGGTGAGGTTGCACAAGGTGTCTGTCATAATTGTAAGGCGTCAATCAATCGAAAAATAGGTATACCACCTTTAAAACACTAGTTTTTAGGAATGTTTATAAAGTATAGTAAAATAGACTCTGTATCCTGTAAGTAAGTCTCTTGTGATTCTAGATGGGATACTATGAAAATATTGTATGTAACGCCACATCCTCATGCGAAATATGGCCTGTTTTCTCGATTTACGTATCCTTCGCTTACTCTTAAACAACTTGCTGCAATAACACCTCCAGAGCATTCAGTAGAGATTGTTGATGAAAGGATTGAAAGAATTAATTTTAAAAAAAACTATGATGCCGTTGGAATTTCTTGTATGACCTATAACTCTCTTCGAGGATATGAAGTAGCAGAAGAATTTAGGAAACAAGGGATACCAGTTTTTTTGGGGGGATATCATCCATCATTGTTGCCTGATGAAGCAAAACAACATGTAGATAGTGTCGTTGTTGGTGAGGCAGAACTTACGCTTCCAAGACTTCTTAGCGATTTAGAGAAAGATCAATTAAAACCATATTACCGACCAGAAAGACTCGTCAATCCTGAGGAGATACCTGCAGCAAGACACGATATTGGCTCATATAACCCCTTTAATGAACCTATTCAAGCCTCACGTGGTTGTCCGATAGGATGCGAATTTTGTGCAATGAGAATTGTTGAAGGAAACCGGTTTCGTGGAAGACCCGTTGACCATATGATAGATGAGATGAAATCAATAAAAACAAAATCCATATTTTTCGCTGATGCATCTCTAACAATTAACCCAAACTATTCAAAATCGCTGTTCAAAGGGATGAGTGAACTTAATAAATATTTCGAATGCTTTGGAAACATAAACGTACTTGTTCGTGATGATGAATTTTTAAAGCTTGCTAGTGAAGCAGGAATTTTTAACTGGTATGTCGGAATAGAATCTATCTCCCAACAAAACATCGATGCAGCAGGAAAAAGAACGAATAAGGTTGAAAATTATGGGAAAGCCATCAAAAAAATCAGAGATCATGGCATGATGATCACTGGGTTTTTCATGTTTGGATTTGATTTTGACACAAACGAAATATTTGATAAAACCCTTCAAGCTATCTATGACTGGGATCTAGATGAGGTATCATTTAGCATTGTAACACCATACCCTGGGACACAGCTTTTTGCCAGATATGAAAGAGAAGGAAGGATTATTTGCCGGGACTGGTCAAAATATGGCGAGGGAAATGTCAATTACTCCATGAAGAATCTTACAGAAGAAGAACTTATGGACGGGATTAAAAGAATAGCCGGGGATTATTATTCTCTTCCAAATATTATCAAAAGAAGCTTTACGAACACAAATTACAGTCCTTACCGAGTTTTTATTAAAATTATTAGAAACATAAGTGTGAGAAAATTCTATTTAACTGAAAAATTACATGATTGAATGACTGGAGTATGTGACCCAGTTTGATATTACCAAGAATAAGAAGAGCGGCAAATTTTTCAAACAGTAACACTGACGATGCATCGAAAAAGCCGATAACATATGTGTAAATGAACATTCATTCTTTTACCTGAAACCTTTTGTTTTTTACAGCAATGAGATTTCCCTGCACCATCTTATCAAGAATTCGTTGTAATCGATTCTGTTCAACTTCAAGTATTTTTTGTAGATCAGACAAAGACAAAGACCTCTCTAAAAGCTGACGTAAAATCTGAGCGCGGATCTGCCGGTCTGATCCCTCAAATCGCGATTGCCTGGTTTTTGGTTGAACCCCAGTTTTTTGTGCTGTAAGATTTAGGGCACCGTAATCCATGAGTGCATTATGCCATACTCTACTCAGCCCTTTTGGAAGACACCGTTCAGCAAGTAACCAGAGTTCTCTATCTGAAACATCTTCAGAAAGATGAAATTCATGGATGAAAATCCGTCTGATATTCGTGTCAACAGTAATAAGATCAACATTGGTCGCAAATATTTGCACTGCCCTTGAGGTATACTTCCCAACGCCAGGAATCTCTTCGTAGTTCTTCATTGCTTCAAGCAGATCTCCATCATAATCATTAACTATCTTCTGAGCAGCTCTATGCAGATTTACTCCTCTCGTATTATATCCAAGCCCCATCCAAGCTTTCAATACATCTCTACGAGAAGCTTGAGCAAGCGAGTCGATGGTTGGCCATTGCTTAATCCATTTTTCATAATACTTGATCACCCGTGACACCTGTGTCTGTTGTAACATAAGCTCTGATATCAAAATCTTGTATGGATCAGTTGTTTTTCTCCAAGGTAAATCCCGTCGATGTGTTTTATAAAATGATAACACGTTGCTTTGAAATTGGTTAATTTCTTCGTCAGTTATTTTCATGCTCTTTCCCATAGATCAAAAGAACAAATGATGCAGGGGAAGGGATTCGAACCCTTGGACCTCTGCAGGACAAGGCCCTGAACCTTGCGCCGTTGACCAGGCTTGGCTACCCCTGCGTAAACACCGCAATTAGATACTTATTATTTTAGTTTGTCGTGTTTCTAATACATATACTTTAAATATTTCTTGAAGCATTGCTCTCATCTAAAAAGATGGCCCGGGTAGTGTAGCCTGGTTAACATATGGGACTGTGGATCCTCTGTGGCGGGTTCAAATCCCGCCTCGGGCCCTTCACCTATGCATTACCCACATCTTTTAATCGAATCATAAAGTAACCTTTTTTACTGTCGTCTATATTATGGTTTTAAATATTCTGTATCACTGCACATGATACAGAGTTTTTCCATTACAACAAAGTAACC
>Ga0209979_1000414_pt1 | contig 59810 bp, 48 predicted proteins | sample AnhtaG_FD_183114 | JGI IMG/M metagenome (GOLD analysis project Ga0209979, IMG submission 183114) | Deep subsurface microbial communities from Anholt, Denmark to uncover new lineages of life (NeLLi) - Anholt_01485 metaG (SPAdes) (version 2) | ecosystem: Environmental > Aquatic > Marine > Oceanic... | reverse complement strand
CAGCCCCCCGGCTCAATCAGAGAAAAGACGCGATCAGCAGCAAGGAAAAAGGCAATGTAATGACAAATTAAAAATCGCCCCCTTGCAAATCAAGGAGTTACAACAACAACTGACAAACATAGGCTAGATTGCGAAACTGAGCCGTCCACGTACCAAGTTGCACTTTGGGCTGATTCGAAAGAAAAGAGAAATACGGCAAGAAACGCCGACTGACATACGGATCTGATGTGCATGATCGTTGCCTCCTTTAGCATTGCTATAACTCTCTTGGCTCGCTCAGAGGCTGTAACCGCCAGAAACCCGGGCACTCATCAAAGATTCACCTATTCCCCACAAAGCATACTCATGTCCTCATCCACTTCGTCTCTCGCTAAGACAGCCCCACCGTTCGCTGTTTAACTCAGCTCCTACAGGGTCGCTGACGCCTTCGGCTTCCAACGTGCCAGGACTCGCGAGGAGGCACGGAGAGCTTGTGGGCTAAGGCGCGCATCTCATCCAAGATTGCCCGGTTCGCTTCGCCACTGACAGACCGAGCAACAGCCGTTTAGTCTGGCGAAGAAGGCACTGCCCTGACTTCAAAGAACTCGAACGATGCATCGACCTCCGGAGCCGAAGTGCCCGAACCGTTCTTAGCGAAAAGACCGACACATTTCACTGTTCCGTTTCCCCATGCGAACACATCTCCGCGTTGGAATAATCTGCCGTCAAAGCTTGTTGACACTGTGTAACGGTTTCCTCGCTTTGTCACGCGAAGCCAGAAGTCGTCGAAACCTTCAGGCGCCTCAAAGTACACTGATACCAGTTGTTGCTGTGTTTCACGCCCAAGGCTAAAAACACATGGCTCGTCGGAAGCCCTTTGCTCGTAATTCCACTTCAGATAGTTATCATCGTCGTTATAGCAGATCAGACCCGCTTGGTTCCACGGCTCCTTAGGTTTGAAGGATGATATACGCGTCGTGATCTGGAAGTCGCCGCCCGGGGCTGCAGGGCCATCCAAAAGAAAGAGATTCACGTAGTCAGCGTTCGGCCCGGCAAACCCTCCTTGCTGAGTGGTTATCGTGAGGCTCCCTGGTTTTTTGGACAATGAATAATGGGAAGGGTCGGGTCTCAGTACCCTCCAATCAAGACTGAGCTCCCCATCAAAAGTGTCGAAAGCCGAGACCTCTGACTGCTCTTCCTTCAGATTGGGCTTTACTTCAGCCGCAAATGTCTTCCTTTTCACGTCAAAAATCCGTCGGAACTTCTGAATCCTGTGGTTGCCGCAGTCCACAACAAAGACGCATCCCGATGAGTCCACGGCTACATCGGATGGGCATTTGAACATCCCCACGCCAGGACCAAAGCCCCATTTTGTCAGGAACTTCCCAGAAGAATCGAACTTCTGAATCCTGTGGTTCATGCTGTCCGCGACGAAGACGTTTCCGGACGAATCCACCGCTATGTTCCTCGCAGGGTTGAACTCTCCGTCGCCAGAGCCCTTAGAGCCCCATGTCAAAAGGAACCTACCGGAGGGATCGAACTTCAGGACCCTGTGGTGGAAAGTGTCGGCGAGGAAGACATTTCCCGACGAATCCACGGCGATGCCGAGGGCGCGGTTGAAATGCCATGCCTTTGGTAGGTCTGGCCACTTCTTGACGAGAGAGTATGATCGAATGGCTCGGGATGCGGCTGCAGCCGGGACAAGCAAGCAGAGGTAGATGGAAATTGTCTTCACTCCCAACCTCCAAGTGACGATTCTTTCTGGCCGGCAAAGTAAGATTTAGGTTTTTGTCGTGAAGCACAACGCCGCCCCGCTACCGTGCCTCGAAAGCAGGCAGTCCGCACCGCACCGGGGTGCGAGGGAAAGAGGTGCAAACAGTTTTCAGAGCAGCCTCTGCCTTATCGAGAAAGTCTCTCTTCGTGTGGCGTCCGAGGAGGTCGTCGCTGACAGCATCGGCCAAAAGCTGAGCGTCTGGGATTGTCTTGGATCATTGAGCCACCGGTGTTGTGGACAAAGCCGTTTCCGGACGCGTTCACGCGCGCTGCCATCATGCCACCTTGCTCGACCGAGGGTTGGGATCGCTTCTGACAACCCTCCTACCGGACGGTCACATCGACTGTATCTGACCCGCCTTGGTTGGACCAAACGAGGACAGTTTTAGGATTCTTAGGCACCCTCGCCGAATACGTGTAAAGCTCATTCTCGGCCATGTAAGTCATCTCGTGGTCCTGCCCGTCATACTGAACCCATAGAGCAGCCGCCGGTTGCCTACTGGAAGTGGCTTCGACCTCGAGGCGCTTTTCTCTCTTGAACCAGTCAGCTTTGGCGATGACCACAACCTCGCCGTCGACAACAGTAACCATCTGCGACAAGGTATTGTCATAGACGCCTACTTCTCCGGCGAGAGGATGAACCTGGGCTGTCACTTCGTAGGGGCCAGGATCTGTTAGATCCCACTCGATCGTTATCGGAAATGTCCTGGACTCCCCAGCGTGATAGGATTTAGTCGTCCATCCAACGACTTCGGAGTCCACCAAGACTTCCACGAGGACGCCGTCCTCTTGATAGCTACCCAGGTTTTCGACTGTCACGTCCACGGAAGACGGAGGAAAGTCCCTGTCAATCTGCTTCGGCATGAGCAGGTCAATCAAAGCCATGTTGTGTGCTTGAGGCGCTAGAGCCATGAACTCCCCGCGATCACTACGGGTGTAGAGAACGTAGCTGCTGCCGTAAGTGGTTGCTATCAGACTATCGTCCGGATAGCCGCGCACATCAAAATTAACGGTATGACGGTCTTCTCCGGTCAATGCGTCAAACGAATAGATGTTGCCATCTTGAAGCGGGACAAAAACGCGGTCGTTCGTGGCTGTGGGTACAGCGGCCGTGTCAGCAGGCAATACAACGGGCTCATCGGCGAATGGATCGCCACTTCCCCATGCATTGCTCCCGTCCGTCAAGTTGAAGGCGTAGATTGGCGTTTCACCGTCGTATCCGGCTGTAGTGGCGTAGACAGTGGCGTCGAAGGGCAAACCCGTGGATTCGTTATACTCGTAGCGGACAGCCACGGGGCCAAACCAGGGATACTCATTGCCGATGTCTCGCTTCCAAAGGTCGTCTCCCGTGTCACCTTCGAAGCACGCGACATACTGGAAAACGAAGATCTTTCCCTTTTTCCCTTTCGTTGCCGCTAAAACGCGAATTGGGACAACTACCCTGTTAATCGGAGCTGGGAGCAGCGTTGGCTGGCCCGCGCGATAGAACTCCCTCTGCCAGATTATCTCGCCGTAAGTTTGGCTGTCATCTGCATCGTCGATGGCCGTGATGTAACCGGCCGGATCATAAAATCCTCCGGCGGCGATGACCACCTGCTTTATCATTGTTTGGGTGTCATCGTCGGGATCCGGAAGTGCTACATCCCCAATCGCCACTGGTCCCTTGCTTTCCACGGAGATCGACCAGCAAAGGTTGCCGGTTCTCACGTCACGTTTTTCGATGCCGCGAGGTATAGAGAGATACACTCCCTCCTTTTGGACGTTCAGGTATGGATGGTTCCCAGCGGGCACTTTGTCCGGAAGAACGTCGCCCTCAGACCACACAAAGATGGGCTCTGGCTCGTTGGTAGTAAGCATGTTTGTGACATCCCAAGCGGTTGTCGTGACTTCACCGTCCGCCTTCAAGGCCCGAAACAGATAAGTGAGGAGGCTGCCGCCGACCTCAATCTCACCAACGGCTCGGGCTTTTGTTGTCTGACTGGGGAACTCGTAGATTAACCGACCGTCCGCAGCATCCAGAATCTGCCACCCCAGGAAAACCATTCCGTTGCTGACCACTGGGGTTTGTACCCCAGAAGAATAATGTGCTCGCCACAGAATGCCCTGGGGCGGGTTGATGGTGTCGATTCTGGCGAACCGAGTCTGTTGAGCGGTACCGTTCCGAACGGGCCAGTCAGTGGTGACCTGGCCGCTGGCGGATTGGACGCACACTACAATAGCGACAGTAGCTAAGAAGACGATTGACACCCTTTCCCCGTCAAGCTTGGTAGTCATGGTTTAGCCTCCTTTCATTGTTTGATGTCCCTTTCCAGCCGATGTATGCTTGGCGATACCGAGTTCATTCGGACTTCTGCGAGTTCCGCGACGTTCCTGTCGTCCCAATGGCGCTGTCCGGAGCAGAACGAACAATAATCCATCCACGCCTCGTCCGAGAGTCTCACTGGAGGTTTCATTACGGGGTTTTCGCCGCCCTGTGAAAGTCCAATACGCCGTGCGTAATCTGTCGAAGGCCTGTGCCATCTATGTTAATTGACCATGCGCTTCCGTCATCGTTGACGAAAGCGATCCGCTTGCTGTCTGGTGCCCATGCATGGCTATGGTACTGGAAAGAAACCAGAGGTTCCGCGAGAGGGGTGACAAGACCACCCGCAGTGGTGGCAATCCACATCCCAGGGTCTCTTTCGTGAAAAACGACTACGTGTTTCTCGTCGGGGCTAATCTCTCCGGCTCGGGTTTCGTGGTCGCCGAGAGGATCGAACCCTCGGATGTTCGTGCCATCCAAGTTCATGGTCCACATGTCATCCGGAGAACGGTACAGCGAGTTCTCGAAGAACACAGTGCCGTTTCTGGCGATCCCGGTGATTTCGTCGAAATAGTTGTCTGTAATCACAGTTTCGTCGTCCGTGTCCGGGTCAAGATCCATCCGATGGATTCCACTCCAGTAGTTGCTGAAGACAACCTCGTCTTTCCCAGGAATCCAGAAGACTCGCCCTACGGGGCTATCCCTGTAAGCACGCGCCAGGGGATAGATTTCATCAGTTCCTATCTTCCCCCAATAAAGGGGACCGTGTTCAAAGGATGCATAGTCTGAGGAAACGTGAAAAACTACGCGTCCTCGGTCATCTATTTCCGGACAGGCGATCCAACCACCCTGGGGCAAACCGCTTGGAGCGTACAGGGGGGCCACTGTTGAACCATCAGAACTGACCCTATAGATCGCTCTGCCTCTGACTGGGTCCCGGGGGATCGTAATAATCCACTGGATCGCGTGCCCCTTCCAGGAGATCGCGGGGCCCATTGATCGGATGTGCGCGCTGATGAGCCCTTGTCTATCCTCAGATAGGTCTGTCCCTTTCGCAGCCCGTCTCCCAAAAGACACCGACGTGCGAAACAGGGCACCGACAGCAAGAAGTGAGGCCGCGACCAGTAGCAGTGCCGTTCTAAGACGCAACGCTCCGGACGAGGGTCTTGCCGATGACAATATCCTCTTCATTCTCCCGGCAAGAGAATCCCAGTGATAGAGAAGTCCTACTCCGACAAGGCCTTTCCCTGGGAGGATCGCTCTTTCGGCTACGGTCGTTACTAATTTTGCGTACGCGGTCGCGTCGCGGAAGTGGCGGAGTGCCCAGTTGTCACAGATTTCCTCGCGCAAGTTACGAAGATGCCGGCTCATGAGATGGACCAACGGATGGAAGAAAAAGATGGCCTCAGCGAGACGCTGCACGAGGTTCACGGTGTAATCTCGCCAACGAATATGTGCCAGCTCGTGAAACAGAATTGGGCGAAGCTGTTCAGGCCCTGGCTCTTGGATGAGGAATCTTGGCAGGAAAATCGTTCGTCGGAAGATCCCCACGGATATAGGCGGCGCAAAACCCTCCACGATGCGAAGGTCGACATTTCCCTTAACGCCGATAGCCTCCTTTGTTTCCTCGAATAGGTCGATGAGCGCTGGGCTGAGAGGAGGTGACGAGAACCGATAAATCTTGGACATCGCCGCCGCCGCGAGCACCAGTCGCAACAGCAGCAAGATACATCCGACAATCCAGGCCAAGCCCAGCCAATGCCACCAGGAGTGCGGTTTCGGACCACCCTTGCTGCCTGCTTCGGATTGCGGTCTTGCGTGAGATTGGGCCCAAGCGCCAATCTGAGAAACATGGACAACAGGTGAGTAAGAGGGCCGTTCATCTGCTGAAGGAGGTGCGAGCGTTTCCTCCTCTGAAACTGTGGGGTCGTTTTCTTTCGTAGGAATTGAGGCATCACCCCGATCCGTCGTGACGTTTGGAAGTATCGAAGCGGAACGCTCACTTTCCAAGCGCCCCCCAGTGGTCAAAAGGAGCACCTCCCGCCCTAATGGAAGGAATGACAAGACTGGCAGGAGCAGAACACCCAACAGGCAGCATAACCACAAGGCATATCGTGCAGACAGACGTTTCCTGCGCAAGAGACTTGTGAGAGTGTAGACAGTCAGTATGAGGGCTGTGGTCTGAAAAAGCGTAGATAGAATACGCGTAGAAATCAGCTCACCGATACGCGCTAAGGCGCTCATTTCTCCAATTCTTTCTCCTTTGCGGCTATAAGCTCTTTCAATTTCGCTATCTTCTTGAGGTTGAGCTTCTTCTTTTCCAGAAAGCTCACCATCAGGAGCTCAGCCGAGCCGTCAAACAGCTGTTTGGCCGGATAGTGAAGCATCGACTGAACGACCCGATCCCACGACATAGCTGGGGAGAAGACATACGTCCTGTCGTCAACCTCGTGGCGAAGATAGCCCTTCCACTCCAGATTCCGCATCGTAGCCGAGACAGTCGTGTAGGCCAGGGGTTTGCTCCTGGGAAGGGAATCCTTTACCTCCTTTACAGTGGCTTTGCCTTTCCGCCACACGATACTCAGCAGGAGGAATTCGAGATCGCCCAGCATTCTTTTCTTCTTTTTCGGCATGTTGTATGTCTCCGTTGGTGTTTCCGGGGTAGTACGATTGCGATAGTACTACTTCCCCCTTGCATGTCAAGCCTTTTTTCTTCAACTTTTTGCTGTGATCTTGGTCCCGAAAAACTGCGCGACCTTTTGAGTTAGACCCTGGGCGGTAGGATGAAAGAAAGGAGGCAATGAACTCTCTTCACCACCAGCGACTTATTGCCCACAAATGAAAAGCAGATGTTTGGAAGCACGGATTTCCCAAATAGCCTTTGCATAGCTGACGATCTCATGTTTTGGAAACATAGCGGCGCCACTCTCCAATATCTCTTAATAATGGTTTCGGCTTTCTTTGCCTCCCACGTGTGATCTCTCCTTGAGCTGTACCGACTTATGATACCATGTGAGACATGATCGCGGATGAGCACGACGGCGGCGCATCCAGTCGATCAAACAAGGAGGGATTGATGATGAAGAATGTGAAGTGCTTTCAGTGCCTTTCTCTGTTGGCAGTCCTCATGACCATCATCTCACTGACATACGCTCAGAACACAGTCCCCATGCTGATCAACTATCAGGGCGAGCAGAAGCCACGCGACCAAAGGGCCAGGGGGATACTGGATGCCGCCGGTGTCAGAGGTGGGCTGGTTGTTCATCTTGGATGTGGAGATGGACGGTTTACAGCCGAGTTGAGAGTTAATGATCGCTATGTTGTCCAGGGACTGGATACAGACGCCGCAAACGTGAGAAGAGCTCGACAACACATCACGTCGCTTGGCGTCTATGGCAAAGTGACAGCAGAGACCTTTGACGGAAAACACCTTCCGTACACAGACAACATTGTCAATCTCCTGGTAGCGTCGGACGGTAAATGCCAGGTATCGAATGACGAGGTGATGAGAGTGCTGGCGCCGCGTGGAGTGGCCATCATCAACGGAAGGAAGACCACCAAGCCATGGCCGAAAGACATTGACGAATGGACACACTTCCTGCACGGGCCGGATAACAACGCTGTCGCCGAAGATACACGGATCGAACCTCCCCGGCACACGCAGTGGGTCTCCGGTCCTGGGTGGGGGCGAAGCCACGATCATCTGTCCAGTTTAAGCGCTGCGGTCTCGGCGAATGGTCGGATTTTCTATATCGTGGACGAGGGTCCTATCGCCTCGGTAACGGCTCCATCGGTCTGGATGCTGGTAGCGCGGGACGCGTTTAACGGTGTGCTGCTGTGGAAAAAGAAGATATCACCCTGGGAGAACCAGCTGCGACCCTTCCGAAGCGGACCGGCCGAACTACCAAGGCGCCTCGTGGCGGTCGGCGAACGGGTATATGTGACGCTTGGCTACGGCAGGCCGGTGACTGCCTTAGACGCGGCCACGGGAGAGGTGCTGCGCACGTACGAAGGGACGGAGAACACTCACGAGATTGTTGTTCACGGTCACAATCTCTACCTGGTGGTCAGCGCGCCATTGAAAGAGGATAGTCCCACCACTGGTAGAGTGCTAAGGCATTTTCCTGTCTGGCGTGGTTCTTACCTAGAATACGCCACGCAGTATATGCCCAAGCATATTTGTGCAGTTAACGCAGAATCTGGCGAGCTCATCTGGAAAAAGCAGGACAGCGAGGTCACGCACATCCTGCCGCTTACGCTGACCGTAAACGACGGGCAGGTGTTCTTTCAGAACGGTACCCATCTTGTGGCCTTGAGAGCTCAATCGGGAGATGTGCTGTGGAGGACGGAAAGGCCTGCTGCTCGCCACCGCTATGCCTGGCTGACGCCTACGGTGGTTGCAAAGGATGGGGTAGTGTTGTCTGCGGACCGCTCACCGTCAAATCCCGTGGATACCGGAGGTCAGGACGAGACGCGATTTGAATGGCGTGTTTCCGCGAACCATATCCTGACCGGCGGAGAAATCATGGCTTTTTCTGCAAAGACGGGAAGGAAACTGTGGACAGCTCCCTGTCACGAGGGCTTCAACTCGCCGGTTGACCTGTTCGTTGTCGACGGCAAGGTATGGAGCGGCATATTAGCATGGGGGAAACAGCCGGGGATCACGAACATATATGATCTCCATACAGGCGAGGTCGTCGCTACTCGCTCGCCCGACCAGAAGAACTACACTCTGGGATTCGGGCACTCACGCTGCTATCGCAACAAAGCCACCTCGAAGTATGTGATTCATGGGCGGGCAGGTGTGGAGTTCGTAGACATGAATGCCGACCGTGTCATCGCCAATCACTGGGTTCGAGGCGCGTGTCAGTATGGCGTCCTTCCCTGTAACGGCCTACTGTACGCGCCGACGCATCCCTGCGCGTGTTACATCACCGCTAAGCTGAGCGGCTTCAATGCGCTTGCTGGAGGCACGCGAGCTACAGCGGATACCCGATCTCAGATGCCAGATAGACTCGAGAAGGGACCTGCGTATTCAGAGGTCAGTCGCCTTCGTCCGGCCCGTGATGGGCAAGGAGGACGAGAGTCAGAGGTCGACAAGGCAGAGTGGGCCACGTACCGAGGTGATAATGCGCGGAGCGGTGCCGCAAAGTTCTCACTTTCCCCTAAGTTGCGCCTCAAGTGGGAGAAGGCGTTACCGGGTCCCTTGACCGCCGTCGTCGCTACAGAAGTCAGGGTTTATTTCGCGCAGCGAGATGCCCATACGGTGCATGCTCTGAAAGCAGATGATGGATCCCCGCTCTGGCACTACACGGTGGCCGGCCGCGTTGATTCGCCGCCTACCGTTCATAGAGGTCTGGTGTACTTCGGCTCGGCTGACGGATGGATGTACTGCCTGCGTGCCGAGGACGGCGCGATGGTATGGCGCTTCCGCATTGCTCCGGAATCGCGGCAGATCGTCTCGTACGGTCAGTTGGAATCCGTCTGGCCGGTTCCTGGCAGCGTGCTGGTATGCAACGGGCCGAAGGATCGTGCTCATCCTGTGGCCTGCGCTGCGGCTGGAAGATCATCTTATGTGGACGGTGGCGTGTACCTCTGCGGCGTGGACGCCGTGACGGGTGAGCTGATCGCCAGGCGGCGGATTTCTCATCGCGATCCGAAAACCGGCCAGGAACCGCAGGACGTGATTCGCGGCGTCACGATGCCGGGGGCCATGCCCGATGTCCTGGCTACAGACGGATCGTCGATCTTCATGAGACATCAACGTTTCGACTTCAACTCCGAGCCGCTCGAACAGGATGTGGACCATCTGTTCTGTTCTGCCGGTTACCTGGATGACACATGGTGGCATCGCACCTACTTGCAGATCGGACGGAGCATGAGCGGTGGATATGGTGGCTGGGGATCTGCGGGCAACCAGCACATCTCCGGTCGGGCCCTCGTGAGAAATGAGAACCGTGCATTCGGTTTCGGCAGGAAAGAGTACACGATAACCGGCAGCCACATCGGATTGCAGTCGGAATATCATCTATTTGCTGCCGATACTGAGCTGATCAGGCCCACAAGAGAGCAAGGCAAGAACGCGAGCAGACGCAGGTCCAGGACACAGGTAAAGTATCTCTGGTCCAGAGCTATTCCCTTTTACCCGCGTGCCATGCTTCTGGCCGGCCATACACTGTTCCTGGCCGGACCCAGCGAAATTCTCGACTTTGCCTCAAAGCGCCCAACGGGAAAGGTCTGGTTGTGGGCCGTCTCGACAGACGATGGCACTAGGAAGGCCGAATACAAGCTGAAAGCCGCGCCCGTATACGACAGCTTCGCTGCCTCTCAGGGCTACCTTTATTTCACGACCGTCGACGGCAGGATTGTGTGTTACCAGCAAGATGTGAAGGGCGGGCAGGTCAAGTGAATCTTGGTTTGAAGGAGCAACACATGAATGTGGTAATGATAATTCCAACCGGGATTGGATGTGAGATCGGCGGGCATTGTGGCGACGCTAATGCGGCCGCCAGATTATTGGCTTCGTGCTGTGATACTCTTATTTTGCATCCAAATGTGGTAAACGCATCGGATATAAATGAGATGCCCGAAAACTGTTTATATGTGGAAGGAAGCATATTGGACAGGTTCTTGAAGGGGAAACTGTTCTTGGAGAGAGTTCTCTCGAATAGAGTCTTAATAGCAGTGAACAAGGCAGATTATCAATCCATAAATGCCGTATCTGCAGCAAGAGCAACAATAGGATTGGATGCTGAAATCGTGGAGCTCAGAGTCCCACTGCAACTGATAGCTCAGATGAAAGACGGGATAGCAACAGGAGAGGTGAAGAACTGGAAAGAATTGGTGGAGCAGGTGCGAGGGCATGAATTTGATGCGTTGGGTATTGCAACTCCCATCACAATAGACAAAGAAACCCTCAAGAACTATTTCATGCACGCCGGAGTAAATCCGGTCGGCGGAGTTGAGGCGGTAGCTTCAAAGCTGATAGCGGATGCATTAGATAAACCTGTAGCTCACGGTCCGGTAAATTACTCCATAGAGGGCTTTGCTGAAGTCGTAGATCCGAGAATCGCGGTAGAAATAGTCACAGAGAATTTTATCCATTGTCTGCTTAAGGGTCTCCACAAAGCTCCTCGCATCAATTATGAGAAGGGAATAAGTGTGAAGGACGTGGACTGCATGGTGTCCCCGTACGGCTGTTTTGGAGTTCCTCATCGAGCTTGTTTAGATGCCAATATCCCGGTGATTGTAGTAAGGGAGAATAAGACTTGTTTGAAACATCCTGAGCATAAGAAGTTCATATATGTGGACAACTATATAGAGGCAGCCGGCATGTTGATGGCCATGCAGGCGGGAGTTCATCCATCTTCGGTTAGAAGGCCATTGAAGCATACTGTTGTAAAATAGTGCATCGCCTCTCGGCATCCTGTCCATCGTTGTCCCTGATACTCGCTAAGTGGGGTGAAATCATGAGAACGCAGAAGGTTTTTGGGGCATTGGCGTGCAGAAGGGAGCGAAATACGATCTGACGCTTTACGCCCGCAGTGCGGGGCGTTTCGAGGGGCCGCTCTGCGTGAGGCTTGAAGACGCAGGCGGTGCTGACATCTGAGCATCCCGACGACAACAGCTCGCTGGAAAACCCCGCAGCAGTTGTGCCTGTTAGCGGCAGAGTTACCGGTATCGACAGAAACCTTACGCACAATTTCCCGGTCTACTCACTGACAGCTTGACAAAGTTCAGAACTGAGCTCATGCGAACTAAGGAAGCTATCGACGTATTCAGGGTGGCGGGCTCACTACAGGATCCGAGGGATGAGCAACAGGGAACGGTGGTGTGGGGAGCCGCAGCTGAGGGACACAAGTTGGCAATGGTAGCGGAGTTGCGCTCACCTCCCCGCGTTTTTAGAACTATGGAAAAATTACGGCCACCGGGGGCTGAAACCAGCGGCCGACAGGAGGCAACGTCTCGGGCATCGTCGAGTACAGTCGCCAAAATGGGTCCCGTCCGTTTGTAACCGGCGATGGAGACCTCGGTTACGAACATGCGATTTGTGCAAAATCATGGAAACGGATTTTGCCCGTTAGAACGCATTTCTTGCTGTCTAAGATTGTATGCTTTGCAGGCATGAGATCAGGGCCGCTACAATTGCTCCATAGTAGCAGTGCCCCCCGAAAGACGGAACCAGGCCTCTTGCTTGGGCGAAGGATTTTTAAGCGCACATGTGCGGCACTAATGTCGGTCGGCCAGCGGCCAGAAAGACGGAGGTACCTCTTGAAGCGTTCCGCGCGTTGGCCTGGACTGCGCAATGAGATGGGCCGCCGGGAGGCAGCCCATCTCACCCCTGGAGCATTTATTTGGGGAACTCATTCGGCGGTGTGAGGCCGTCCCAAGCCAACGGATCAGCTGACACATCGGTGACTATGGTCGTATAGGTGCCTGAAGGGGCGTTTTTTCGCTGAAACGTCACTGTCCCGTCTGTGCCTGTGGTCCCAGTCCACGAGTCGACAAGAACGAGGCTCGAATCCACTATCAATTTTAGATCAGCGGAGACAGACGCACCGGCGACCGGGCCATCAAGGTCGTCCAAAAGGGGAATCGTGACCTGCAAGTGCCTATCCTGATTCTTACCCCCTGCGGTGGTGTACGTGATGGAGCTGACGCGGACCTTTGTTGGCTCGCTCGGCGGAGGCCCGGGGGTGACTCCCTTGATCGTAAGGACGTACTCACCGCTGGTCGGATCGGCGGGGGGATCATCTGACGCCAGCACTTCAATGTAGTAGACGCCCGCGCCGAGAGGTGGAGTGATCAGCTCGGCGTTGCGCCCGTCGGCCGAGTTATCGTCCGACGCCGCAAGCGCACCTGAGGAACTGTAGAGCCTGATCATCGGGTCGAGCTCACTGACGAACTCGCCACTGCCTCCCGCTGGCGTCAAGGTGGTCAACGTGAGAATGTCGTCCTCAGTCAACCAGACCTGATAGAAGTCCACCTCCGGCCGGAGCAGGAACACAATCTCGTTGTGGGCGAGCGCTATCCCCTCGTCGGGGTTGGCCGCGGTGTCTGAAAGGAAGCCGTTGAGTACCGTGCGCCCATCGTTGCCAACGACTAAGGCATCGTCACCGTTGGGGAATGTGCCAATTGACTGGCCAGTTGTGGCGGTCATGCCCATGGAGAAAATTCCCCATCCCGGATTCGTCAGGTCGAACGGATCGGCAATGCCGAACCAGATGGGGTGGGGCACGGTTTGGGTGATCGGACTGCCATTCTTTTGTCCTGAGTAGGAGGCGCCAAAGGCCTCGGCTGCCGTCTCATTCCTGCACCAGTCGGCGACAATTGCCTGGCCCCCAGCATTCACCCAGTCCACCATAGGATCAACCCAGCTTGTATTGCACCAGTTCTGGTCCAGCAGGATAGCCAGATCCCAACCGCCGTCTTGCAGCAGGGCGGCGAAGTCCTCGAAGCTGTCGGCGATAGTGGGCGTGATCCCGAGGTTGGCCATGGCCGCGAGGAAGGGGTCATCACCGTGTAGATAATCCACATAGTACAGGACGCTGGCACCCGCCACAGCACCGGCGCCCCCGCCTCTGACGTGACCAAGTACGACTGCGGAGCCGTCTGGACCGACATTGATGGTCTGGGCGGGATCGCCGTTCCAGGGCTCGGGACCGGAATTGTCTTCCAGGTCAGAGGTGGCGCTGCGGATGACGATCAGGCTATACTCAACGCGGTTTTCGCCGGTGATACGGGCGAAGTACGTCGCAAGGCCATCCGAATGCGGCGCTACGAAGTCGGCGATGACCTCGTCCACATTGCTTGCGGTCGCGCTGCCGCTCGCGACAGGCGCCCCCAATGAATCCAGGAGCTCCAGATGCGCGTCGCCACCCGATGCCTTCAGCGCCAGGGTCGCACTTTCGCCCGCATTCAGGCTGAATTCGTAAAAGTCCGGGTCGGTATCCGACGGCCATGAGACTCCAACCGTGTCGAAGTACTTGGTGCTGTCGAATGCCCGGAAGGCGATGCCGCCGGAGCTAAAAGTGGTGTCGTTGGCGGAGACAGTGTTGAGCAGGGTCGTTCCATCACTGTCGTAGAGAGACCCGAGAATGTCTCCGTCTGTCTCCCAGACGACCTCCATGCGGTACCAGTGATCGGCCTCCCACGACTGGGAAGCCGCTCCGATGTCTTGGTAGTCATAGTGCGCGTTACGCTGAATCAACAATTGGCCGGTGTTCGGCGCCATGACCATTGAGAGCGTTCCCTTCGGGCTGGCGCCGAAGCCGAAATAGGCCTGGCCGGTGGGCGTCCCCTCCGAGCAGACCCACACGGAAATGACGTCGCCCCGCTGCACCTGGACAGCGGCATCATTCCGAAAGATCCAGCCTTTCAGTCCAGAATTGCTCTCATCTTGAAGGCCGTAGAGGTCGTCATGGGCGGCTGCCTCAGTAACGCTCGTGTTGCTGGTGCCCTTCTCTCTGTATTCGTCAAGGTTCCCGTCCTCGAAGTCCTCTATGGTGACCGGAATGGTGAACTCCCAGGTGATCTGGCCGCGCACGGCGCCGCGCTCGCCGCCGATGGCCGACAGGCCAATGAAGCTCGCGTCTATGTCCTGGGCCGAGCCGATGTCGTCGTTGGGCAGCCCGTCATGGGCCTCATCCTCGACGGCTGAGTTGAGAATTATCTGAAGCGTGTAGGCGCCGGTGGAGCTATCCGCGCCACCGACGGTGACGGTATAGGTGCCGGCGCTCGTGGGACCACCCGTCTGGATGACGGCGTCCTCACCGGCAGCCCCCGCGGAAGCGCTCGTGAGGACGCCGGGGCCAGATAGATCGATCGTCGGCTGCAGGCTTGCATCGGGATCGACAACCACCATGATGGTCTGATCGGGATCGAGGTCAATCTCGAAGCTGTCAGTGTCGTCATTGAAGCTTATGGAGCCCGAGACCGTCGGATCGTAGATGAGCGAACCCAGCGGGGCCTTGGCCTCCAGCGGCGTCGGGTACGGCACCGTCCCGAAGTCCAGGTCGAAACTGCCCGAGTAGGACAACATCGGGTTACTGAACTCGTCGGTCAAAGCGCCGGCTGGCATCACCACCGTCAGCGTGCCCTCGTTAACGACGCCCGCGAGCGTGTAGCGCGCGGTCCGCTTGTCAGCCTGCGGCACGGCCTCCATCACCGTGCCCTGGCTGAGGATCAGGTCGTCGATACCAACGCTGCCTGGCGCGAAGTCTTCATCGACAACCACATCCAGGATAATGAGGGGCAGCGTGACGGTCGAGCCATCGGTTGGAGCGGTATGAGCAACGGCCATCCGGTGAGAGTCCCAGCGGAACGCCGCGGTCCATTCCCTCAGCAGCGGATGTGGCGGCACCGTAGAGCTCGTCTCGACGGCCCCCTCGGCCATACCCATAGTCTGGAGGCCCTGGACCGTGACCGGTGATGAGCTGAAGGTGAACGTCGCCGTCAGGCCATCAGGGCTCAGAGTGACGGAATACGCCGGAATGTCGTTCACCGTGAGGTCAGTCGACTCCAGAGTCCCGTCCGGACAAACCCCATCTACGGGGAAGGAGAAGTCGATGACGAACTCGATCGGCTGGGTGGTGACAATGTCGCCAGTGGCGGGTGTGCTCGCGATGACGACCATGCCCACTTGTTGGAGTGTGTTGTGGGCATTGAGCCGCCCGCCGGTCACGGTGATCCCCCCCATCGACACGACCAAGTCCACGCCGGCGAAGATGGCGTCCCGGATGGTTGCGTAGCCCACATCTCCGGCTATACCCCAGGCCAGCGCTGCCGCACCCGCGACATGCGGCGTGGCCATCGAGGTCCCGCTTTTGGCGCCGTAGCTTTCAGCCGGGAGCGTGCTTACGATGTCTACGCCGGGCGCGCCCAGGTCCACCGACGTCGCTCCCCAGTTCGAGAACGAGGCTCTGTCGTCGTTGTGGTCGGTGGCGGCGACCGAGATGATGTTATCCAGATCGTAGCTCGACGGGTAGTGCGGGTTCGCGTCGGTGTCCGTGTTGCCGTTACCCGCTGCGGCGATGAACAGCATGCCCGCGTCGCCACTGGCCTGGATCGCGTCCTTTAATGCCTGGGAGAAGCCGCCACCGCCCCAACTGTTGCTGGTAAGCACGATGTTGACGCCATGATCGCGCATCCAGGCGGTGTAAAGGACGGCTTCGACGGCGTCGTCCGTGGACCCGGAGCCGCCCGCACTGAGGAACTTCAATGCCATGATCTTGACGTTCCAGTTCACCCCCACCACACCGATGCCGTTGTTGCCCACCGCGCCGATCGTCCCGGAGCAGTGCGTGCCGTGGCCGTGGTCGTCAAAAGGGTCGTTGTCGTCGTTGTAGAAGTCCCAGCCGTAAACATCGTCTATGTAGCCGTTGCCATCGTCGTCGAGCCCGGCGGTTCCATACAGCTCCGCTTCATTAGTCCACATGTTCGCGGCAAGGTCCTCGTGCGTGTAATCCACACCGGTGTCGATCACGCCCGCGACGATTTCACCGGTGCCTGTGGCTATATCCCAGGCCTCGGGCGCATCAATGTCCGCGTCGGGTGTGCCGCCGGTCTGGCCTGTGTTGTGCAGGCCCCACAGCTCGTCGAGCCGGGGGTCATTGGGGAAGGTAGCAATTGCGTAAAGGATGTAGTTGGGTTCCGCGTACCGAACGTTGGGGTTGCGGGAGAGAGCTTGAACAGCCTGTGCCACCCCCAGCCCGGGCGGGAGACGCCAGTGGTGAGCGCCGATCTGCGGGAAGACCTTAATCTCCGCAGCCCCCAGGCCCCTGCGGACAGCATCGGCCTGCGCGGCCGCCACGCCGGGATGAAACGCCAGCAGGACCTCGCCGGCGGCCGCTTCGGCGCCGTTCACGACTTCAACGGCCACGTCTTGAGCGGCATCAACGGCTTTCGCGCCGTCTGGCACAGCTTGATTCACCGTGGCGTCTTGGGCGTTCGCGACGCTGACGACAAGCGCCAATGTCCCTAAAAGCGTTAACAAAGACGGTAATAGAAATTTGTTTCTCATGGTTCAGTCCCCCTTTCTCTTTTCAGGGTGCCAGTATGACGTAACATTACCGTTGCGACTAAGAATGTAAGCAATGATTGCGAATGCAAGACTTTTGTTGTTCCGACCTCTCCTTTCTCACGGTGCCCACAAGAAGAGGACTCGGTGGAGTCATGATGAGAGGCTAAACTTGTGGTTAGAGTTGTCAGGTCGAGGCGTGGTCCACGAGATGGCCGCATCTCTGGCGCCCCTGCGCATACCCGAAATGCCCCCCTCCAAAATTGCAGGTAATTAGCACAGCAGAGGTTTGTTAGGGGTTTAATCAACTACTTTCACTCCGCGATCTCAAGAACTTTTTTCTGTGTCGCTTATGGGAGTATTCCGGCAACTAAAGGGAGGCATTCTCAACCGAGCTTGCTGCGGCCGGAAGACTGTATCTCTGCTGACGATGTGATGTACCCAGATGACCTCAGGTCAGCTTGTCCGCGCTCGCCCGATCTAAGTAAGGATCGGGCCGCCCTGTAGCGACCACCCTGCGACAGGAGCAATCCGAGCGTCGAAGCGCCGCCCTTGACATCAGGGTGGCCGGCGAAGAGACGATTTGGCAAACGTAGTACCCCGTGGGCAGTGGTTGTTCCTTTTAATGCGCGCATAATTCTGTTTCATGCAAAAAGAAAATTATACGTGCGCACTCTGAACGAAAGGCCGGAAACGCGTTTAAGCGGCGCATGAATTCTAAAGGTGACAAGTAGTCGGTCCGAGGTGGGATCGGCGGGGCAGCTTGCAGCGTTGTGGTGGACACATCAAACGGGGATGTCAAAAACGAGATTCACACGGAGTTGCGATCATTTTCTCGCGCTTCCGCCACTATGCGCAAGTTTCGGCCACCGAGGACCGACCTTGTGAGTTGAACGACATGCGTTGATAGGGCGAGGTCGAGCATAGTGGCAAAAGCGACTTCTTTCGGTCTGTAACCTGCGACTTGGGCGACTGTTGCGAATGCAGATGGTGTTACGGATCGGGGGTCCGATTTTTGGTCGCTAGAGGACACGTTTAATGACTCAGAAACTCACGGTCCTCAAGCACAAAATGCGATCTGATTCCGCCGTCTTCGGGCACGATTGAAGCATTGCCGTCCGAATCTATCAGCCCTGCATTACATGCTTCGCCAAGCCCGGCCCCGGTGCCTTTGCCGGGGCGAGCGGCGGAAAAGCGGGCTTGACTTCCGACCTGCTACGTGGGACAACGGAACGAGATAATCATTGTTGTCCAAACAGGTATACTCATGAAAGTATGCAGAGACGGAACTGACGACGCAGCCGTCCTCGCGGCGAAAGGATGAGGGACAACGGGAAAAGGAGGTACGCAATGGGAGACAAAGGCAAGAAGGATAAGGACAAGGCTCGGAAACAGAAGATAAACAAGCGGGACCAAAAGGCAAAAAGGAAGCTGCAGAAGCAACCGAGAAGAACCCCATAACAGAAAGCATGGTGTGGCGTCAGGTTCGGTGGGCTGTTCGGGGAGACATGGGTTCAAACGCGTGAAGACCACAATTCGTGACGAAGTCCGATAGAATGTGATCGGACGAAGAAAAGTCACGAGATTTTTGACACGTTACTGGGGGCGAAGGTGTTGATCGGGGCATCTTTAGTGAAAGTCTCGACGAAGAGCCTGGCCCCATATTATTTTCCGCGACTGTGCCAGGCATTCCCTTCAGATCGGGGTCTGATCATCGGCTTGAGGTCTTTTCGGTCCAGCGATAAACAGAAGATAATCCTTCTTAGTCAACGACAGTGCCCCTTTGCCACAGCAAGGTGCGACAAGGGCAAACATTTCCTCAGCTCGCCTTCTGTACCTTCCTTAAGGACTCCGGTAGCTAAGGGGGGAACCTCTGACCCGACACGAGGGACAGCGGTTTGAATGGAAGGATCATCAGCGACTTGACAGATGCTCCGCTTTTCCTAAACTACAGGCCTGGAAAGTTGGTAGATCCCCTGTAAATCCGGCTCAAAGAATCAGTGGCTTGTCCAGATCAGGATAGTCTGTCAGCACATCATCGGTGCGTATTACAAGGAGAACGGTGTGAGCACATTCGATAAGGCCTGCGCTGGCACGGCGTTCATCTTGGGAATTGTACTTCTTGTCCTGGGTGTACTCGGCATATTCCTGGGGTGCAGCGCCCACTTCACGCTACCTCCGATACTTGGTGGACTGCCTGCTTTTGTCGGCTGGGGTATTGTCAAGTCTGTCAAGGTGGCTTGGAGGACCTCTGTGTATCATCATAGGGATTCTGATCAGGGGAGCTGATAGACACACGAATGAACCGGCGGTTGGAGGAACCCCAAAGACACCTGGAAAGGCTCGTCCCACCACACAACTCCTCTAATCCTGTATCCAGTCTATGAATAGTCTGGAAAAACATATTGCAGGATCGAGACAAGGCCGTGCCGCTGCGGTCGGCGCACCAGGGCCTTTGAAATATATCGATGACACATATTCGCCGAAAGGAAACTCAAATGACTCACAAGCACTACAAGTTGGCTTCTGCGACTGCCTGCATCGTGCTGACGGTATGCGTGACGACTCAGACGGTAAAGGCTGATCAGGCGGGGAAAGGTCCGGTAAAGGTCTTCATCCTCGCTGGCCAGTCCAATATGGAAGGACAAGGGGTGGTCGACCTTGACCACGAGAAATACTACAACGGTGGAAAGGGCAACCTCGAACACGTCATGCAGGATCCTACCAAGGCCCACCTTTGCAGGCACCTCAGGGGTGAGGATGGGAACTGGGTTGTGCGCGACGACGTTTGGGTGTGGTACAAGACGGAGAGGGCAGGAGTGAAGAAGGGCGGCTTGACCATTGGCTATACGTCTTATCCAGGCAAGCACCATTTCGGCCCTGAGCTTCAATTCGGGCATGTGATAGGGGATCACCTCGACAATCAGGTGCTTCTCATCAAGACGGCCTGGGGCGGCAGGAGCCTGTACCGGGACTTCCGCCCACCGAGCTCCGGCGGTCAGGTTGGCCCGTACTACACCAGGATGGTTGAAGAGATCCGTGAAGCGCTGGCGAACATCAAGAAGCACTTCCCCGACTACGATGGCCACGGTTACGAGATTGCCGGCTTTGTCTGGTTTCAGGGTTGGAATGACATGATCAACAGAGCATATGTCGCCGAGTATGAGGAGAACCTGGCAAACCTGATCAAGGATGTGCGCAGGGAGCTCAGGGTGCCCAACCTACCAATGGTGATCGGCGAGACAGGTAACTGCAACAACATGCCCTTCCGAACGGCGCAGGCCGCTGTGGCGCAACGCGCCGAACTCAAAAGGACCGTCGCATTTGTGGAAACCGGAGGGTTCCTCCGACCTGCAAACGAATCGCCCAATATGGGGCATGGTCATCATTGGTATGGTAACGCAGAAAGCTATTTCCTGATAGGGAATGCCCTGGGCGAGGCGATGAAGAGGCTTCTTGAGGCGGGCGCAGGAAAACGTTTTTTGCAGCCGCTGTAGCGGGCCAAACGGAAACTCAACATGCACCCAGGCCCGTTTCGGCCAAAAAGGAAAGAGTATCGCCCGACTCCGACGAAAAAGGGGGGAGAGGTTGGCATTCGGCGAGACTGACGCAACCATCCTCCATATGGGGACCAGTGGAGCTTTCTGACTAATTCCTTCCTATGGAGGTCATCTCCGCCTCTTGGCCCGAAGGTCTCTTCGAGGTTGCCGTCTATGTTTGTCCTTGACCGGTGTTGTCTGCAGGGTAAACTGGCGTTAAGGGAGTCAGGGGAAATGGATTCTGTCCGTTCGCGGCCCAATGCCCCGGTGAGGTGGAGAGGAACGACCGTCCAGCCAGAGTCGCTTGGAGATGGAGTAGAAGAAAAGGTGTGCTTTTCCTCGCACAGATGTTGTCACAATAGTGAAACAAGGAGCTTCACATGAACGGATGGCCTGTTGTAGCACTGGGTGTGTTGTTGGGTGTGCCCGCGCAGTCGCGAGTCCCAGAATACGAGCCGACCAGTGAATCCCTCGACAAATATGAGTGCCCCGTGTGGTTTCGCGATGCGAAATTCGGCATTTACGCACACTGGGGTCCCTATGCCGTGCCGCCTTACCCGCCCGGCACCGATTGGTACTCCCATTGGATGTACCAGGAAGGACATCCGATCCATGAGTTCCACATCAAGACATATGGGCCGGTTTCCGAGTTCGGCTACAAGGACCTGGTCGGCCTATTTACAGCGGAGAAGTTCGACGCCGATGCGTGGGCTGAGCTGTTTGTAAAATCCGGCGCCCGCTTCGCGGGGCCGGTGGCTGAGCATGCAGACGGCTTCGCGATGTGGAACAGCGCCCTGACCGAATGGGATGCCAAAGACAAGCGGCCAAAGCGTGACGTGGTCGGAGAGTTGGAGCAGGCCATCCGCAAGCGTGGTCTGAAGTTCTTGACCTCATTTCATCACCACTGGAAATGGGGATGGTATCCAACGCAAGACCCACGCACTGACTGTTCCGACCCGACCTATGCTGGTCTATATGGTCCCCCTGTGCCGCCGAGCGCCTGGGGCCGCAAGCTCGCGAACGGCAAGGTGGATTTCATGGACGTCGAACCCCTGCCCACAACTGCTTTCTGCGAGGAGTGGTTGGGCAAGGTCAACGAAGTAGTGGATACGTATCAGCCTGACCTGCTGTGGTTTGACAGCCGTATGCATATTATTGACGAGCAATACCGCATGCAGATGGTTGCACATTACTACAATGCCGCCGCTGCCCAAGCCCGTCCGGTCGTTTTGACCTACAAAAATGAGGACTTGGCGCCCAGCACGGCCGTGCTGGACCTGGAACGCACCCGCATGGCCGAGATTCACGCTGGGCCGTGGTTGACCGACACCTCCATTGCCCGCAACTCCTGGAGCTATGCGCCGACATTGGACTACTATTCGACCGACCGTCTCGTGGACGATCTGGTCGATATTGTCAGCAAGAACGGCTGTCTGCTGCTGAACATTGCACCGCACCCCGACGGGACTATCCCTCCCGAACAACGGGAGCGATTACTGGGAATGGGTCGTTGGCTGCAATTGAATGGCGAAGCCATTTACGGCTCTCGGCCCTGGAAGATCTTTGGAGAAGGGCCGACCCAAATCCCGCAGGGCCATCTGGCCGACCTCAAGCTGAAGGGCTTTTGCGCGAAGGACGTACGTTATACTCAGGATGGTAAGCATCTCTATGCCATTGTGCTCGACTGGCCTGAAAACAATGAGGTGGCGATCCAATCGCTCCATATGCAGATGCGCATCGGCACGGCGGGCATTAAGTCAATAACCATGCTGGGCAGCGATGCTGAACTGACATGGTCACGCACCGAGCAAGGCCTAACCGTCAGGGTGCCTGAAAAGAAGGTGGGTGATTTTGCCTACGTACTGAAGATTAAACCGAAAGGTACATTAGTCATGGAATAGAAAGGAGACCGATGAAACGTCGGGAATTTTTGAAAGCGGCTGCAGGTGCGCTGGCTGGCATAGCATCGGCATCCGTCGGCTATGCACGCGAATCCACGAAACGCCCGAACATCCTTTTCATCATGTCGGATGATCATGCGGCGTCGGCCATCGGAGCCTATGGCAAACGGTTTGCCCGGCTCAATCCTACGCCCAACTTGGACCGGTTGGCAGAAAACGGCCTGCTGTTCGAAAACTGTTTTTGCACCAATTCAATCTGCAGCCCCAGTCGGGCGAACATCCTGACCGGCCAGTACTCTCAAACCAACGGCGTATTGGTTCTGGACATCCCCTTAAAGCCGGAGCATCAATACCTGCCCATTGAGATGAAGAAGCTGGGTTACCAAACCGCCATGATCGGCAAGTGGCATCTGCATGAAGAACCGAACTTTGATTACTACAAGGTTCTCCCAGGCCAGGGCAAGTATTTCAATCCCGAGTTCCGGGACAAGAGCCGTGGGCCGTGGCCGAATAATCTGGTGCGCCACGAAGGGCATTCTACGGATGTCATCACGGGTCTGTCTCTGAACTGGCTCAGGAAACGGGACAAAACCAGGCCATTTTTCCTGATGCACCACTATAAAGCTCCACACGACATGTTCCAATATGCCCCACGCTATAAGGAATACCTCGCTGACACCGAGATTCCGGAACCGGCCTCCATGTACAACCAACCCTATTTCGGCTCCAAGTCCACACGCGGGGAAAACGACAGCCTGCGCCACAGGATCGGCACCTCTATCTCACCACGCCACACCATCCGCAACTATGGCACCATCTACAAGATCAACCCGAGCTTATCAGATGGGGAGCGAACCCATCTGGCCTACCAGCGTTATCTGAAGGACTATCTGCGGTGTGTCAAGGGCATCGACGACAACCTGGCTCGGCTCTTCGCCTACCTCAAGCAGGAGGGCCTGTGGGATAATACGGTGATCATCTACACCGGTGACCAGGGCATGATGTTCGGTGAGCACGATTACCAGGACAAACGCTGGATGTACGAGGAGTCCATGCAAATGCCGTTCATTGTGCATTACCCCCGCTGGATCAAGCGACGGCGGCGCACGGACTTGCTGATCAACAACACCGATTTCGCCCCTACTATACTCGAGGTCGCCGGAGGCAAGGTACCCGCCTACATGCAAGGCAGAAGCTTCGCGAGTGAATTGAAGGGGCAGACACCCCGGAACTGGCGCAAGGCCACCTATTACCGCTATTGGATGCACATGATTCATCATGATGTACCGGCCCATTTTGGCCTTCGTACGAAAGACTACAAGTTGATCTTCTACTACGGCCGTCACTATGACCCGTCCATGAACGGAAAACCTTCCATGGCCTGGCTTAAGAAGTCGAATCCCGTCGAGCCCACGCCTGCGGCCTGGGAGTTCTATGACCTGAGGAATGATCCGGAAGAGACTGTGAATCGGTATGGAGATGCAAAGTATGCCGGGATCGTCAAGGAATTGAAAGCGGAACTCAAACGGTTGCGTGAGGAGCTGAATGAGACTGATGAGAAGTATCCACACATCCAGGAAGTGATCGACGCGCACTGGAACGACTAATTGACAATCCTATTGCTTCCCATGATGAGCAGTTGAGCAGACAATGTCAGTGTGACAATTAGGAATCATGGAGAATCAGGCTAATGATCCGCCGCGAATTGTCGAAACGAACAGGAGGCGGCGTCCTTGCCGGGATCATCGCGAACGGGACGAAACTGGGCGTGCCAGTGTCGGGCAAGTCTGCAGCACCACCGCTTCGCTGGACTCGCTTTCGCGGCAGCAGCCTATTCGAACAGGTTCAGTGTGAGGGACGGCCACTCGTACCTCCGGGAGGATTCGGCTTGCTCGATGGCCGATGCCGTCTCCTTGCCGGTGGCGAGCGGGAGGCCCCCGTCACTTTGAGAGGCGAGAATACAACCGCGCGGCTGATGGAGAACTACGTTTCGACGTGGGACTATGCGGTGATTCCCGAGTTTGCGATCAGTTCAGCGCCCTGCGCCGAAAGCATTCGGAAGTTCATCCCGCCGGAGGACCTGTGGCCGCCCGGGCCAAGCTGGGGCTATCACTGGGCTGACCTCGACGTGCTACGCGCATTGAACTACCAGGTTTTCGGTGACGAACGGACCGGCTCGCTGGAGGAGTTCGTCGAGGCGACGCAGATCGCCCAGGGAACGATCTTTCAATGGGGTATCGAGCACATGCGCCGCCGCAAGCCGAAGTCGAGCGCGATTTCAATCTGTCACTTTAACACGTACGCACCTGATATGAAGTGGGGCATTGTGGACTATTTCCAGGTGCCGAGGCTCTCTCATGAGTACGTCAAGCGTGCATACCAACCATTGCTGGTATCGCTTGAGCTTGCCAGGCGGCGATGGTTGCTTGGAGAAAAGTTTCAGGGTGGAATCTGGGTTGTCAATGATCTGCACAAGGAATTCAGGGACTGCGTACTGAGCATCGAGGTCAGCGACCCTCGCGGCCGCCGGCTTTTCGAGCGAGCCAGTCAGGTGAACACGATTCCCGCCGACAGTTCGGCCCGTTATGGGGCAGTTGAGTGGAAGGTCCAGGGCAACCTGGGTGAGAGCTTTCGGGTCGATGCGATCCTTCGCGATGCGGCCGGTCGCACTATCTCAGCGAATCACTATGTGCTGTTGCTCGCAGACCAGGAGCAGGCCCGCCGACAGTGCCGGGAGCGAGCCAAGCGGCTGCAGGCCATCAAGAGCCAGTTCCATAATGCAGATTACTACCGCTTTTTTTTCGAGCTATCGGGACAGGACGGCGGCAGATGACTTGGCGACAAGGGGTTCCGACCAGGCACTTCACTCACAGTCCGGTACCGCACGGTGTGAAGTCCCGTAATAGTACATTGCTGGGGGCTCTTACATGATAACATCGGCAATAGCTCAGGTTCACCGGAGATTGAAATGACCCGGCTCAGCAGGTACATCTTGATAATGCTCCTGTGCGTTGTTTGTTCCAGCCCAGCCAACCTTAATGGATCTCCAGATTGACGGCAGGTCCCACGCACGCAATTGCATCACTTCAGGGGACCGTTATGGGAGAACGCACGAAGCCAATGTCCATCCTCGCCTGAGATCGGGGGGCTTATAACGCCTCCCCTTCCACAATGACTTCGGCGATGTTCAAAGACTCGTCACCGTCCAATTGTATTTTGACCGATCTGCCGATAACCGCGTCCGCCTTTAGCGTAACGGAGGGATTCGAGCAGGCTTCCCGATAATGTTTCCAAACGATATTTCCGCGATTGTCCATGATCATGATCCAAAACTGTTTCAAGTTGTCCTTCGCCGCATCGGTTCGATTGTAAATCGTGATCTGATCAACCCTGCAATCGCGTTCCAGATCGACCTGCCACCAGGGCTGCTTCTCGACGTTGGTCATCGACGTCTGCTCCATGTCGCCATTGCCCTCTATGACGCCATCAAGAGCGATCTCGGCTCGAGGGTAGGCTCGTTTGTCCCTGATGAACGGATGAGTGCTGGACTGTGTGGCGGGCCGCATGAAGGCCAGGTTTCGACGGACGTCATACTGATATCCCCAGTTCGTCCCAGCTGCCTTCAAATCCGCAGGCCTGTCCCAAACTTGGGCTACTTCGGACAACCGCTGCACCGCATCCTCCGGGAGACGGCCTGCCGTGTTGGGTGAGATGTTGAGCACGTAAACCGAGTTGTGGGAATTGTAACTGTCCAACTGCTTCAAGACATAATCCACACTGCGCCGGACGCCGTAGTCTTTGTTGTCATCCCACCACCAGCCTGTCTGGAGAACATCGGAGGCGGCGGTAGGCCTCATGTAGTCGGGATGAAATGGATAAGCTCGGCCGGCAGCGTCGGCAAAAGGCACGTCCGCGTGGGCCAGGTTGGATTCGTAGGTATGGTTGACGATCAGGCAGTTAGGCTGGAGTGCCTTGACGGTCTTAAACAGTTCAGCGTAAGCGATGTCGTCGAACGTCGGCGTCGTGGGCCAGGTGGACCACCCGTCAAAGTTCATGTAGTCAATCGGCCCGTAGTTCGTGAGTAACTCGGTGATCTGTGCCTTGAGGAATTCAATCTCCTCCTGGGTCACACTGCCGTTCTCCCCCCCGTGATGATAATCGAGTATCGAATAATAGAGCCCAATCTTCAGCCCGGCCTTCCTGAAGGCGTCGGTGAATGCCTTGACGACATCCGTTGTGACGTGGGAGGAAGCCACATCGTAATCGGTGTGCTGACTGTCCCACAGGCAGAACCCCCCATGATGCTTGGTGGTCAGCCAACCGCCCGCCATCTTGCTCTCGATGCAGACCCTGGCCCATTGCTCGCAATCCAACCCGGTCGGGTTCCACATCGTCGCCGGATCCTTGCCAAACGTCCGGTTTTGAGGTTGGTCCGTCGTGAGATTCTTGAACGTGCACAGGTTGTAATGGAAATAGGCCTGGTATCGTGTGTTCACGAAATCAAGCAGGACCTCTTTCGAAAGTTCCTGCCCCAAGGCATTGATGTCTGAACCGTGCACATATCTGGAATCGTAAATAGACGATGCAGTCGCAGCCGCTCTTAACGGCTCGACGACTTCCGGCGTCTTGGCGGGCTCCAGCGACATCTGCCAGACCTTGATGTTTTGGAGCCTGCTGTCGTCTTCACAACCTATTGAGACCGTCTTCGCTCCATGACAGCCCATGGTCCAGCACTCCATGAAGTGATCGTCCAGGTACACTTCCATCATTCCGGCTCGCGCCAGAACACGAAGCGGCGCTGTCTTTCCAAAGTCCCACTCACGATCGACTCCAAAGACCTTCTTCCAGTTCCCTCCTGAAGAATCGGTCGTGCCCATTTCAACGACGCCCTTCTCCAGGATGCGCATTGCGTACCAGCGCCGGCCAACCACGAAGAACATTGTCACCGGCTTGCCGCCGGCCTGAGGCAGTGTGACGTCTCCTTCGATCACGATTCCGGTGTTGAAATCGAGTTCTTCCTCGTGCATTTGGATGTCGCCAACTTTGCCAGGATGGAAGGGAACTGTAGTCCCCTTGATGGCTTCATTGCCTTTCCAGTATTTCCAGCGCATCACTCCCTCGCCATCCACTGTGGCCCGCTTAAACGGCGCGACATAAGTGATCGGACGGCGACTTCGATGCTCAAGCTGCTTCCCCGTTAGGGAGTGGTGATTGACCAGCAACCCGTCTTCGGTTGGCAAGAAGCGTGAGAAGTAGGTGGGGCCCCTCTGCAAAAACACAGCATTCTTCGCGGGTTGACGGTAGGGGCCTGTCGCGGCGTCTGCCCAGTAGGATCGCATCGATCTCCCAGCTCCGAACATCCCATAGTAGCGACCGTTGACAGGATAGATCGCGCCCGATTCCGACACCGGCGGGTTCACCTCCGAGGGCGGCAACGCTTTCCACTTCAAGCCGTCCTCGGAGTAGCCGATGCCGACGATTCCCTTCTTTTCCTTGCCTGTCGCCGTCCAGGTTCCCCAATACCCGCCTTCGGCACGCGGGAAGGCAAAGATACAATCCCATCGGCCATAGGGACTGTAGTGTTCCGCATCGATTTTGAACATCGTATCGTCGTCATACTTGGTCCAATGAATCAAATCCGTGGACCAGGCGAACAAGATGTTCTGAATGTTTCTGCCCTGGGCGTCTTTTCTGTGCTCGGAGTAATTGCAGATGAATCTTCCGGTATCTTCAAAATCAACGGACTTCCATACCGCGCCGGTGCCCAGATAAGATGAATTCCTGTGGGACTCTCGAAGCGCCCAACCGTGATCTTTCCAGTGCACTCCGTCTTTGGAGGTTGCCACACCAAAGCCTTCACCAGCACTCCTCTCCGTAATCAGGTAGTAGAGGTAATACGCGCCCTTGTATTGGTAAGCCCAAGTGTCCCATTGCGCTTTCACATGGTCGGATTTGAGGACCATGGCTTTGCCTGTCGGACTGAGGTGAGAAAGCAGAAGAGCCACGACCAGCGTTTGAATGAATGAACGGCACGCTGAGGGCGTGGGCTTTGTGATGTTGTCTTCGACGTCCATAACTTGGTTCATTTGTTAAAGCGCCTTTGACTCCTGGTTTGTCATAGAAAAACGCGATCCGAATCAGTTGCTCGTTCTCGCTTCCCTTTGTCCTGCATGCGCTGCGTCCGCTTCATGAGCTCGGGATTCCAACAGCTCCAACACTCCCGGCTCATGACGTTTGATAACGCCAGTCTTGAGTACTTGGAGAATCTCACGGTAATCGGGGTCGGTCTTGTCGTTGAAGACGGCCCCCGCATTTTCGCCAACACACAGCCCCCAACCGCCCGCATCCGTTGCTAATGGAGCCTGCAATGCTGCGCTCGTCTCAGGACGGGAGAGATTCAGGTGCCTTACGCGCATTCCGCTTTTGGTGATACCCCATTGGCCGGGACGAGGTCCGCGATGTACCTCAATGCTGTAGTCATCCAGGAAATCGGGGGTGTCCGGCCGGAGCTCTTTGTCGTGACAACTCGCACAACGGCGGTCGTAACCTGCTTTGAGCGTCGTTCTTGCGTCCTCGGAGAGAACCGTGGGAGAGTCCTGATCATAGTGGCCATAGAACGGTATGTTTGAATCGATCCACAGGAAGATCCTGCGTTTCTCTTCCGCGGTCAACGGCGTATTCCCATGGTTGGGATCGTCGATGTATCGGGTCAGCGTGCTCAATACCGAACCTCGGCTCAACGGGGCCTGTTGATCGTAGTCGGCGTTCAATTGCATGTATGTTCGGCCCTTACCCGGCATGAAATGAACCAGCCCCTTATCGACCAACTCCATGTAAGACATATTGAACACCGTGGTTCTATCCCCGGAAAGGTTGAGTTGACCTTGGGGTGTCGCCCCGCCATGGCAGGAAACGCAGTGCTTGTCAAAGACTGGCTGCACGACGCTTTCGTATTCAATAATTCCACGAGTTCCCCATCCAGCAGGCTGTGGCCGAACCGGCGGTTTTGTCAGCGCCATGAGTGTGGCGCCTACGCTGGGACTTTGGACGTTCTTACGCTGTTCATGGCAACCGATGCAGCCGCGTCTTTCTCCGGGCATGACGTGGAAATCGGAACCTTGTGTCATCAGCATCTTGCCGTCTTTATCCAGGACATGCAAATACAGACTTCGCAGCGCCGGCACCTCAAAATGCGCCGATCCGTCCTTCTCGACCGGAACCAAACCGATCAAGCGGTTGACATAGAAGAACGCACCCAATCCCATGCCGCCGCCTCGGGCCCTGGTTTCGGGCACCTGCTCCATGACGGCGAGGTATGCGACTTGCCCTCGCTCGATTTCAGGTTCAAGTCCCTGGTAGACATCCTGCAAGACTAGCAGCCCTGTCTGGGACCAATCGGGGTCGGTGAAGAGCCGGTTCCGCATATCCTCTGGCTTCCACTGCACAGTAGTGGTTCGATCCGGTATTACTGGTGGACGGTCACGCGGAGCCAAAGGTTGTGGACATACAGCGGCGAGGTTATTTGCGGGTTCAAAGAGGCACTTCCGGTTTCCATAGCGGTCCAGTAGATAGATACCTGTCGGACGGTCCCTGTGGCCCGCATACGACACCAGGAATAGCTGCTCGTTCAGTGGATAGGGATCCTGAAACTGCTCGGGCGAGGAGAGATCGGCAATACTGGCGGTGTCATGCGTGATCCTTTGGAAACCGACGCCGTCCCCGGCCTCAGGCCCCATCCCGTTCCATATGAGTCCGACCAGTCCGGCATTGTTATGGTGGTGCGAGCCCATGATGCATACCAGCTCAGGGCGGCCCGGGATCTGCCTGGGCCGATAGAACGCGAAGGGATCAATGATCGTGTTTCCGAAGTACAGGTCAATTGCCGTGCCGTCAGGGTTCTGCATCCATATCCCATGGCGACTGAATACGTCCTTGTTCACACCATAGTCCCAACGTGCAAACACAACACGTCCGTCCGCTGTAACCTGTGGGTGGTTGTCGATTGTGAGGTTTGCTGAAACCAGCCTGCGTTCCCGTCCGTTCCGGTCCACGGTAAACAAGAGACGCCTTGGAGCGCCCGCTTTGCATGGCGACATACCGGGAGCGTCGTCAAAGAACACGATACGGCCACTTGGCAGTTCGGCAGGCGATTGGCCGGTGGTGATCGACTTGAATTCCTGTCCGTCGATGCTCACGCGGCTGACGGTGCCTCCACCACCGATGAACACGGTCCTGGCGTCCCACGACAGATTGATGTCGTGGGCCTTGAGTTCCGGGGCATTGTAGATCGTGCGGAGTCGCCGACTGGCCGGGTGAAACGCGCGAATGCTGCTGGGACTGGCGCCGGACTTGGTGTATTGCATCGAGTCATGCGCGTATCGCGGTCGCTCGAGGAACAGGATTTCCGGCAGTCGGCGGATGGTTTCGGCCCAGTGCGCTTCCAGTTTTTCCCCGAGCGCTAACACGTCTTCGTAATGGGGGTTGTCCTCGTCGACAATGCGGTCGAGCAAATTGGAAACGTCCCGCTCCAGTTCACGAAGACTGGCGCGATACCTGATGCCTTCCTCTGAATTTGGATAGGATTGCAGGCTCTTTTCCATCGGGGTGATTACGGAGCCATCCTCGTCGCGAACACCGCTTTCAATCCCGGGCATGGGCGTCATGGCAAACCGGAGATCCACGAGACGCATCAACGTCTCGCGATAGAGTTGCGGGGCCTTCGGTATCTTTGGGCTTTCAACTTGACCTTCTCGAAACCAAGGTTGTTCGGTCGCGGGGTACGGCTTGAACCAACTCGTTGCCTTGCCATCCATGGCGCTGGTCTCTGGTTTCGGATGCAGTCCCGTTATGGCGAATGAGAAGCCATAGGAATGCCTGTTGTTGGTGATCTTGGCCAGAAAATGATTGACGCCGGGTTCAAGTTTGAGTTTGACCTGCGGCGGGGTGTCGGTTTTTCCTTCCCGCACTTGTACCGGCTCGCCGTTCAGAAAACACCGAAATCGGGCGCGATACTTCCATGATTCGCGGTCTTTCCAGTAACGCCGCCAGCCTGGCTGCCACGATTCTTCCGGAGCCCTGACCCGAAAGTCGAGCAAAACCTCGATTGGCTTCTTCGTATGGATCTCCCGGTAAACATATTGCGACTCGCCGGCCGAGGGGGCTTGACCGCGCGGTAGATCGCAGAGATAGCCGTCTACCCATTCCGGATGTGCGGTCCAGCGCCGTATCGCGTTTGGGGTCGCCGGGAAGTTGGCCGCCTTGTAGTCTCTCTCGAGCAATGGCGCGTTTCCAGCAAGAGTGTCCCGTTCCACATCGAAGACGTGTGCGAACGAAGATTGGGTGTTCTTGACCCAGTTCAGGTCAGGCGGCAGGTCGCGGAACGGGCCGATTCGATACCATGGGCCCAGACACACGCCGGCGTTGGCCAGACGTGCTTTCCAGCTTCTGTCGATATAGCGTTCCTGCAGTATCTGCCTTTGGATATCTTGGCAAGTATCCAGAACGTCCTTCCCAGCGGACGTCGCGGGGACACCTTGCGCCTTAGGCGGCGGCGCAGCGGATAATTGCGTACGGAATAGCGCGATCAGAACGATGGCGGTTGGAATCGAACGCATCATGGGAATTGAGGTTAATGACCTACTGGCACGGATGTTTCCATTCCGTTGCGCCGCCATCAACGATGTGGACATCAGGCACCCGGCCGCGGCAGCGCCGGTGGTTCGGACGAAATCGCGTCTTTTCATTCGTTCTTCCCCGTGACGGCGACGCTCTGCATTTCCCTCGAAGTATCTTCCAAAGCCGCCGAGAGTTCATGAAAAGGAATATATACACAAGTCATCGGAATATACACTATATTCTGCTCCGACTAGTATACGCTATGGGCTGTACCGGCATAATCCTGATTCCCTGATTGCCATCAACATGACCGGCATTCGTGTCACAAATGCGGATTCTTCCTTCCAGACCGGTGGAATTCTCTTCCATCATGTTGTCGTTTTCGCGTTCTACCGAACTGAAGTGCAGGAACATGCCCTTCTTGTCTCCATCCTCAAAGATCGTTTCCCATTGAGTCACCCTTCGTGCCGGAGACATATTGCCGGTAATGGCTTCAGTATCGATCGATGCTACCGGAATCCCCCTGCCTTGGGCGGCGCGTTTCCAAACCACTTGGCACGGTCCTGTCCCGAGATCTCTGGGAAAAAGCGGTAGTAATCGGCGCTGTGAAACCGGCTCTTCATGGCCCGCAATTCGATAGCTCGGTTCTGGCACTGCTTGCGGGCTTTTTCCTGATCCCCGATCAACAATACATAGTAGTTCGCTGAGACAGTATGGCCAGCCGCGTGGCGAAGTATGGCATCGATCCGGAAAGTCTCGCCCAAATTGCCTTGGACTTTCCAGTCAACCGTTCCATAACAGGCCGAACTGTCGGACGGGATTGCGTCAACTTGATAGGTTCTCTCGGCCAACCGATCACCGAGGCTATCCGTGATTTCGATGCGCAGCGTGCAGTCCTCGATTCTTCGGTGCAGGTCATTGACGATCCAGATCTCACCCTGGAAGTTCTCGCCAGCCAGCCAACGCCGCTTGGCATACTCCAGGGATACGAGCAGCGGTTGGTATGCCCGCTTCACGTACTCGTACGAGAGCTTCGGTACCTGGAAATAGTCCACAATGCCCCATTTCATGTCGGGCGCGTACGTGATGAAGTGGCAGATGGAGATCGCGCTGGATTTCGGCTTGCGTCGGCGCATGTGCTCGATGCCACATTGGAAAATCGTCCCCTGGGCAATCTGCGTTGCATTGACGAACTGCCCCAGCGAGCCGGTACGCTCGTCGCCGAACACTTGGTAGTTCAACGCTCGGAATACGTCGAGGTCAGCCCAGTGATAACCCCAGCTTGGTCCTGGCGGCCACAACTCTTCGGGCGGGATGAACTTTCGCAGGCTCTCCACGTTGGGTACGGAACTGATGGCGAACTCGGGGATCACCGCATAGTCCCACGTGGGAATGTAGTCTTCCATCAGTTGCTCTCCCATCCCGTAGAAAAGTGCATGAGTATGCCCGCTGTCCTTCTTGCCCCCTAAACCAAGTTCATTCACGACCGGCGGCCAGTGCAGCGGCGAGGTGGGAACGTACGGCAGATTGGTGTATGGTCGGATGGCTTGTTCCAGCCCCAGGAGGAAATCGGCGTTGTACTCTAAACCCTGACTACCGTAAAACATCTCTTCGCCGCCTTCCAAGAGCACCAGGGAAGGATGGTTGCGGAGTCTCTTTATCACTTCAACCGCTTCTGCGTAGGTAGCCTTTCGGAACGACTCGTCCTGAGGCAAGCAGACCGAGGCTAATGGAATAAGATCCTGCCAAACGGTGATACCCAGCTCATCGCACAGTTCGTAGAAACCGTCAACCTCTGGCGGATGCCAACCAAAGATCCGCAGGTTGTTGATATTCGCCTCTTTGGCCAAATGGACAAGTGTGCGGTATTTTTCTGAGCTGTTTCGGCCATAGAAGATGTCGGGCGGGCCGCCCCAGTTGGCGGAGCGTAGAAAAAGCCGCTTCCCGTTAACCAGCATAGTCCACGGATAGTGGACCTCGTCTTCTGAAAAGCCTGGGTTCCGCTCCATCTGGATTTGTCGAATGCCGAACGTGGTCTCCACTCGGTCGGATAGCTCGCCGGATGCGTCGAAAACCGAAGTCTCCACGGCATAGAGGTGGGGCTTTCCCAGGTCCCAGGGCCACCACAGCTTCGCGTCTGGGATTCGAAGCGAGAGAGTCGCCAAGCTATCGCCAGCGGCAGTGGGAACTGCCAACTCAGTCTCGTAAGGGCCAGCATCGAAGTTCCTTCCGCGGACGACCGCACGCAAGCGAGCTTTCTTGACCCCATTCGGGTCGTGATTGGCGAGGGCAACCTGAATCCCAACCGTTGCCGAGCCGTCGCCGTGAAGCTCGCTTGCCGGGTAGACGTTGCTGATGTGCAACGATCCGGTCGCCACCAGCCGGACCGGCTTCCAGATGCCAACAGGCGCAAGCGTCCGCCAGTAGTCGCCGTGCCAGGCGAACTTCCGACCGGCCACGTTGCGGTAGAGCCGCGGCGGGGGATCGAGCCGAACCACTAGCCCGTTCACACGACCATCGGAGTGATACCGCAGGATTGAGCTCACGTCGAACTCAAAGGGAGAGAACATCCCCTCGTGGTGGCCGAGGTACCTTCCGTTCAGCCAGACATCACAGGAGTAGTCCACCCCCTCAAAGACCAAGCGAACGACCTTGCCCTCCCACGCCTCCGGTACTCCGAACTGGCGCCGGTACCACCACTCCTTCTCCATCGCCCATTTGGCCCTCATGCCGTTGCGGCCGTAATGTGGGTCGTCGATCTCACCAGCCCGCCAAAGATCGGTGTAAACGTCGCCGGGCACTTCGGCGCCGTTCCAATTGAACGTGCTTGCGGCCACCTCTCCGAAATACTCGTGAAAGCCCTCCTGGATCCCCTGGCCGGGTCGGATTCCCTCCATTTGCCAATGTTGTCCGCTCAGCTCCAACGTGAATCTGCCGCCCGCCTCGCTGGAGTCACTGACGATCATGTTGCCCTCGACTGCACCACTGAAGCCGAAAAGGCCGCCGCCCAATTCCGCCAAGTTACCGCTGATCGTATTGCGTTTGATTGTGCCGTCACACGAAGCCAAACCGGCACCGGACCATGCCGAGTTTCCGGTGATGACGTTGCTCTGAATCGTCGCGCGAGTCCGATTGTCGTTTATTCCCCCGCAGATTCCGCCGCCGATAGTGGCGCTGCCGTTCCGAATCGTCAACCCGGAAAGGACGCATGTTTCATCTTCCAGTCCCGAGAAGCGTACTGCGGCCCGGGCCCTGGCGCCGTCTATGACCGTGCGTTCCCGTACGACCGGGAGATCGGGATTTGTGGTCATCAGGACAATATTTGCCGCGTTGAACTCGATGCCCCTAAGGTAGATCCCTTCCTCGACGATCACAGTGTCACCATCCGACGTCGCGTCAATCCCCTCCTGGATCGTCCTAAATGCCGTCGACCGTGTTTTCCCGCCGCCGGACCTGATAATGCTCTCGTCCATATACCTTGTCGCGGCTGAGTTTTTCCCCACTGCGGCCACCAGGGCCAGAATAAAAAGAACTCTCTTCATCATTATTTCCTCCTCATGTTCACGGGCACCGACCCTGGAAATCTCCGGGACAGTACGGCCGAGCCCGACTGTCAATCGCAGCTCCGAATCGCCAAAACCATAACACGACGTGTCTTTTTCACACAACGAGCGATCCTGAAGAGGGGAGGGCAGCCGATACTTGTCATGACACACAAGATCCTGGACGCCTGTGAGAAGCGGACGAGGCTGGGACACTGATTGTTGACTATACCTGCGCACTCTGAACGATTGGCCAGAAAGAGAAGTAAACGTGGTGACTCTCCCGGAAATGACAAAAACTCCGGAGTACGTGCGGACTCTCGCGGAATGATCAGACAAATAAGTCAGCGAGTCTAAGAAGGAGTTTTCAATAAGAAACAGTTCGGTGGTATCATATCAGTGGCCGATTCGCTCAGGGCTTTTTGTCGGTGTCGAATGTCCGACTTTGCTGTCATACTTCGTTGGCTCGCCCAAGGCGGCTGAACCCAAGTCATTCAAAAAAAGGGGAAATATGAGACGAGCGACATGGAACGTATGCCACAAGTGTCTCCTGTTGGCTGCTGGAACATTCTCGGTGCTCGGAATCCAAGGCGCATGTGAGGGAGCGCAACCGAGCAGCAAACGGTATGTCGAGGCCGTTCAGTCATTCGCTGACACGATCCTCGAACATGGGCGGGACGTCTACGGAGAACAGAAGACGCCCTTGTTTGTCGATGGCCTGCATGTGAAGACTCTGCAGCCGGTCAGGTGGAAGTGCCGGGGTCAGACGTGGGTTCTGTCGAACTTCGCCAGCCAGCAGCCGCTGCTACGCATGCTGGACGGGTTGACGGCGCTGAGGGGGGAGAAGAAGTACCGCCAAGCTGGGGAAGAGGCGACGCGTTACGCGCTGCAACACCTGCGCTCGCCAAATGGGTTGCTATACTGGGGTGGGCACTTCGCTTGGGACCTGGATCGGGAACGGCCGGTTGGTCAGTACGCCGATGTTCACGAGTTGAAGAGCCACCAACCGTACTATCGCCTCATGTGGCGAGTGGACGCCGACGCCACCCGCACCCTAATGGAGATGATCTGGGCTGCACACATGCTCGACTGGTCGCTGTTGGATTACAACCGCCATGCCAGCACCAAGAGGCGCCTCCGCCCCCGGTGGGATCACAATTTCGATCAGGACGTTGAAGTACCATTCCCGGCGTGTGGCAAGAACCTGTCCTTTGTCAACGTCACCCCGCCGCTCATGCACAGCGGTGTGATGCTCGCCTTCCTGGATGAGAACGCCAAAGCGCTGACCTGGACTCGCCGCCTGATCTATCGGTGGCAGCAGGGCAGGCACCCAAAAACCGGCCTCTGTGGCGGACAACTCAGCTATCGCAAACACGACCGCGCCCAGGATGCGCTCGGACACGTCCACCCGGACATCAACGAGGCCAAGATCGTTGCCTCCTACCACCAAGTGTGTCGCTACCACCATTTGCCATTGGCACAGATGCAGGCCGGCGCGAACCTGATCGAGGCTGGCGGCAAATGCGCCGAGGTTGGGCGGGAGTTTATCCAGTGGGCTTCAGACGACCTTCAGGTGTACTCGTGCCATAGCTACGACCCGAAGAAAGCGCAGTTCGTTGCTGTCATGACTGACGGCACCCCCCTCAAGTGGCGGCACTCCCGCACCGGCTATTACGTCCCGAACTCGTTCGCCCCACGTGATCCTGACGGCTACATCCTGTGGAGCTACGCCCTCGCTTATCGCCTAACCCGCGACCAGGCGCACTGGCGGATGCTACGACGGATCGCCAGGCATTTCGGTTTTGGCGACATAGGCCAGCCCGGCGGTGCCCACATGTCGCTGCGCCTGGATACAGCTCACAAGAGCTGGCAATCGATCTATGCGCTTCTTGAGCTCTACCGAGCCACGAACGATCGGGCGATCTTGCGACTCGCTTGCGGGATCGCTGACAACATTTTGGAGACGCAGGCGTCTACCGGTATGTTCCCTCGCCCCGGGCGGGAATATGCGCGCACTGGCGACGAGGCCCCGTTGGCAATCCTCCATCTCGCCGCAGCTATCGACGGCAAGAGCTCATTGCTGCCGCCCCCGGCCTTTGACAGTCGCTTCTTTCACTGCGAATACCACGGAGATCTCCAAGAGCATCAGCGGAAACGTGCCGACAACCGCACCTACGATAACCTCGTGTTTTACGGCGGACCATAGGTCGGCTTGCCGGTCGCTTACAAAGAGGGTGAAGTGAGAGGTTCGACGATCACGAGCCACTCTGGTCCCCTCCTGCGAGGTGCGGGGATGTGGGAAACGCGAGACCGCGTTGGTCCTCCGCTCAACGAGCATATCGTCGCCCCTTCGGGCACGGCAGGGAAAACGAGAGATAACCCTTACATAGGCCCGTTTCGGCCAGAAAGGAAATAGTACGGCGCCTGACGGGCGGATCTGACGATTGCTCGATTTGTCAGCGAGTCACCCGTCCAAGACCCGGCGCATTTGCATCTAAGAATGGCCGTTCCTGGGCGCTCTTTGACGCCGACATACAGGCCTTGTTCAATGAGTCCTCGTCCGGTCATCCGCATCCTGCCGCGGCGATTTGCTGTTGCTGGTTTCGCTTGCCCGAAGGATTTCCTGCTGCGGTCTATGGAGGGGCACATTGGCGCCACAACTGAAGAAACAGCCGCTGCCTTTTCCGGGACGGTCCGCATCACTACCATGGGCACTGTGTCTTACAACAACGACGTTCAGTCCTCTTTCGCACAGGTGCGGCAAAATATTCTCACCGAGGGTGGCTTTTCTGCACTCGCTTTAGGCACGTATCCCGAAGACAGGAAGGTTATCAAGCATGTTGTTCCTCTGTCTCCTATGGTCTGCCGCAATCTGTTGTATCCCCGCGAAGCTTCTGCACGCCGTGATGCAATGCACCAAGAATCGTCTGCAGATTTTCACAGGCTGCCCGCTCGGAGCCCGGGAGGTTGATGATGAGCGTCGAACCTCGGATGCCCGACGTGCCGCGTGAAAGCATGGCATGGGGGGTCTTAGATAAGGATGCCGCACGCATTGCCTCATCGAGGCCTGGAGTGAATCGTTCGACCACCTCGCGGGTAGCCTCGGGCGTCACATCACGTGGGGCGAAACCGGTTCCCCCCACCGTCACCACCAGGTCAATGGAATGGCCGTCACAGTAGTGCTTCAGGCGATCCGCGATGATCTGTTGTTCGTCCGGAAGGATTTCTGTTCGGTATACATGTGCCCCAAGCTCTTCCTCGACAATCTTCGCCACGGCGGGACCGGCTGTGTCCTGAGATTGCCCCCGTGAGCACCGATCACTGACCGTCACAACCACGCTCTGGAACCGAGCCCTTGGAACAAGATCCAGTATTTCCACTGAGTCGCCTATTCGGACTTTGCCTCCGACTTCCACGCGGGCAAAAAGCCCCACCCTGGGCATGATGCAATCACCAGTCAATTCGTATATGCGGCATGGTGAATGGCAGACCTTGCCGATCTGGGTTATGGAGAGCACGACGTCGCGCCCCAAGCGCAAGCGAGTGCCGACCCCGAAGGAAGCCAGGTCGAGGCCGGACACGATAATATTCTCAGCGAAGTCACCGGGAGCGAGTTCGGGTAGTCCATTGCGTCGGACCGTCTCGATGTCCTCCCGGGAAAGGAGACTCACCTGCCGGTGCCACGGGCCGGCGTGAGCGTCGCCCTCGATGCCGTGATCGGACCGAAACACAGCAGAATCAACCGCGTGTTTTCGCTCACCCGTGGTTTCGCTGATACACAAGGCCTCAACCTGGGGCATGACAATTTTCCTTTCGCTTCCAGTGGCCCGATTTGCCGCCCCACTTTTCCAGCAGTCGCACGGGACCGATCTGAACCCCTTTTCCAGCCGACTTGACCATGTCATAGACGGTGAGGGCAGCAACGCTCGCGGCAGTCATGGCCTCCATTTCCACGCCTGTCTTGCCCTCACAGGTGACGCGGCTGACGATATGAACGCGGTCGTCCGCAACCTGCGCATCGACCTCCACCACATCCAGGATCAGGGGGTGACACATGGGAATAAGCTGCGGCACCCTCTTGGCCGCCATGATGCCGGCGATCCTCGCGGTCTCAAGAACGTTTCCCTTGGCAAGGCCTCCTTCTTGTTGCAATCGTGCAGCGATTTCGCGTCCCACGTTCACCCATGCTTCGGCGAGTGCCGCGCGGTGAGAAGACGGTTTGCTGGAGATGTTCACCATGTGGGCGGCGCCGTTCGGTGAAAGATGGGTGAACGTGGTGTCATTCTTCATGATGTTCCCTTTTCTTCAAGGATGTGACTGTGATGATGTGGCTTTTGACCACAACATAAACGTGCACGCCCGGACGCAAACGCAGTTCACGCCGGGCGTCGTCTCTCAACTCCATTACAGGTTGGCATTCTCCGCTGAAAGCGTCTTCAGAGGGCGCTTAGGAAGGCCTTCCGAGCCTTCCGGCCAGGCCGATGCACGTCCCCAGAAAAGCAGAGATATAGGAGCCAGAACGATCATGCCAGCAAGGGCCGTTCTAATGTTGACGATGCGTCATCCTCCCACTCTGGCCATGAGTTCTCTCGTGCTGAAACGTCCGGCATTCCGTTTAAGGCGAAGCGTGTTATGGATGGCCTCGACGAGAGGCTCCCTGTCGCAAGAATCACCATCCCGCAAAAAGGGGCGTATGTTGGGGCCTTCTCCTCGAGCCAGGCACCCGATCAATTGCCCGGTGGCTGTCAATCGCAGGCGGCGACAATCGTGGCAGAAAGGAGCGGTTTGCGAGGATATGAAGCCGATGATTCCCTTTCGCCCTCGTCTGTCCCTTGCCAAGTAGTTCCAGCTTGATTTGCTGGATGGTGGGGGCGCGGGCTTCAGATCGAACGCCTCACCGAGGTTCGTGAGGACTTCGGCAGACGGGACAAAGAGATCCCCAAATCGTTCCGCCGCCGGGCCGATGGGCATGAGTTCCAAAAAGCGGACCTGGCAGCCCCGCTCCAAGCCAAAACGGGCTATGTCCACCAACTCATAGCTATTCACGTTCCTTAAAACGGTAACGTTGAGCTTCACCGGTGCCAGTCCACAGTGCAGCGCAGCTTCGATTCCCGCCAGGGTATGGCGGAGTTCTCCTCCACGCGTCAGCCAGCGGAAGGTCGCAGCGTTCAGACTGTCAAGGCTAATGTTAACGCGGTGGAGCCCCGCTCGTTTGAGGTCCGTGGCCATGGTGCCTAAAAGCTGACCATTCGTCGTGAGAGCCAGGTCGGCGATCTTCTCACGAGCGACCATCGCCACAAAGTCTGTGACTCCCGGCCGCAGTAGCGGCTCGCCGCCTGTGATGTGGACCTTCGACACTCCGAAGCACCTTTTCACCATCCGCACGAAGCGGATGATCTCCTCAAAGTCGAGAATTTCGGACAAGGAAGGCTCTTCTACACCGTTAGGTGGCGCGCAGTAGAGACAATGCAGTTGACACCGGTCTGTGATGGAGAGCCTCAGCGAAATCGGGCGAAGCTGCTCTTGCCTCATCATGGCTGTGCCCTCCACGGCCGGAACTCCACGAGGGAGCCGGCGGGCAAGTCTTGAACGCCGACGGGCACCACGACAACCCCGTCGGCCTGCGCTCCCGCGACAAGATCGGCGGAACCATGGGACTTCAGGGGACGTACCAACGGACCTTTCTTCCTCCAGAGAAGCTGTGCCAGCACACATTCCACGCGTCCCCTTGTGGAGCGGAGGGCACGACTCAGGGGCAAGTGCATGGACGGTCGGCATTCCTTCTTAGGCAGGCCGGACATGCGACACAGCGCCGGAAGCACAAACTCATAAAAGCCGGTCATGGCGCTGAGAGGGTTTCCCGGCAGGCCGAAGATGTGGCGATTCCCGGACAAGGTGGCGTAAAGAAGAGGTTTGCCGGGCTTCATAGCCACACCATGAAAACGAACTGTCGCCCCGATCTGCGCCACTGCTTCCGGCACAAAGTCGTATTTCCCGACGGAGACCCCGCCCGTAAGAACAAGTACATGGTGCTTCGCCGTGGCTTGTTTCACTTTTGGGGTGAGCGCTCCTACATCGTCAGGAACAACCCCGAGAGTGCTATTGGTATAGCCACAATTGCGAAGTGCGGCGAGCAGGGCAGGACCGTTGGAGTTCCGTAGCTCATGGGCCCGCACTGGAGCGCTGACTGCGCGCAGTTCTTCTCCCGTGCACAGCACAGCGACATTGGGGCGCGCACAGACCTTGAGCTCAGCCTTGCCAACGGCGGCGCAGAGGCCGATCTGGACGGGGCCGAGGACCGTTCCCTTGCTCAGCAATACAGCTCCTCTCTTCGCCTCTTCCCCTCGGATGCGAATGTTGGAGCCGGCCGGCACCTTCTTCTGGAAGGTCACCAGGTCGTCGGTTGCCTCTGTCTGTTCAACCATCACGACGGCATCGGCTCCGGGTGGAATATTGGCCCCCGTCAGGACACGCACACAAGTTCCAGGGCGGACTCTGGGCCGCGACGCGCTTCCCGCCGCCACTTCACCCACCAGACGGAGGGTACACGGACACTTTGCCAGATCGGATGAGCGCACGGCATAACCATCCATGGTGGAACGGCGAGCGGGGGGCATGTCACGGTCGGCGAGCACGTTTTCGGCCAGGCAGTAGCCGAGCGCTTCCTCTAAGGGCCTGCGTGTCGTTTTGAGCGGGCGAACGCATTCGAGGACGATGCGCAGTGCTTCCTTCGGCGTGATCAACCGAGTCTCCTTTCCAATCACGGGAGGCCAGGGCGTTTCCATCCTGACCCTATCGCCCGGAGACCATGGCTCCACCCTTTAGGATCTCCGGGTCGGAGGCCCGTTCGTAACCTTGCTTACCGTGTCAGTTTGAATCCTCTTCCGCCGCTTGTCAAGCCAGTTCGCCGGACTGTTCCCATATCTCTTGCCTTACACTGCAACAGGTGAACGATGGCTGCAAAACCGCCCGCTTGGCGATGTCGAGCCGCGTATGCATCGTTTGCCCTTCGGGGTTTATCCCTTTTGCGGGTTCGCCTCGAACGACGTAAGTTCTCGCTTGTAGTCCTCAGGATGGTCCATATCCGAAAGCACCGCAGGAGTCGATACCCTTAGCTCAAGTATATCGTCCGGGTGAGCCTGCAGAAGCCCCCGCAGCCCCACATTATCGAAGCATGTCATGATCTCATTCCGATAGTGTATTGAAAATATTAGAGGATGTCCCCGTTTGCCATGGTAAAGCGGTACGAGAATCCCCTTGTCCGTGGCGATGAAGGATTGAACCATGTGGTTAACCAGTTCGGAGGTAATCGCGGGCTGATCACCAAGCGCTACTAAGACCTTCTCACACTGTTCTGGGAGGGCCTGAAGTCCGCAACGCACGGAAGAGAGCATGCCGACTTTGTAGTCGGGATTGGTCACGACGGTGACAGGACGGGGGGATAATTCCTCGGATATTCTGTTCTCTTCATGCCCGACCACTACGTAAACCGCGTCGATGTCGCTGCGGAGCAGTTCATCGACGATGTGCGCGATGACGGTTTTGCCGCCGAAGGGCAAGAGCAGTTTCTGGGAGCCCATTCGGCGGGATTCGCCCGCGGCGAGAACGATTGCACAAATCATCTGACCACCATGTCGCCGGGCGTCGTGCAACCAGTGCCCTTCCTTCGGACAGCTATCAACTGAGCGGCGATGCTCGTTGCGATTTCCGGCACCGTCACGGCGCCGATGTCAAACCCGATCGGTGCGAAGACGCGGTTGAATTCTTCTTCCGTGGCCAGGCCGGTTTCGATGAAACTTCTGCGGATCAACGCCACTTTGCGCTTGCTGCCAATCATGCCGATGTACGCCGCGGGGGCATGGATACAGGCCTTGAGGGCTCCGGCGTCGTGTTTGTGCCCGCGGGTGACAACCACGATATAGGTGTCCTTGGCAATGGGAAAATCTGCCACCTCTTGTGGGATATCGCCGCATCGGCTGGTCACGCCATTTGGGAATAGGGCAGGATCGGTAAATTCCGGCCGGTCATCTATTACCGCCACGTCAAACCCGATGAGGATTGCCTGGAGTGCGAGGGCCTGCCCTATGTGCCCCCCACCTACGATCAACAGGAGCGGTTTAGGAATCACCGGCTCAACAAAGACTTCCAGGTGTGCTGCCGGGTCCTCCGTGTCTCCAACAAAGAGTCTTGGCATCTCGCGCGCCAGACACGAGCGGATGGCCTCAACTCCCGGAAAGGGGGCGTCCGACGGGATTGCCTTTTCCGGAAACCACTGCGCCGTCACCTCTGTTTCCGCAGCGGTGCGTATCACGGTGAGCAGGACACCGCGTTCGCGCCTCTGAAGGGCTTCGGTTGCCTGGGCATACGGCGCGCGATCCTCTGCGGCTGTGGGGTGGATAAGGATGCGCATGCTCCCTCCGCAGATGGGGGCGTCATCGGTCGCGCCGGCACCTTCCAGGCGGAGATCAAGCACGACTGGGCGTTTCGATTTACACGTTTCAACCGCGCGGCGCTGCGCCTCTGTCTCGACCTGGCCTCCGCCTACAGTGCCCCAGATGCTACCATTTTCATCAACAACGGCCTTCACGCCCGCTTTGCGGGGCGTGGAACCGTCGGCTTTCAGGATCAACGCCACGGCGAAAGAGCAGCCACTGTCCGTGAATTCCACGATCTTTCGATGAACGTCTATTGGTCGGTGATCTTTGTCCATCTCGCTTCCTCGGGAGATGATGCCCAATGCATTACGCCTGCTTGAGTGTGGGGCTGTTCTTCGACATGAGACGGATGCGGACGCATGTTGCCTCGAAGACGGTGTTCCCGATGGCTGGAGAAACGGCAATAATGGGCGCTTCACGACCACTCGCTGGAAACAAGACTCAGGCGCTCACAAGCTCCGAGTTCTCGCTTTGATGCGCCTTAGCACAACCATTTCAGGATGAAACCAGAATTCCAGAGCTTGCCGCTGCGAGAGTTGATTGTTTCACCAACCCTTCTTTGACTCTCTCCGGAGTCATCGGTTGTTGGAAGAGTCTCACACCGATGGCATCGTAAATAGCATTGGCAATCACACCGCCCATCGTAACAATGGCTGGTTCGCCTCCTCCTTGTGGAGGTGCATCCTTGTCATCAATGATGACTGTTTCAATTTTTGGCAACCATGAAAAGCGGGGAATTTCATAGGTGTCAAAATTCAGATCAAGAATCTCTCCCCCCTTGAAATGAATATCCTCTTTCAGGGCGTATCCCAGACCCATGGTGATGCAGCCTTCTATTTGAATTGTTGCTCCCTGGGGATTAATTGACAAACCCATGTCTTGCGCACAAACAACGCGCTTAACCTGAACATGGCCGCTCTTTTTATCCACTTCGACTTCGGCAATCGTTGCCACATACGTCCCTGAATCAATTCCACAGGCGATACCATATCCTCGACCGCTCGGAGCCTTGGCCGGTGTCCATCCAAACTTCTCAGCAGCAGCTTTCAATACTCTTGCCATTTTCTTATCCTGTAGGTGCCTCAACCGAAATTCCAAAGGATCAATTCCCGCTTTCGCAGCCATAATTTCAATCTGCGATTCTCTGGCAAACGTGTTGGTATTGTTCGCTGGTGCACGCCAGGGTCCTGTAGCAAAGGGATGAGAAGGGGTAGTCGCCCCCCGGCCTGACCCGTGGGCAGTAGTGCGGTGATGCGGAATATCATAAAAATGCTGGGACCCTCTTGAACCGGCGAAATACACATGATAATCCCAGAAACTCATCCTACCTTTCTCTGTTACGCCGGATCTGATTTTAACCACAGCCGCTGGTCGAAATGTATCGTTGAAGAATTCTTCTCTTCTACTCCAGGCAACCTGAATCGGTTTTCCAGCCAATTTTGCCAGTCGAGCGGCTTCCACAACCTGCCGATTGCTTGTTTTTCCACCAAATCCTCCGCCGACAAAAGGCGTGATGACACGGACATTCTCTGCACGAAAGCCAAGCACCCGGGCAACCTCATCTTTCGCCCTGAAAGGCGTTTGAGTCGAAGCCCATACAGTGGCCTTATCTCCCTCGATCTTGACAACGGCCGTATGAGGCTCTATTGGAGCATGCGCAACATAACCGTCCAGATACGTTTCCTCAACAATCGTGGCCGCACGCTTCTCTCCAGTTTGGATATTCCCATCTCGAGATACAACACTCCCTTGAGGGGCAACCCTCACCAAATGATCGAAGATGCTCTTGTCATCCACATCTGATTCCGGCTTGGAAAACTCAGCTTTTATTTTCGACAACGCTCTTTCAGCCTCATCGGGATGTTCGTGCAATACAGCAATGAAATCGCCATCTCTGATGACCTGCACGCCTTTCATCTTCTCTGCTTGGCTTAAATCAACCTCAATTAGCTTGGCGCCGTGAGCGGGCGGTCTCAATATCTTCGCGTACAGCATTCCGGGAAGCTGAATATCACCCGCGTATTTTGCCTTGCCCGTGACCTTTTCCAACGCATCGGCTCGCGTAACAGGCTTGCCCATGATCTTGAATTCGGAGGGCCTTTTTACGGCCACTTCCCCCGCAATCTGCCGCTCGATCCTTTTCCCTTTTGTCAGTTGAGCATAGGTAACTCGTTCTCCAGCATTTGATTTCTTGAAGATGGCGCCATTTTCAACCGTTAATTGATTGATTGGTGCCTTGAGGTGTTCTGAGGCCAATTCCAATAGAACCCGTTTGGCTTCAGCACCAGCAGCCCTGAGTGGCGGCCCAAAAAAGCGTGTGGTCATGGAACCAAACGTACCCATGTCCCAGGGACAAAGATCTGTATCACCCATCACCATATCAACGGATTCTCGAGGGACGTCCAATTCATCGGCGAGCATCTGTGCAAGCGACGTAATGACTCCTTGTCCCATCTCAATCTTGCCTGTGAAGCAGGTGACCCTTCCATCCTCTCCAATCCGGAGAAATGCGTTGAAATCAGTTGGCAGGCCTCTGCCGAATCCTCTTCGGCGCCTCTGCTCCGCCAAAGCGATCGGATCACCAACCGTGAAAAGGATGAGTATCCCGCCGCCCGTAAGTTTGAAGAACTCCCTACGGTCAAGCCGAAAATCGGGCGTTACATCGGTAAAATCAAGTTCTAAGTATTTGTCGTGTTCCATCTCAGGATACTCCTTTCATTTCCTTTGATGCCGCTTGGATGGCTTGAACGATCCGTTTATGCGCTCCGCAGCGACATAAATTATCATCCATGCCTTTCAGGATTTCTGAATACGAGGGTCGAGGGTTTTCCTGTAATAAACCGTACGCATTCAGAATCATACCCGGTGTGCAAAATCCGCATTGGAGCGCATCATGCTCCATGAACGCCTTCTGCAACGGATGAAGACTTCCGTTGTTAGCCAACCCCTCAATGGTAACGACCTCTTTGTCTTCAACATCTTTGACAGGCATTAGGCAGGATCGAACGGGTTCATTGTCTACAAGCACAGTACAAGCACCACAATAACCTTCCCCGCATCCATACTTAGCCCCAGTCAATGCCAGGTCAGTGCGTAAAACCCATAAGAGCATTCGATCGCTGTCTACGGTCAGTTTTGTGGGTTTCCCATTTAGTTTGAATTGGATGATTTCTTTCATAATGAGCTCCTGTGATGAATGTCTACTTCACCGTTACTTTGTGCGCCAGGTGTTGACTATCACGAACCGAGGGAAATCCTCGAATATCCAGTTGTTCTTCAAGCTATTTAGTGTGGATAATACCCAATGCATTACGCCTGCTTGATCGCTGCGCCGCGGATCGGCAACGAACGAATGCGGATGCCTGTTGTGTCGAAGACGGCGTTCGCGATGGCCGGAGCAATGGCAATAATAGGCGTCTCACCGCCGCCCGCCGAGGAAAGATCACGACGGTCAAGGAGATGAATATCGAGTTCGGGGACATCCTTGAACCGCGGTACCCGGTACTTCCCAAAGCTGGCATTGAGGATCTTACCGCTCTCAAACTGAATCTTTTCCGTCAGGGCGCCACCCAAGCCCATGATAATACACCCTTCCACCTGCGAACGCAAGTTGGCCGGATTTTGGATGGCGCCGCATTCAAAGACCTCGCACACGCGGCGCACGTCAATTCTGCCACGCTTGCGGTCTACCTCTATCTCTACACATGCTGCCACGTAGGAACCCTTTTCGGTGCCACAGGCCAACCCCACACCCACGTCAGGGCCGCTTTTCTCTTTGCGCTGGCTGAAGCGAAACCGTTTCGCGGCGGTTTCGAGGACGGCTCGAAGACGCGGGTTCTGGATATGAGCGAGCCGGAACGCAAGCGGATCGGCGCCGGCCGCTGCGGCAAGTTCGTCCATGAAGGACTCGCGGGCGAAGTTATTGGCTGTAGCGGCAAGGCACCGATACGAACCCTGGCGCAGCGGTGGATCGGATCGTAGGAATTGGGTCCTCGTGTTGCGTATTCCGTAAGGCGACCCAATCGCTGCGCCCCCAGAGTTGATGTTGGTGAAATCCCAGGCCACCAGCGAGCAGTTCGCGTCCAGCCCTGCCTGTATCCCAATAACTCCTGCTGGCCGGAAATAGGCCCAGGTAAACTCTTCCTCCCGCGACCACCTCAATGACACCGGACGCCCGGCAGCCTTAGCCAATCGAGCCGCTTCCACGGCCACTTCACCGGTATGTTTGCCTCCAAATCCGCCGCCCGTATCGGGCACAACGACGCGAACCTGCTTCGAGTCAATGCTGAAAGCCTGGGCCAATTGCGAATGTACGCGGTTGGGGGCTTGGGAGCCCGTCCAGACAGTCAACTTGCCGTCGTTCCACTCGGCAACGGAGGCCCGGGGTTCCATGGGGACGTGCTGAATGTAGGGCACTTCGTAAACCTCGCGGAGGACTTTGCTCGCCCTTCCGAGTCCATCCTCAATGGAGCCCCTCGTTCCGCCGCGCGACCTGCGCCTACCCCCTCCGCTCCGCTGGGCGTGCTTTTTCAGGTACGAGAACAGTTCCTTGCTCGATGGGTGGGGGGCGGTTTCCCAAGATGCTGTTTTGCTAATGGCCTTTAAGGCTTGCGCTGCACGAAACGACGCTGGCGCAGCGCATCCGACAAACTGCCCATCACGCACCACAACCATGCCATTCATGGCTTTTGCTTCGGAGAGATCAATCGCTGAAAGCGTCGCGCCGTAGGAGGGAGGGCGCAGGATCTTCCCGTAGAGCATACCGGGCCGCACAATATCGGATGGGAAACGGTGGGCTCCCGTGACAAGGTCTCGGCGGTTCGGCCTCGGGACCGAAGTCCCAAGCACTTTCCATTCGCTTACCGGCGTGACCTCAACGTCACGAGGGATAGTCGCCTCGAAGGCTTTCGCAATGTCTCCTGCTCTGGCAAGCGCGGCGTAGGTGATCGTTCGTTTTGTTGCGGGATGAGCCACGGCACCCTCCCGCACCTTCACCGCGCTACGGTCCACCTCCCAACGTTCGCACGCCATCTCGGCCAAGAGCTCGCGGGCGGTTGCGGCCGCCTTGCGCACCGCGGGGACAGTCGAAGGCGTTGTCCGGCTGCCGGCAGTTGTCCCATCATTGGGAACGAGAGCGGTGTCGGCCATCACCAGTTGGATTTGATCCACGGGAACGCGCAGTTCTTCCGCGGCCGCCTGCGTGAGTTGCGCGCGGGAGCCCTGGCCCACCTCGACCTTGCCAGTCATGACGGTAATCTTGCCGTCTTGGGCGATGTGAAGTCTCGCCCCAACCGTTCCGGACCGTCGGCTCCCGGTCCCTCTGCGCTGAGCGAAGGAGACGCCTTCCGTCACAGTTATGAGAAGACCTGCACCGAGCAGTTGCAGGAAGCCACGTCGGCTCACTTGAGAGGCGGAGTACTGCTCGTCAGCGAACTCGTAACACTTTGATTCGAGCATTCCGTTTGCAGGAGTGTCTTTAATCATGAGATTTTCACCTCCGATCCTTGCCGGGCGGCACGGCGAATCGCAGTCAGGATTTTCGGATATCCGCAGCACCGGCACAGATTGCCGTTCATCCATTCCACTATCTCATCATCTGTAGGATGCGGGTTCTTCTCAAGAAGCGCCACCGCGGTCAGTATCATGCCCGGTGTGCAATACCCACATTGAACCGCGTCCTCCGCGAGGAACGCTTCCTGAACAGGATGCAGGGAATCACCGGTGGCAAGCCCTTCGATCGTGGTGATCGCTTCTTTATTGACTCGGGCTACCGGGGTAATACACGACAAGATGGGATTGCCGTTCATCAACACCGTGCAGGTACCGCAACGACCCTCGCCACAGCCGTACTTGGTGCCGGTCAGATGGAGATCCTCCCTCAAGACATCGAGGAGAGACCGTTCCGAGTCGGTGGTCACGGTTCTTTTCTTGCCATTAACGGTCAGGGTGATTGTAACGTCCATAGCTGGCCTCCATAAGCCGGGATTCTCTTGGTCAATTACGATAACCAGCCTGCCGGCCTTCCTCAATCCCTATGATAGCTGAATCCATCGGTTCAAAACAGTTTTTTTCATTTCAGATCGCTTTGAACAAAACACGATCTCGGATCTTGGACTAAACATTCGTATAGAAGCATATCGCGCATTTCGTCTTGATAACGGCGCCTGAATTCTGAAGGTGACAAGTAGCCGGTCCGAGGTGGGATTGGCGGGGCAGCTTACAGCGTTGTGGTGGACCCATCAAACGGGGGTGTCAAAAACGAGATTCACACGGAGTTGCGCTCATTTTCTCGCGCTTTTGCCACTATGCGCAAGTTTGGGCCACCGGGGGCTGAAACCAGCGGCCGACAGGAGGCAACGTCTCGGGCCTCGTGGAGGATAATGGGTTTTTTGCCTCGGGCTCATTTGTGGGCATCTCTGTTGACGGTAGATCTGTAAAGCAAAGTCGTGCAAAACCGAGGGTTTCGTTTCTTGGCAGAAGGAGCTCTCTCTTCAAGATTGGATAGCGTGGGGTTTCGCTCGCACGGTATCCTGCTTTGGTCGCGTTTTTCGTGAGAGTCTGTGAGGGTGATCACTGCCGAGAACGATCTGTTCGAGTCCTGTTCCGCAAGGGCAAGAAGGGCGGTTACGGCTATAACGCCCAGACCGATGCCTTCGAGGATCTCGTCGGGGCCGGTGTTATTGACCCCACCAAGGTCACTCGCATAGCTCTTCAGAATGCCGCCAGCATTGCAGGCCTTCTCTTGACCACGGAGGCTCTCGTCACCGAGATCAAAGAGGAAGAGAAACCCAAAGCCGGCCCCCCGGGTGGTGGCTACGGCGGCGATATGTATTGAGGCTGACAACTGGCTGTGCTACAGACAAAGGGGGCGAGCTTCCGAGCTTGCCCCCGTTTCATTGCCCTCAATACGTTCTGCGTCGGGGAGAATAAGGCCCCATGGCGAGTACGCCTTGAATTTCCTCGATCATATCGGGTCGATCGAAGATCGTCACCGCAACGATTTCAGGATGACGGCACGCGTGCCTGCTTCGGGAGGCATGGATTCCTCGCCCCGCACTTCGGATTCTAACGGCCGCGATCACATCTGGTGATGAAACCTTCTGAGGCCCCGCCCCTTTGAGCAGGAGGAGATCTCGCCCGGAAATGACATAGGACTTGCTTGCCCGGCTTCCGGGGGGCAAGGTTACTTGTGCCCCAGCTCATCTAGCCCCTGGCCTCTTGGACGTCATACACAGTCTCATGAACCTCGTCCCGCACTCTTCCTCCTGTGGTTGTCACTGTATACGCCCACTCGATCACGCCGTACTTGAATTTCACCTCCTCGAAGGGAAGGGGGTCCTCGGCCTTCCCCGATCCCGTCGGAAAAAAGCCGCTAACGATGCAATTCCTTAGCTTATAGACCATGAAGGCGGTCTTGTCGCCTGTGGCCCGACACAGTTCAAGTGTAACCTCAGGTATTGCGGTGCCCGCGGAACACTTCAGCGCAAGCATGGGCGATGCTTTATCCACTCGCTTTGTAATCGTGAAGTCGTGGTGCTCGGAAGTGCCTAGTGTCGCGCTAGTTCGACACGAAATACCGTGGGAATAGGACATGACCTAGATCCAGTCCTCATGTTTCGCATCTGTGCTATCCCCATCAATGCCTTCAACTTTCAAGAACATGCTGTACGCCATCTCCACTCCTCCTGTTCATGTTGTGATCTCGACAAACACTGTTAGTCTATGCTCCGCCTGCGACTGAGCTCACGCTTCTACACGCAGCTCCGTTCGCAAGGCCCCTCACGCTTCCTTTGCCGAAAGGAGCTTCGCAACGAGACCCAAAGAGACCATCAGTTCCTTGAACGGATAGTATACCATGTTCCCTTCCACGTGCCGGTTGGTTGTTCGCCGCCAGCACACGAAACCCTACATCCTCTTCCAGCCGCTGGGCCATCTTCCGAGACGACCTCACCCCCTTGCAGTACGCATACAGTAAAATCTTGGTCATCATTCGGGGATTGTACGGAGGTTGCCCTCTCTCTTCCTTTTCATAGTGTGCGAAAATCTCCGAGAGGTCCATCTCGTTCACCACCTCGCAGATCAAGTACGCCAGATGCCCTTCCACTAACTAGTCCTTCAAAGAAGGCGGAAGCAAAAAGTCTTGATTCGGCTCATACGCTCGATACACCTTGGCCATGGCATCGCTCCTCGTGAAACGTTCTCAATTCCTCCGCCAAGTACATAGCGCACTTTTCTGCCATTGTCAAGCAAAATCGGTATTACTCGGACAGACTCCTAAGGTCGAGGACTGGCGCGCCGGTTTAGGTGGAGGTTTGTGTTCCCTGTTGCTGGCTCTTTCGATTGCGAGTGTCACAAGATTTCCACCTTGCTACGTTTCCAGCCCCCGCCGCGTCAAACCCAGCATGCGGTTTTCCCGCACTGAGCTTCCCTGTTGGCTTCACACCAAGGGTTATGATGCCTATCGTTCTGGCAGTGCCTTCGATCACTGGTAGTACCTCACGGTGTAGTTTCCATACAACCCCAACCTGTGATACATCCAGTCCCTACTCCACCTGTTCCAGCCGAAACCCTTTCGATTTCTGGCACGCATCAGATGTCGCCGAACCTTCCTCTCGACCCAATCTTTCACGTAGCCGCGCAGTGATGATCTGAACTATCTGACAAGAACGAGGCTCACTCTCCCCTGCGATCCCTATCCACATCATCCCTGCGAGACGCTTCAGTATGTCGGCGGGGGCGTGGTGGTCAACCTCGAGAGAGACCTCCTGGTGCAATACGGGACATAGCCCTTGCTGTAGGATTTGCTGTAGGCGTCGCTGGCGTATTCAAGGGCATATTCGCAGTTAAACACTGGAATCCCTGCCCCAAGATATTGATCGAGGTAGCCGATATAGTAGTTCACGAGACCTGGATCGTTCTCGAAGTCATACCCATCCGCGGCATTCCAGTCGTCGAATGCGCTTCCATCATACCAGATAGCCTCCTGTGAGATGGCATCGATAACAGAGAAGAGTTCAGAGTGCCCGTCACATAAGGCCGCCGCGTTTTGCTGAATGATGATGAAGTCCGGATTTCTCTCTTCAGCGTAGACCCGCATTTCCTGAATGAACTGGATCATTTCGACGGCAGAATCCTTCCCCTGTCTTTGAGCCTCCGCCATCACCTCCTCGTTTTCGAAACCTTCGACCCAGTCAAGGTAGATTCCGTCGAAACCGTCCCTAATGACTTCATCGAGAACGCTGTTGTAATCTCCGTACGGGCTGCTATCCTGATTTCTCCCGTAGATGATAATGTCCTTCCATCGGTCATCCCAGTGAGCTACCGGATAATTGCCCTCCCAACCATCAGGGTCGTGGGTCACGATATAATCTGGCCAATCGGCGGGACGTGGCTCACCTTGAGGCCATTCTTTGGACCACTTCCAATACCATCGCCAGTCCTCGGCCTCTCCGATATCTATGTAAGCAATGATCAGCTTACGATGGGTACCATCGCTGGCTTTGGTGTTCTTCAGTTTCTCGACCATTCCCTTCGTGTCGAAGTTTTTGTCGTCAGATGACCAGTCTGTTCTGGTAGGTTCAAGAACGAGCATGTCGTAATGCGTATTGCCGAGCTCGTCAACCGCGCCCGGTCGGCTTATGTCCTGAATCTGATACGCCCAGTACTTGATCTGGGATAAGGCGAGTGGTCCCCGCCGCAGGGCGGCCACGATTCGCTGAGCCATTTTTTCTCGCGCAGCATAAAGAGCTCGCGGATCATAGCTAAATGTATGAGTGTTAGTTACAATGGAGCTCACTTCGTTCTTGGCAAAAGACTCCTCTCCTAAATTCCGAAGCAGGCTCATATACTCATAGTCTTCCATCCCCTCACGAATCATCTTCAAGCGAATGCTTGCTATGGGGATGTGATGCGTTCCGCCAATCTTATCAGGTCTTCCAGGATAAAAGAGGGTCCCGTCTCCGTTGCCCGCAAAATAATATACGTTGTTCCAGGGATCGTTGCTCCCATTGTCATTGAACTGGTAAGCATGATTGGTTGAAAAATATAGCTCGCCAGAAATGTCGTATTGGAAGGTCTGCCACTCCATGATTCGGTTGTACACAGCAGGTATATCGATCATATAGCTGGGCCAACCGGAAAAACATTCTTCCCTGCTATCAAATGCATCACAACCGTGACTCATGCATGACTGATACCACCACAGCTCATCTGCTGCCGCTAAACGTTCATCGTAATCCCCTCGTTGGTTTCCTGCATATTCCGAATTCCAGCAAACGCCGCCGGTCTTATCATGTATAGCATTGATAACCGGCACCCATATATCAACGACACCTATTAGATCCTGTTCTTTTCCCAGTTTAATGTCGACAGTGGACAACACCCTCAGGTCCGGATCTGCTTGTTTGACCAGCGAGGCTCTCCTCTTAAGCTCATCGAACTCCCAGGCCTCGTTGGGCTCATCGTAAGTGTAGTGGAAAAGGCGGTCAAACCAACCTTTCTCCTTGAAATGGCTTGCGAAATGCCGCCAGTAGGCGATTTTCTCCTGGTCAGTGTCTCCCCACGTGCCAATGCTCATAGAAGTCAGTTTGGCTCCTTTGAGTCCATAGGGTAAGTCTATGCCATCGAGGAATGGACCCCAATTGGCGTCGAATTCAGTCCACTCTATAGGAGCTGTTGGCGGGTCAGGAAGGATCGACCAATCCTCCCCAGCCGCTGATTCCAGGGAGATTCGATGCATTAAGCCTGACTGAGCATAGAGCTTGCTGAGTAGAACGATTTGATCGTACGGGTCATGACTACCATAGTGACCTTGCAGGACTTCCCAGCCATCGAAGCCGAAGGCTGATACGAGGCTGGAGGTCGAAGGCAATGCGAAATCCCAAACCGTCACCGCTATAGGAACAGAGGCTGGTTTCTCGCCAGAGGCTGTGATAGTGAGGTTGCCGGTATAACTGCCTGTGTTTGTGGTTGCTGGGACGAATACATCAACCCAGATCGCTCGGCTCTCTCCGGCGGGAACATCGAAGGGGAAGCCATTTCGGCGTTCGTTGAAGAAAACGTCGGTACCAGGTATCAGGGCATCAGGCCACAAGCCTGTTTCTCCCTCGATGTTTGATGGCGTAGCCACGTTCATGTAGGCCTCCCGATACAGACGAATATTCTCGCTGCCAATTGTTCCCCCTGCTCCGGTTAAATTCGATACAAGGAGGTCGACATTTTTCAATCCTGCTGGAGCTGTCACTGCCACCTGGAAGGCCTCGTACTCATTTTTCGCCGCCTTGATATGAATAGACCGCCCGCTACCTAGTGAATCTGAGGGTCTTATCTTCACTGTGGAGACTTCTGTCCAGAATGTGATTCCACTGGGGGATAGATCGTCGCCACTCCACTGTTCTTCCGCTATTGGCCAAGTGGTGCTGGGCACATCGGACCAAGTTCCGGCAGTAAGGTCCTCAGTGTATTGCACGTGATAGAGGCCTGTGCCGAAGGGTTCCCATGTCAGGGAGATCATGTTATCGGTGATTTCCAATGAGAGCACGTTGCCTGCGGGAGGCCCGTCAGAACTCACGCGATAGAACCTTGACTGTTGCGCAACAGACACACCTATGAAGGGCGTTTTCGTGATTAAGCCGACAAGAAGAATCCTCAAATAGTGCTTTCGCCCGAGCATTTTTTCAGCCTCACTCACTTGCCTCCTTTCATGATCGGTTTTGCTGACCCCTTGTGTCCCATACGAGACACGTGCAGAAATATCTGCCAACATGGTGCGACGCAAGAAGCCGAAATACCTGTTCGAAGAAGCCAGACTCTACCGCACCCCGCCCCCGTACACAATGACCGATTTCCGTAGCGCTCGAAATGGCTCAATCAGAAGGGTGGGTAACCCCCTGAGCTGTGAAGGGCGGTAGGAAACTGTGGTGGGAAGAAGGCACCTTAAAATGACTCAAAGCCTAACTTGCCGTTGACGTCTGAGCAATGGCCAACCCGGAAAAACTGAATAACAGGGAACGTCTTCGAGAATACGTAACTTCCTGAGCACGAGCGGGGGAAGGATAAGTTGAAGCACCGATCATTGACTATGCCCGCGGATAGTGGCGGATCGCGCATTTCCGCCACTATTCGGCGCGACTCTTCGAAAAACGTCGATCTGAGATGGGTGAGAAATCAAGAAAGAGGCAGTCAATGGAATGACCGCCTCAGTAAAGAAGGTGGTGGAATCTGAGCCCTTTCGGGCCTCAATTCTTAGGTTAAGACAAGAGCAGGACCGCGAGAGTACGTGCGGGAGATGGCGTATCGAGCATCTTTGCCTTTGTGCAGCATTACTGTTCGGCGTGTCGGGTCATCCTGCCTTTGACCCACTTGCCGTGCCAGCGAACATGCCAATCCGCAAACAAAATGTTGTAACCGCCCGAATGCGGGCCCAGGAAGGGAGGACTGCCAGTGTAGGAACTCCATAGCGCCCCTCTTCCCCATTGGTCCCCGCCATTGTTGTTTCCCCATTGGTCGGTCATGTCTCCGTTGTCGGGGAAGCCTATTTTGGCGTTACGGTCGTACAACACGATCACCTTCTGAGGGTACTTTAATCTCCCCACGTGGAAGCGGCCTGTTGACGAGTCAATGTAAAGTCGCGCATTCAGTACATAGCTCGATAGGAACTTGCGCCCATCTATTGCCGAATACCGCATGCTCGGGCAGCGGAACACCTCCGTCGCCTCCATTTCTGCGTTCTTTGGGTAACTCGGCCCTTTCCCATTCGCCTGAGAGTAAACATAGGGGAAGAGCTTGTCCATCCAGCCTGGTCCCTTCCCCCAGCCGAACGGGACAACCAAAACGTAGGGAGGCACGTACTCACCGTACTCGTCAAGGTAGGCGGCAAAAGCTCTCCCCAATTGACTAAGGTGACCCGTGCACACCGATCGCCGCGCGGCTTCTTTCGCCTTTTGAAGGGCTGGCAGTAGAAGCGCGGCAAGAATGGCGATAATCGCGATGACAACAAGCAACTCAATAAGCGTGAATCCCCTGCTTCCTCTCATCTCAGTAGTCTCCACAAGTCTCCGGAAACCTGTTGCAGAGCCCGTGCCAAGCCCGGCGCTAGCGACAACGGTGCTTTGACACCAGAATTAGAGCAACCGCATCACTTCCTGCCCTTGATCGCGAACTTCCCTCGTTCCTTTGTATGGATGCGACTGTTCAAGTAACACGTTCGCCTGACGAGGCCCACGAAATTCTTGCTCGACGACCGATACCCGGCTTTTGTGACAGCGTCTGCGATCTCTGCGGCAGTCATAGGTTCGGAACTCGTCTTGAGAACTTCCAGGATGTATTGTGGCAGTCTCTTAGCGCGCCTTCTCCAGACAACACGGGGCTTTGTTGGGGTCGCAACTTCCTGTGAGAGCGAATCGATGTCCGCATTGACTCTCGCAATCTCCGACGTGAGGCGATCTCTTCTCTCCCGGACTTTTGCCTGAAGCTCCCTCAGTCGCTTCTTCTGGGCAGCCAGAATCTGTTCCAGCTCGGCGATGCTCTTTGTTGTTTTCGTCATAGCAATCCCCTCCTTTTATGGCTGGTGTGAGGACATGTTCCAAAACGTAGGGTACCTCCGCTCTCACTTCGCGTCCAGCATTTTCGTCCTACCGTTGGAGTTCCCAGACCGTGGGTTTTCATGAGCTGCGCACGTGGGATCCCCTGACAGGAGGTATCTACAGTTTCCCATTGTCCAGAAACGGGACCATAGATGCGCACTCCTTCGAAAAGGCCAAGAACGCTACTATGCGTGGTCGCAAAAGCGGATCGCGCGCTTTCGCAACTATGGAAAGATTACGGCCACCGGGCGCTGAAACCAGGGGTCGGCAGCAGGAAACGTCTCGGGCCAGGTCGAGATGTATGGCGAAAACGCCTTTTACAGCTTCGTAACCGGCGATCTTAGCTGCTGTTATGAATGCAAATGGTGTTACGGATCCGGGGATCCGATTTTCGGTCGTTAGATGGTGCGTCTTAGCACGCGGGAGTCCTTCGTCCTCAAGCAAAGAAAGACACGTCATTGTGTCTGATTGCGGCAAAAGTTCCTTGGCAGTCCGGCCCTTATCTGCGGCGGAGCAAGGGAGTCAGTACGCCTCAACTTTGTAGAATCGCACTGGTGCAGCGCTCGGCGGGGGCTCAGTGTCTGAGGTCTCATCGTCCGTCCAGGAATTCACTCCCGTTCCTGAAGCGGGGATGTCCGAGGCTGCGAGTGACCACGTTCCGAGGGCATCGCTGTAATACACGCGGTAGAGAATGCCGGTGACGCTCGTCCAGGTAATGGTGAAGGTGTTGGGGCCGTCGCAGACGGCGCCGGTGGTTTCCAGGCATTCGGCGTTCGATGTGGGGTCCGTTTCGGCGAGCCACTCCTGCCCGCTTGTCTGGCCGTCGGCGTCGAAATCATCGCTGGCATGCACGTTTGTGATATCGTCAATCTCGTCCGCGGGATCGGCGTCCACAATGCTCTGCTCGAACTCGTCGGGCAGGCCGTCACTGTCGTTGTCTGTGAACCCGAGGAATATGGTACCGAGGTCTTTCGGCTCTCCGGCATTCAACGTAAAAGACGCCTGGTGATCGTTCAAGAAGGACTTTGAAACCGTGATCTGATAGTCGGCGTCCGAGGGGAGAGCGTCAAAGCTGAACCTGCCATCGGTGCCCGTGACGGCATCATAGGTTGTTCCAGTGAAGATTCCTGAGGTGACCTCCAATTGCACGCTGGCGTTCCGGATGTTGCCGAGATCGTTGGCACCTACGACCCTTCCGGACACGGAATTCGCCTCCGGGGCAAGGAGGAAAACTACCGTGGCGGGTTTTTGGGCCGTCAGTTCGGCCGATCTTTGTGCCGAGGAGCACTTGGGAGCTGACGCGTGAACGGTGTATGACCCGATGGGAAGATAGGCGCTGTACATCCAGTTGTTCACCGCGCCCACCATGGGGGAAATGGTTATGTTGGTACCAGGCGGAGACTGGGAGGGATCGTTCTGCTTGTACACCAGAACCGTCAGGACGTTGTACGGCGGCAGGCCGGCAGCCACACTGGTCTTGAACGTGCTGTATTGGGCACCGAGTGTCTTAACGGGCGGGGCGAGGGGCAGACTTGAGCCATGCCCAGCCGCCAGCCTTTCACCGCCGCTTAGGGGAGAAACCGTGAACTCGCTGACCACGGCCTGAACGAGGAGTTGCTCGTCTCCGCTGGCGACACATATTCCCACCTGAGCGTCCTTGGGCAGCACGAAGTCAATCGCCGTGCCTGGATACCACGTCTCGCCGTCGGGGGAGAAGTAAGGTGTTATTTCCGCTGGATTATCGGGCGAGGATCGAAGACAAACCAGCTTGAGGTATTCCGGGAGAGCAACTGTGCCGAACTCATCCGTCCACGCGGGGGAACCGGGCACTCCGCGGAACGCGTGGATGACAGCTCCACCCGCATCTATGGCCACCATGGCATAAGGCGAGTCGGGGTCTGTGGATTGCCGGATCATGAGTCCAGCAAGAGCATCGCGGCCCGTTTCCTCAAAGGAATCAAGTCTCGCCAACACCTCGAAGCTCCCTCCAGCAGATGTGTGGACGAACCGCAATTGATCCTCATTTCCGAAGCATCCCAGTCCATTGCCCTGGATGGTGTACGAATCGCTGAGGCTGTCGTACTGCGTGTCTCCCTGGAGGGGCTGTCCGATGTCAGTGCTCT
>Ga0209979_1000413_pt1 | contig 59831 bp, 50 predicted proteins | sample AnhtaG_FD_183114 | JGI IMG/M metagenome (GOLD analysis project Ga0209979, IMG submission 183114) | Deep subsurface microbial communities from Anholt, Denmark to uncover new lineages of life (NeLLi) - Anholt_01485 metaG (SPAdes) (version 2) | ecosystem: Environmental > Aquatic > Marine > Oceanic... | reverse complement strand
GTCAGGTATATGGCATCCAGTGGGAAAAGTCCTCTCTTGTCTGCTTGGTCAAGCGCCTCGTACCTTTCCAGCTCACCCCCATATTCCGTGGTTAGTTTTTTGATAATATTCTCCGGTACTTCCAGGCCCGGGGTAGGACAAAAAAGGATATTCGCCCCGAACTTAGCCAAAGCGAAGATTAGGGAATGTATGGTTCGTCCATATTTTAAGTCACCCCATAGAGCAATCTTTAGCCCCTTGATGGTCTGCCTTTCCTTCTGGATGGTGTAAAGGTCGCACAAGGTCTGGGTTGGATGCTGATGGCCTCCGTCGCCGGCATTTATTACTGGAATACCGGCGTAATCGGCCACCACCTTGGCAGCTCCTTCCCACGGGTGTCTGATGACAATTATATCGGCGTAACTCCCGACCACTCTCGCCATATCAGCAATGCTTTCACCTTTAGCCAACGCGGTTGCCCCTATGTCAACGGCACTTATAACATTGCCCCCAAGTCGGTGCATTGCTGTCTCAAATGACAGCCGTGTCCTGGTGCTAGGCTCAAAAAACAGGCTGGCCATTATCTTACCCCGGCAGACACCAAACTGCTCGTCCATGGAGTCTGCCATCTTATCCGCCAAGGAAAACACCGCCTCTATTTCCCCGCTGGATAAATCATCTATAGTAACTAGACTTCTATTTACCAGAGCCATAATAACCCCTTTTGAAGTAGCCTACTTTCCTTAATTCGCCCTTGAGTGGCTTGGCCTTAGCTATGCTTACAATGGCTACTTCATCTATACCATCGGTCTCCACCAGTTTTACCCGTATCTCCTCATGCTTGGAGCTTGGAATATTCTTGCCGACATAGTCAGGCCGTATCGGCATCTCGCGGTGACCGCGGTCAATCAGCACTGCCAATTGAATTGATTGGGGTCTCCCCAGGTCAATAAGGGCATCCATAGCAGCACGGACGCTACGCCCGGTATAAAGGACATCGTCAACCAATACTATGATTTTGCCATCAATATCAACTGGAATGTCAGTGTGGCGGACAATAGGTCGCCAGTTTGATGAGAAAAGGTCATCGCGGTGGAGACTAATATCTAAAGCACCAACCGGTATTTTTAACTCATCAAGGTTCTCAATGTTGGTGGCTAGACGCTTAGCTAGAGGGACGCCACGAGTATGCACTCCGACCAGTATCAGGTGCTTGGTAGCTTTGTTTTGCTCTATAATCTCATGAGCAATACGAGCCAAAACTCGTCCGATGCCATCCGCAGTCAGTATGATTTTTTTGGTCATAAAAAGACCTCCTGCCTTTGCTGACAAGAGGTCTTGCCACCTAACTTATCTCTTGACTTCCCCTTGCCAGCCTCTCTGGACTAGCTTAAAGGTTCATTTATTAACTCTCTAACCTATCATTATACCACATTTATCCAGTTCTTGCAACATTTTACTTAGGAAGTTGATTAAATCCCTCTTTCTACCTACCCACATCTATTCCCAGAACCACCGAGGTTTCAATCTGTCGCTGGGGGATGTCCCAGTAGGTTTTTAGGAGTTCATCCTTATCAGGGACGAGTCCGAAGCCATGCTTTTGGTAAAAGGCAATCGCCCATTGGGCATCAGCCCATGTCCCCACCAGCAAGCGGGAAGTGGTAACCAGACCTTCAAGGTGATTTAACAATCTACTGCCTATGCCCTGTTTCTGCCACTGAGGTAATACATAGGCGTGGCGGATAAGGGTAACGTCTTTAATTGGTTGAAACCCCATTATCCCCACCAGCTCCCTATTTACCTCCTGGCCAAAGAAGGTCATCCGCTTCATTTCCTGCTCAAGCTCATCCTTAGGCATATAAGGCTGGTGATAGCAGTCGGTCGGTATGACCCCTTTATATGCCTTGGCTGCCTCGTTAATAATAAAATGTATCCTGTCTATGTCGCCTGGCTGGCACATACGAATCATAGGCCTATTGTAACAGATTTTGTATTTAGCGATTAAATGGGGTATTATAATTAGGAATTAAACAATTTGATTAACCATTGGGGAGTAGCAGTATGCAGGATATTCTCGCCGCAGAGTTTAAGCCAAAAAGGATAATTGACAATCCCTCTGAGCAGAAACTCAGGGAATGGTCCTTGGAGCAGGGTGGAGTCATAACCGAATTCGGTAACCTTTCGGTAGTTACTGCAGTGCGGAATAGAATTGCCAAGTTTACTGAGGTGGTGATGGGTGAGCTAAGCCAAGAAGACGTCCAGCTTGTCCGTAAGGTTATGGCATATTTGCGGGACAAAGAAATGATAATGCTGGACAGGGTGATGTGTCAAAATCCAGGCTACAAGAGAAATTGCCGTGTGTATTTTACGGCTGACTATCCCCGGATACCGTTAATGTGGGGTAATACCCTGTTTCCTCCAGAGGGAGGTAAGCCTGATTTTACCACCATTACCGTGGCTGAATGGCCGGAAAAGAAGGTCCTCGTCTTTCCCGACTCAGGTATAACCCTTATCCTGGGGAGCGACTACAAGGGTGAGAACAAAAAGGCAATGCTTCGTCAGGTAATGTACTGGGCTAAAACGGAAGGAAGTCTTGGACTTCATGCGGCAAGTAAGATTTTGCGAGTATTCCGGGATGGGAAATTGAGAGATTTCGGCTTTCTCCTTTTTGGTCTCAGTGGCACCGGGAAGACGGCACTCTCTTGCCATTCCCACTGGTTACGTTCCCCGGAGAGGGTGATAATTCGCCAGGACGATGTGGTAATACTCAGGTCTATTGGTAGTGCGATAGGCACTGAAGAGTCCTTCTACCTGAAGACGGAAGGTCTGGAGCCAGGCATGCAACCTCTTCTGTATGCAGCGGCGATAAGTCCTCGGGCGATACTGGAAAATGTGGCCGTTAATCCAGAAACAGGTAAGGTAGATTTCTTTGATAGTACATTAACCTCCAATGGACGGGCGATGGTTAAAAGAGGTGACATTGCTTTTACCGACAGTGAGATTGACCTGGAGAGGGTTGACTTTGTGCTCTTTATTACCCGGCGCCAGGATATCCTTCCTCCGGTAGTACGCCTTACTCCCGAGTGGGGAGCGGCTGCCTTTATGTTAGGTGAGTCGGTAGAGACTTCAGCCGGTGACCCTACCCAGGCAGGCAAAGCACTGAGGGTAGTTGGCACCAATCCCTTTATCGTCGGTGAAGAAGAGGAGGAAGGTAATATCTTTCTTAGCATCCTGAGGAATAATCCTGGCATACAGTGCTTCATTCTGAACACTGGAAAAGTAGGTGGCGTAGATATGGGGCAAAAGATAACGGTTCGCGATTCAGTAAAGATAATAGAGATGATAGCCCGGGACAAGATTATATGGAAGAAGGACGAGTTCTGGGGCTATGAGGTACCAGTTCAAATCCCGGGGGTAGACCTAGCCCGCTTCGACCTGAACCGCTTTTACCCTGAGGAACAGGTACGGGAGATCTCAGAGAATTTAAAGCAAGAAAGGCTGGAGTGGCTTTCCCAGTTTCGGGGTCTGGACCGGGAGATTACTAAGGCTATTATGCCATAACACTAGTGTCAGACCAACAATAGGCTGTTATAAGTAGGTAAACCATAGCTCACAATCCACTATTCTGTTGATAGTATCCGCCGCTCTTTGGCTTTCAAATTCCTTTGAAGAGTAATCGGCATAGTTTTTCAACTAGCGCAAAATAGGCTACAATATTGACACGGCTTACCAGGTTTCCAAGGAGGAGAGACATGGATTTGAAACACTCGTTTCCATCACGTCGCTCAGCAGTAATGAGTAATCACGGCATAGTGGCTACCAGTCAGCCCCTGGCAGCGCAGGCTGGGGTGAGCATGCTACTACAAGGGGGCAATGCCATTGATGCTGCCATCGCCACTGCCGCAGCTCTAAATGTGGTGGAACCCATGTCGACCGGTCTGGGGGGAGATGCCTTTGCGCTAGTATATCTAAGCAGAAGCAATGAATTGAAAGCATTGAATGCCAGCGGCCGGGCTCCCTATGCAGCCAGCTTGGTAACACTCCGAAATCTAGGTTATCAGAAAATGCCTGCAACGGGCATTCATACAGTAACAATTCCTGGGGCCTTGGATGGCTGGTGTTCGCTGCTTGACCAGTACGGTACTATGAGCTTGGCTCAGGTATTAGCACCAGCCATCAAATTAGCCGAACACGGGTTTCCGGTCACGGAGATTATTGGGCATACTTGGAAGATGAATCATGCCAAACTGCAATCCAATGCCAGCGCTGCCCATACCTATCTAATGGCTGGGAGGACACCTGAGCCGGGTGAGGTTATTGTGCAGGTAGACCTAGCTAGCACCTTCAAGAAGATTGCTGCGGGAGGACGTGATGTCTTTTACCGGGGAGAAATTGCTGAAGCCATAGCAGCTTGTTCTAAAGAGAACGGTGGCTTAATCACTATACAAGACCTAAGCAGTTATACTTCTACCTGGGTGACACCAATAAGCACCAATTATCGCGGATATGATATCTATGAATGCCCACCCAATGGTCAGGGGCTTGTAGCCCTTCTGGCCTTAAATATATTGGAGGGTTATGGTCTGCGGTCTCTAGGGCATAACTCCCCTGAGTATCTACACCTCCTGATAGAGGCTGTGAAGCTGGCCTTTGCCGACGCCAACAGATACGTGGCCGACCCTGATTTTGTGGACATCCCTTTAAAGAGCTTGCTTGCTAAGTCTTATGCAGAGCGGAGAAGGCGCCTCATAGATACGAATAAGGCGAGGCAAGCGGTGGAGGCAGGCATCCCGGATACTGGGGGAGATACCGTTTACCTAGCGGTGACCGATAGCGAGGGTAACAGCGTCTCTTTTATCAATAGCCTTTACCAGGCGTTTGGCTCCGGCATCGTGGTAGAGGGTACCGGCATTTGCTTGCAAAACCGTGGCAGCATGTTTTCCCTGGAGGCTGGCCATCCCAACTGCCTCGCGCCTCATAAGAGGCCCTATCACACCATAATCCCAGCCATGGTCTTCAAGGATGGTGATTTGTTCCTCACCTTCGGTGTTATGGGTGGACTTATGCAACCGCAGGGGCATATCCAGGTGTTGCTCAACATTATCGATTTCGGTATGGGTGTGCAGACAGCTCTGGATGCCCCTAGATTCAGGTATATTCAAGGCAATGAATGTGCCTTTGAACCAGGCATTCCTCCTGGCGTTCTCCAAGAACTGTCTAACAGAGGGCACGGTGTTGCTAAGCTGGACGACCCATACTCTCAGGAATTTGGCGGAGGACAGGCCATTATGGTACACCCTTCAACTAAGGCCCTCATCGCTGGTTCAGACCCCCGCAAAGATGGTTGTGCCATCGGGGTCTGGTAATTGAAGGACGTGGGTATTTTGGAGGCACTCCGAATTCTCTCAGGCACTTCTCTCAAAGAGCAAGACTTTGTATTCTCTCAACTCGATGGTAAGCCGCTTTTGCCAAATACCGTTACTCACAACTGGATTAAGCTAGTACGCCGAATCGGACTTGACGGCATCAGATTACATGACGCCAGACACAGCCACGCCTCTTTGATGCTGAAGCAAGGCGTGCATCCCAAGATAGTTCAAGAAAGGCTAGGCCATGCAAGTATACAGGTAACGCTTGACACCTATAGCCATGTTGTACCAGGACTACAGGAAGCCGCCACAAGTGGGTTTGACGAAGCTATGAGGCAAGCCTTGCCGGAAGGCGTTGGCAAAGCTTCTTTAACATAGTAGATAATATGACCCATAGCATAAGGGATTACTCTTCAATTTTGTAATATTACAGTGAACAGTATATCCTAATCTTTAAGGAGCTTGTCACTGACATGTCAACAACGAACATTTTCGTTATCTTCGGTATTTGTGTCGCTATCCTGACTATTCCTTTGATTGTTATCTATATATCGTTTCCTTTGATACTCGGACGTTATATTAATCTTGTAGAGAATATCATAGTCGGTACTATTGGTACTTATGTTGTTGCCCTCGCCCTAGACTTTACTTTGCGCCGTAGACAAGAAAAAGCTGTCGAAAAAGTTGCGAGAGTAGCCTTGTCTGAAGCCTCACAAAGCATCAACGGAATGATGTCCTTGTTTGCAAGTATGATTAAGGCATCGTCAGATGGTTTTGTCCCTACGACAATCGACGATTTATTTGGCCCTAAATCCATAGACTTAATATCTTTGCACTTAGCTTTGAGTAGCCATGCTCCAGTGACTTCAAATATCACGTGGCTAGACCATATTGGCAGAGAAGCTCGACTCCTTGTGGATGGACTTACAGATATTCAACACCAGTATCAAGCATTTTTGCCTGAGAGTGTGTTGGCTACCATAGGGACACTGAGAAACAATAGTCTGTTCAGGGTTTTTATACAGTTGCCAAATGTGGTTACTATCGATGCACAACATAACATCCAGCGTCCGGTGCTCAATATACAGATAGAAAACTTAAAACCTCTCATGGATGAAATAGTAATTTCTGTTAAGGCGATTCAGCAATCGGCCGTAAAAATCAATGCCAAAATTGTGCCTACATTCCCAAGCTTTACATTTCGGGACGACGTTACTCCTAAAATCGGAGAATCCCGATTTGATGGTCAGCTAGGGCCTCCTCTTTTCATTAGCGAACAACCTCCAAGTGGCCATTAACAGGTAGAGCAACGCAAACCATCTGTTAGCAATCTGTTAGCAAAAATGAACAAGCCCCCTATTTGTTTATGCAATTAAGGGGCTTTTTAGCTTCAAAAAGTGGCGCGCCTAGAGGGATTCGAACCCACGACCCCCGGTTCCGAAGACCGATGCTCTATCCGCTGAGCTATAGGCGCATATATGGGGTGAGTGGAGGGATTTGAACCCTCGCTCTCCAGGGCCACAACCTGGCGCCTTAGACCACTAGGCGACACTCACCATAGATGGAAGTGATAGAAGTATAGCCTATTATAGCTAAAAGCCCTTGTCCTTTCAATGGCTAGCTATTATTTTAGGCTAGCTTTACTATAGTAACTCCGGCTCCCCCCTCCCCATATTCACCGGGGCGATATGATTTGACTAGTGGGTGTTTGGCAAGCTGTTCCCGGACCACTTGGCGCAATGTTCCTGTCCCCTTACCATGAATTACCGTAACCTGGTATAACCCAGCCACAAAGGCATCATTTAGGTATTTATCAAGCTTTAGCAGTGCTTCATCTACAGTGAGTCGGCGAAGGTGTAACTCGTCAGTGACCAGCCTGACATTGGCACGCTGATTATTCCTGTGCATAATAGCTAATACCTCTGGTCTGATTTTAGCACGAAGCTAGGGGTAGGACAATATGAAAGTCATCTGGTGTTGATTAGATGGCCTCGGTTTCTGAGGGCTGGCGGGGCTTATAGACGAAGGAGACGATGATTAGGGCTACCCCGGCAACCATAAGACAAATGCTGAATATTTCCAGCGGGGCTAAGAAATCACTAAGGAGCTGCGGCAGCAGTGTCTGGAGTTGAGCAGGCACATCAAGCTTGGTTAACTGTGTCCCAGCAAGATTTTTGATAATGAAGATACCGAGGTATTCAAAGGCTCCGTAAGTTGTAAATATGATACCTAACTTACGGGTAGCGCCCCTTACCTGACGATTTATGAGAATAATGCCCAGGATTAGTAGCAAAATGAAGCCAATGAGAAGCTTATAACCCAGTTGGAAGTAGCCAATATATTGCCTTGCTTGCTCAAGCTGAGCTAAGACCTCAGGGCCTAATGAGCTTTCGTTAAACTCAAACCTGAGTGGTATCAGTTCGTCGATATATTGATAAGCTTCATTTATGTACAGCTCTACTGTAGCTGGGATCGCTCCAGCAAGCTCTGGTGGTGGTGACTTCAGGATAGCCTCCCTCAGGTTGTCCTTCAGGCTATCCTTCACTGGTTCCAGGGAGATTACCAGGCTCAGGCTCTCACTCTTTCCTAAGAGGTAATCATAGGTAGAATAAATACTGGTGCGTGTCTGGTCTCTTATCCAGGGTTCAAGGTCAGTGATAGTATTAGCTAGAACCTCGGCTAGATACGGCTCTTCTTGACGGATTTCTTCACTGAGGAATTCTCTTGCTAATGAAGATATATCAAGCTCATCCACTTCAGAAACGATGAAGTCCGGGTTGAGGATGGTGTAATTTAGCGTCAGCGCCAAACCAAAAACAGATAAAGACAGAAAAAGCAAGAAGCTTAACAGACTGAGAGCCAAGCCCTTAAGGAACTTCATTTATGATATCCTTTATTCACTGATACTGACCTTGAAACCAAGGTGTCAATCGAAGTTTAGCCGAACCGTGAGTGTTAGTGGTCATATTCTACAGTTAGTAGCTAGTGAGGTCAACTCCGTTACTGCTCGTCGAGGTCGTGGGGGTTGACTTCCTGTTGAGCATTAGGCTATACTATGCACGGGAACTGTCAGCTAGTGAAATTTAGCTAAGCTTGAGTGCTTCCTCCAAGAAGTCTCGGCTTTAATTATGCCAAAAACAGGGTTTTGATGAAGATTGCTATTAGTGGCAAAGGGGGAGTAGGCAAGACTATACTGGCTGCTCTCCTCTCCAAGACATTTGCTGAGTCTGATTATTCTGTTTTAGCTATAGATGCTGACCCCGATGCCAATCTAGCTGCCACCCTTGGCTTTCCCGAGCCTGAGAAGATAACCCCCATCTCTGAGATGAAAGACCTCATTGAAGAAAGAACCGGGGTACAACCGGGGACGACGTCACCCTTCTTTAAGTTAAATCCTAAAGTTGATGACATACCGGAAAAGTATGCTGTGGAATGTAATGGAATTAAATTAATGGTAATGGGGCGAATGAAAAGGGGTGGTACCGGTTGTTATTGTCCCGAAAGTGCTCTGTTGCAGGCCTTAGTCACCCATCTACTATTGGCCAGGGATGAGGTGGTTATTTTGGATATGGAGGCTGGCATAGAACATCTGGGGCGGGCAACAGCTAGGGCAGTTGATAAGCTGATTGTAGTTGTGGAACCAAGCAGACGAGCCATAGAAACAGCCGATAGAATCAGTAAGCTGGCACAAGACATCGGTTTACATAATACTGCTGTAGTCGGCAACAAAATTCGTAGCCAGCAAGAACAGGAGTTCATAATCGCTAGCCTGCCTGGCTTTGAGTTCCTCGGCTTTATTCCCTATGACCAGGCACTGGTAGAGGCTGACCTGGCTAATCTTCCTCTCCTTGATGCCAGCCAGCAGATTACTAGTGAAGTAAGGAATATCTACCACAAGCTAGTATCTATCACCGAGATATAAATCATATAAAAATAAATAAAGGAGGTTTTTGTGGCCTACGACGCGACAAAAATGAAGGACTGGCAGATTGCAGAAGCTGCCGAAGAAAATATGCCAACCCCTGATGAGTGGCGGGAGAGGCTAAACCTGCAAAAGGATGAGATTATACCCTACGGGAGACTATGCAGGCTTGACTTCATGAAGATCATTGACCGACTCAAGGATAAGCCGGATGGCAAGTATATTGAGGTGACGGCTATAACTCCTACGCCACTAGGTGAGGGGAAAACTACAACGACGATGGGTATCCTGGAGGGTATGGGTAAGCGGGGGCTAAATGTAGGTGGCTGTATCCGTCAGCCCTCAGGCGGGCCCACTATGAATATCAAGGGAACCGCTGCTGGTGGTGGCAATGCACTACTCATCCCCATGACCGAATTTTCCATGGGGCTTACCGGTGACATCAACGATATCATGAATGCCCACAACCTGGCGATGGTGGCGCTTACTGCTAGGATGCAGCATGAGCGCAACTACAATGACGAGCAACTGGCCAGGCTTACCAGGATGCGTCGTCTGGATATTGACCCCACCAGGGTAGAGATGGGCTGGATTATGGATTTTTGTGCCCAGAGTCTCCGCAATATCGTTATCGGCATTGGCGGTCGCATGGATGGCTTTATGATGCAGTCCAAGTTCGGCATTGCGGTGAGTTCCGAGCTCATGGCGATGCTGTCAATTGTTAGGGACCTGGCTGACCTGCGTGGGAGAATGGACAATATTACCGTCGCCTTTGATAAGAGGGGCAATGCGGTTACCACTGGGGACCTAGAGGTAGGGGGCGCCATGACTGCCTGGATGCGCAACACCATTAATCCCACACTAGCCTGTACAGTAGAGTATCAACCCTGCATGGTGCATGCCGGGCCGTTTGCCAATATTGCTGTTGGTCAGTCATCCATCATCGCCGACCGCATTGGCCTGAAGATGTTTGACTACCATGTTACTGAAAGTGGCTTCGCCGCTGACATTGGCTTTGAGAAGTTCTGGAATGTCAAGTGCCGCTATAGTGGTCTCAAGCCACACGTTTCGGTACTCACCACTACCATCCGGGCATTGAAGATGCACGGTGGTGGGCCTAAGGTGGTGGCTGGTATTCCTCTGCCTGATGAATACACCAAAGAGGACCTGGGACTCTTGGAAAAGGGTATCCCGAACATGGTGCACCACATCAACGTCATCAGGACATCCGGTATCAAGCCGGTGGTGTGCATTAATTCCTTCCACACTGATACCAAGGAAGAGATTGCCATGGTCAGGAAGGCAGCTGAGGCAGCCGGAGCCCGCTGTGCCGTGTCTAGCCATTGGGCTGATGGTGGCGACGGTGCCCTGGAATTGGCCGATGTAGTAAAAGAAGCCTGCGAAGAAGAGAATGAGTTTAAGTTTCTCTACCCCATGGAAATGAAATTGCGGGAGCGGGTGGAGAAGGTTGCCAAAGTGGTCTACAGTGCCGATGGCGTAGCCTGGGCTCCTGAAGCCGAGGCTAAAGCCAAGAAGTTTGAGTCCGACTCTAAATATGATGATTACGCCACCATGATGGTGAAGACCCACTTGAGCCTCACCCATGACCCATCCATTAAGGGTGTCCCCAAGGGATGGTCTCTACCCATCCGTGATATACTAATTTACTCCGGGGCGAAATTCCTTTGTCCCTGCGCCGGGACCATCAGTCTGATGCCAGGAACCTCATCTGACCCTGCCTTTAGAAAGGTAGACGTGGATGTAAAGACGGGAAAAGTCACCGGGCTATTTTAATCAATCAAAGCGGAAGGTGATTATTTGAGCTTCAATATTGCTGTAGCTGGAAAGGGTGGTAGCGGAAAGTCGTCTATCGCCAGTCTCATCATTCGCTACCTGAAAAAGAATAGTTCAGGACCAATCCTGGCGGTTGATGCTGACCCCAATGCTAACTTAGGAGAGAGCTTGGGGCTAGCTGTAAAGCAGACTATTGGCTCAATAATTGCTTCCTTTAATGAGGAAAAGATAAATATCCCTCCGGGAATGACCAAAGAGGCTTATCTTGAGTATAAGTTGAATGAAACTGTCGTTGAAAGCAAGGGGCTTGACCTGATAACCATGGGCCGGGGTGAGGGTCCCGACTGCTACTGCTATCCCAACCTCATCCTGAGAAAATTCACTGACACCCTATCACACAGCTATGCCTACATGGTCATGGATAACGAGGCCGGGATGGAGCACCTAAGTCGGAGAACCACCCAGAATGTTGACGAGCTACTAATAATCTCTGACCATTCGGTGAAGGGTGTCCGAACCGTTGCCCGAATAAGGGAGCTAGTCTCCGAACTTAAACTGGTAGTGAAGAGGCAATCAGTAGTAATTAATTTTGTCCCCACTACCCTAGACCCACTTGTTAGTGAGGAGCTAGCCAGGCTAGGGATTGACCCCACAGCTATCATCCCTTGGGATGAAGCAGTACGCCAGTATGACCTCAAGCTGAAGCCACTTCTTGAGTTGCCTGATACCTCCAAGGCAGTGACGGCGGTTAATGGGTTAATGACAAAGCTTCTTGCCTAGAGGAATTTGGCTAGCTAAAAATAAGGGGGTGAAAAATGTCGGCACAGATAATTAGCGGTACCGAGATTGCCAAGCAAATTCGTGAGGAACTGAAACAGGAGATTGCTGAGCTTAAAGAGAAACATAATCTTGTACCTGGATTAGTTACTGTCTTGGTGGGTGAAGACCCGGCATCACAGGTCTATGTTGGGTCTAAAGTGAGGACGTGTGAGGCTTTGGGTGTCTATTCAGAAAGGCATGACCGGCCGGCTGAGACCAGTGAAGAAGAATTGCTGGCTCTAATTGATAAGTTGAATAAAGACCCCAAGATTCACGGGATTCTAGTCCAGTTACCCCTGCCCAAACATATTAATGAGACCAGGGTGCTTTATGCCATTGACCCGAAAAAGGATGTTGATGGCTTTCACCCGGTGAATGTGGGCAAATTGATGATTGGAGAGCCAGATTATCTACCCTGCACGCCCCACGGAATTCAGCAGCTTCTAATCAGGTCTGGTGTTGAGATTGAAGGGGCAGAGGTAGTAGTTGTGGGGAGAAGCAATATTGTGGGCAAACCGATAGCCAATATCCTTCTCCAGAAGAGGGAGGGAGCTAACGCTACAGTTACTGTGTGCCACACCCGAACCAAGGATATGGCGTTTCATACCAAGCGGGCTGATATACTAATCGTGGCTGCTGGTAGACCCAAGGCGATTACTGCCGATATGGTTAAAGAGGGGGTAGTGGTGATTGATGTCGGCGTTAACCGCATAGGAAAAACTGCCGAAGGTAAGGCTATTTTATGCGGGGATGTTGACTTTGACGCTGTTAAAGAAAAGGCTAAAGCCATTACCCCGGTACCGGGTGGTGTTGGTCCAATGACTATAACCATGCTTATGCTGAATACAGTGCGGGCTGCTAAACTGGCGGCTGGCTTGGCTTAGGAAGGGAGGCAGAATTATGGAATATCAAATTGAAGAAAAGAGTGCGCCCGGCAGAGAGAAGGTGGAGGTACTGGGAGCAACTTTTGAGGCAGGTAAACCCGAAGGGGAAGACAGTGGAAAATGGAGGCAGAAACTGGAGAGTAGGGAGGAGAAGCTTAAGTACCTGCAAAACGGCGAGCGATATTGGTATGGAAGAGAATGGTATGGCAGTGAAAAGAGAAAGAACCCAGCTTAGGAAGGAAGGGGAAAAATGACGTTTGAAATTCCAAAAACGGCATATACTGGCAAGATTAAAGAGATAACACTGGGCAAGGGAGATAAAGCGATAACGGTGGGTGGGGAAACCTGTTATCCCTTTTACACTTTTGAAGGTGAGATGCCAAATCCACCTCGAATAGCCATGGAGGTTTTTGATTGTCCGCCTGAGGAGTGGGCGGAGGCTGCCTTGGAGCCTTTTGCTGGGGTAACCGATGACCCGGTTGCCTGGGCAAGGAAATGTGTTGACCAGTACGGGGCGGAGATGATATGCCTGCAACTAGTAAGCACCGACCCCAATGGGCTTGACCGAGGGGCTGACGAAGCTGCTGAGGTGGTCAAGAAGGTGGCTGAGGCTATTGATGTTCCTCTAATTGTCTGTGGTACAGCCAATCATGATAAAGACACCGAGGTTCTAAGAAAGGTAGCCGAGGTTTGCCAGGGGAGAGACCTGATTCTCGGGCCGGTTGAGGAAGCAGACTATAAGCGGATTGGTGCCGCAGCTATTGGGTATCACCATACGGTGATTGCCTCAACTCCTATTGACATAAACTTGGCTAAGCAGCTTAATATTCTGCTGGGCAATCTTGGTGTCCCCGATGATTTGCTGGTGATGGACCCTACCGTTAGTGGTATTGGCTATGGTCTTGAGTATGCTTACTCGGTTATGGAGCGGGACCGGATGGCGGCGTTAACCCAGCAGGATGAAAAGCTCCAGTTTCCTCTTATCTGCAACATAGGTAAAGAGGTGTGGAAGACAAAAGAGGCAAAAATTTCACCAGAGGAAGAGCCCAAACTTGGTGACGCCAAAAAGCGGGGTATTCTGCTGGAGGCTATGTCAGCCATGTGTTTGCTTCTAGCTGGGGCTGATGTGCTAATTATGAGACACCCCGAGGCAATAAGGTTGGTTCGGGAGATGATTGCTGAACTGACAGCAAAATGAATTAGAGATTGGAGGCTGACGGAAGATGGCAGAAGCAGAAACCAAAAGTTTTGATGCTGCTAGTATTGAGATGATAGAAAAGGCGGCTAGTGATGGGGTTAATACCGCCTTTGACCGGGCGGAAATGATGAAGCCCTGCCCCATAGGCTCAGTGGGCAGTTGCTGTAAGAACTGTGGTATGGGACCCTGTCGGGTACCCCTACCTAAAGGGAGAGAGGAAACCCCAGAGGAGAAAAAGAAGAGACGGGGTATCTGTGGGGCTACCAGTGAGACCATTGCCGCCCGTAATTTCATCCGGATGGTAGCTGGTGGGGCGGCGGCACACTCCGACCATGGTCGGGGGGTGGCTGAGCTCTTCTTGGCAGTGGCTAAGGGAGAAGCTCCAGGCTATGAGATTAAAGACGAGCAGAAGCTCCTACAGCTAGCTCTGGACTGGGGCATTGAAATTGGAGACCGCAATAACAACGAAATAGCTATTGACATCGGTGAAAAGGCTCTGGCTGAGTTTGGGCGACAAGAGGGCGAGGTTTTGTTCCTGAGAAGGGCGCCCTTAAAGCGTCAGGAGCTATGGCGTAAGCAAGGGGTTGCTCCGCGGGGCATAGACAGAGAGATTGTGGAGATAATGCACCGAACCCATATTGGCGTTGACCAGGACTACCAAAACCTGCTTAAACAAGGCGTCAGGGCGTCAATAGCTGATGGCTGGGGTGGCAGCATGATTGCTACTGAGCTTCAGGATATTCTGTTTGGCACCCCGGCTCCCGTTCTGGGCCAGGTAAACTTGGGGGTGCTCAAAGAGGATGAGGTAAACCTAATCATTCATGGTCATGAGCCGCTACTTTCGGAGATGATTGTCGCTGCTGCTCAGGACCCACAGATGATAGAACTGGCTAAGTCTAAAGGAGCTAACGGGATAAACCTAGCTGGTATGTGCTGCACAGCTAATGAGATAATAATGCGTCACGGAGTACCGCTGGCCGGCAACTTTTTACAACAGGAGCTGGCTCTGGTAACCGGGGCGGTGGATGCCATGGTGGTAGATGTCCAGTGCATTATGGAGTCCCTACCTGATATTGCCCAGTGCTACCATACCAAGATTATCACCACCTCGCCCAAAGCTAAAATTACCGGTGCGCTACATATTGAATTTGACGAGCACAAAGCTATGGAGTCAGCCAAGGAGGTAATCAGGACGGCAATTGAGAACTTCCCCAAGAGAGGCAAGAATATCCGCATTCCCCAAGAGCGGCATGACCTGATTGCTGGATTCAGCCATGAGACCATTAACTACCTGCTGGGCGGCTTGTTTCGGGCTTCCTACCGTCCGTTAAATGACAACATCATCAATGGCCGAATCAGGGGCGTAGCCGGTGTTGTTGGCTGCAATAATGCTCGCTCCGCTCATAATGAGGCTCACATTGCTATGGTGAAGGAACTCATCAAGAATGACGTGCTGGTACTCCAGACCGGCTGTAGTGCTATGGCCAGCGCCATGGCCGGTCTTATGGTGCCAGAGGCAGCGGCAGAATATGCTGGTGAGGGACTGGCTTCAGTATGTGAAGCGGTTGGCATTCCGCCAGTGTTGCACATGGGTTCCTGCGTTGATAACAGCCGCATCTTGATGGCGGCTACCGCCATGGTAAAAGATGGCGGCCTGGGTGACGACATCAGTGACCTGCCGGCAGCTGGCGCTGCCCCGGAGTGGATGAGCGAAAAGGCAATCTCCATCGGGCAGTATTTTGTCGGCTCAGGGGTATTCACTGTATTCGGTGTAACCTGGCCCACCACAGGTAGTAAAGAGGTAACTGACTTCCTGTTTAAGGACTTTGAGGATATGTATGGTGGCATGTGGGCGTTTGAGCCAGACCCAATTAAGGCCGCCCACCTCATGATTGAACATATTGATAAGAAACGCCAAGCGTTAGGTATCGATAAGGCTAGAGAGAGAGTACTTTATGATATGGCGATGAGACGGGAATTGGCATAGTCTAAGCACTAAGGCTAGGAGAGAGGAGGATAGGATATGTCTAAGATTATTGCATCAGCCGCGATTAGAGGGGCGTATAAGATTGTTGACCAGGCTGACAAGAAGTGGCAGCAGGCAATGGACCGGTGGGGACCAAATGAACCGGTGGGCTTTCCCAATACTGCCTATTATTTGCCAGTAATTTATGGAATTTTAGGCATCCCGGTGGAAAAGCTGGGCGATATGGAGCAGGTACTTAAAAAGTGCAAATTCCTGCTCCCACCCCCAGTGAGGGAGACCTGCCCTCTGCCGTATCTAGCGCCAGCCCTTGATGCTGGGATGGCAACCTTCTTCGCTGAGGAGCTCATTGAAGCGATAAGGTATTTGGAGGCGCCTGATTTTTATGCTAAGCAGGAAGACCCGACCGATAGTAACATCTGGTTAGGTGCCGCTGACGATGTAATCCTCAGAAAGAGGGGGATTGAGTTTGTTGATGGCACTGCCCCAGGTTTTGCTGCCATCCTCGGTGCCGCTCCCAGCCCGGAGATTGCTAAGAAGATTGCTCAGGAACTCCAGCAGAAGAATCTCTATGTCTTTATGTCGGCTGAGCATAACGGGAAGAGGTTCTCGGAGCAGCTTATAGAGGCCGGGGTGCAGATTGGATGGCCAACTCGTCTGGTCTCCTTTGGTCCTGATGTTACGGCGACTGTATTTGCCGCTGGGTTTGCTATCAGGGTAAGCTTCTCCTTCGGTGGCATTGGGCCTGGGGAATACAGAAAACACCTTATCTATAATAAAGACCGCACCTTTGCCTTCGCTATGCCGCTGGGCTATGTTACTGATGAATGGTATGCTAATGCGGCTGGGGCAATCAACTTTGGCTTCCCGACTATCGCCGATACGCCAATACCCGAGGTTTTGCCCACTGGGGTTTGCACCTATGAGCATGTTGTCTCCAATGTACCACACGACAACATAGTAGCCAGAGCGGTAGAGGTGAGAGGGCTAAAGGTTACCGTAGCTGAGGTCCCGGTGCCAGTAGCCTACGGCCCCGCCTTTGAGGGCGAGCGAGTCCGGGGTGAGGACATCTATCTGGAGTGTGGTGGTGGCCGGACACCTATGGTTGAATGGACTACCTCTAAGCGAATGGATGAGGTTGAGGATGGGAAGGTTGAGATAATTGGTCCAGAGATAACTGATGTTGCCGCTGATTCCAAATTACCTATGGCTATAGTGGTTGAGGTGGCCGGAAGAGAGATGCAGGCAGACTATGAGCCTATCCTGGAGCGGCAAATTCACCACCTGATAAACTACGCCCAAGGGCTAATGCACATCGGGCAGAGGGATATTGCCTGGCTACGAGTGGGTAAACAGGCGGTAGAAAAGGGCTTCAAGCTGCATCACATTGGGGCTCTCCTCCATGCTAAATTGCATCAGGACTTTGGCCGAATATTCGACAAACTGCAGGTAAAAATCTATACCAAAGAAGATGAAGTAAAGGAGATGGTAGACAAGGCAAGAGCAGTATATGGAGTTCGTGATGCCAGAATTGAAGGCATGACCGACGAGACAACTGACATATACTACTCCTGCACGCTGTGCCAGTCCTTTGCCCCTAGCCATGTCTGTGTTATCAGCCCGGAGAGAACTGGTCTCTGTGGCTCCTATAACTGGATGGATTGCAAAGCCGCTTACGAGATTAACCCTACTGGACCAAACCAGCCGGTGGAAAAGGGAGAAACCGTCGATGCTAAGCTTGGGCAGTGGAAAGGGGTAAATGAGTTTCTCTTTAAGGCTTCCCGCGGGAAACTAGACCATTATAACTTCTATAGCATAGTAAATGACCCGATGACTACCTGTGGCTGCTGTGAGTGTATTGCTGCTATTCTGCCTATGTGTAACGGAGTAATGACGGTAAATAGAGAGTATACGGGGGAAACTCCGTGCGGGATGAAATTCACTACCTTGGCCGGGACTATTGGTGGTGGCTTAAGCACTCCAGGGTTTGTTGGTCACGGCAAGTATAATACCACCCAGAGAAAATTCATTCTGGGTGATGGTGGCATAAAGAGGTTGGTCTGGATGCCCAAGATGCTGAAGGAGGAGATTGCTGACCGGCTTAAGGCTAGGGCTGAGGAGTTGGGTGTGCCTAATCTCCTTGATATGATTGCTGATGAAACGGTGGGCACAACCGAGGAGGAGATTCTCCCCTTCCTGGAAGAGAAGGGACATCCCGCTCTGGCTATGGAGCCAATAATAGGCTAGAAAGGAGTGAGTAGGAATGCCGCTTACCGGGATACAGATATTCAAGTTACTCCCCAAGACTAACTGCAAGGAGTGTGGGGAGCCTACCTGTTTGGCTTTTGCCATGAAATTAGCTACTGGCAAGGCGGAACTAACCCTCTGTCCTTATATTTCCGAGGAGGCGAAGTCACAACTGGCTGAAGCCGCTGCTCCTCCGATTAGAGCAGTTACCATCGGGGTTGGTGACCGGGCATTGAAGGTTGGTGGCGAGACGGTAATGTTTCGCCATGAGAAGAGGTTTGAGAATCCCCCTGCTTTTGCCATCCTTATCAGCGATACTATGGATGAAGCTGAGATTGACCGCCGGCTGGAGAGGTTCAATCAGCTCCAATATGAGAGGGTAGGGCTTACCCTTCGCCCGGAATTGATAGCCATAAAGAATGAATCAGAGGATGCGAGACAGTTTGCCGCGGTAGTGACTAAAGTACAGCAGAATAGTGACGGCGGCATTATTTTAATGAGTAGTAATCCGGATGTCCTGGCAGCTGGACTAAAGGTGTGTGCTGACCGAAAGCCACTAATATATGCTGGCACTAACGATAACCTTGGCCCGGTGGCTGATTTGGCTAAGGAACATTCGTGCCCGGTAGCCGCAAAAGCATCAGGACTTGAGGAACTGAGCCAGTTGACGACTAAATTAACTGAGGCCGGGGTTAATGATATCGTTCTTGATTCCGGGGCAAGAACCGTTCGCCAGGTGTTTCAAGACCAGGTGATTATCAGGAACTTGGCGTTAGCCAAGAAGTTTCGTCCTCTGGGCTTCCCCACCATTGTTTTTCCAGGTGAGATGACCAGTGACCCGATGAAGGAGGCAGTAATTGCCTCTATGTTGGTAGCTAAATACGGTGGCATTATTGTTCTTTCCGACTTTCAGGGAGAAAGCCTATTCCCCCTGCTTGTGGAACGACTCAATATCTATACTGACCCCCAGCGCCCATTGGCGACCACACAAGGAATCTACGAGATTGGTAATCCTGATGAGAACTCGCCGGTGCTCATTACCACCAACTTCTCACTTACCTACTTTATTGTCTCCGGTGAAATAGAGAGTAGCAAGGTGCCCAGCTACCTTCTGGTTATGGATACCGAGGGGCTTTCGGTAATGACTGCCTGGGCCGCCGGTAAATTTGTGGCTGACCTTATGGCACCGTTTATCAAGAAGAGCGGTATTGAAGACAAGGTTAAACACCGCAAGCTGATAATCCCTGGCTATTCTGCCGCCGAGAGTGGCGGCTTGGAAGAAGAACTGCCCGGCTGGGAGATTATGGTTGGTCCCAGAGAGGGAGCTCATATCCCAGCCTACCTTAAGACATGGAAACCTTAAGGAGGAAGTCATGATTCTTATTGGGGAAAATATCAATGTAATGTCTAAAATTATCGGCCCGGCCTTAAAAGAGAGAAATCCGAAGCCTATTCAGGAACTGGCTAAGGCTGAGGCTGAAGCAGGGGTGGATTATCTTGATATCAACATTGGTCCTGCCCGCAAGGCCGGGGATGAATTGATGGAATGGGTAGTCAAGGTAGTGCAAGAGGTTACCGATAAACTGTTATCCTTGGATACCACCAATCCGGTGGCTATGGAGGCCGGACTGAAGGTCCACAAGGGCAGGGCTTTGATTAACTCCATCTCTTTAGCCAGAATGGAAGAGGAACTGCCTCTGGTCAAAAAATACGACGCTGACTTCATTGGGCTCTTGTGGGGAAGAGAGGGAATGCCTCGTGATGCTGACGAAAGAGCCATGATAGCTGATGAGCTTATGACTAAAGCTATTGAGATGGGTATTCCTTGTGAAAGCATTTGGTTCGACCCTATAGTTACCCCGGTGGTTAATATTGAGTCAAACCAGGCTAAGCCGTGTCTGGAGTTTATGAGCACACTGGAGGATATTGTTCCAGGGTGTAAATCCGCAGTAGGCTTATCTAATGTTTCTAATGGTGCACCTACTGACCTCAGGCCTATTCTTAACCGTACTTACCTCATGATGCTTATGAAGTACGGACTACATTCGGCAATAGTTGATGCCTTTGATGCTGAGTTAATCAGCATAGCCAGAGGTGAGAAGCCCGAGCTTGTTGACCTGGTGCATCGGATAATGGATGGTGAGAAACCTGCCCTCTCCTCCTTAGGTGAAGAAGAGATAAAATATGTGAAGACAGTAAGGGTACTTACTGGGGAAAGTCTTTACTCTCATTCCTGGCTTGAGATATAATACTCTAATCTCTTGGAGAAGGTGAAGCCATGGTTAAGGAAATTCCATTAGTATGGCTGGCAGCGTCGGGGTGTACTGGTTGCAGCATTTCGTTGCTGAATTCAGCTAGCCCCAGAATCAAGAATATACTCATTGACCCGATAGTCCCTGGAATGCATATCAATCTCCGATTCCATCAAACGATAATGGCGGGTGCTGGGGAACAGGCAATTAAGGTATTAGAGGATACGGTTGCCGAAAAGAAGGACAATTACGTTCTGGCTGTTGACGGAGCCATTCCCACGGCTACCGATGCCATATATTGTGCTATGGGGGAACGGAATGGTAATCCAGTCAGTATGAAGGATAGGTTTGTTGAACTAGCCCGGGATGCCCTGGCTATTCTGGCGGTGGGCACTTGCGCTGCTTTTGGTGGCATCTCGGCAGCGGCTCCCAATCCCACCGGCTGTCAGCCAGTGAAGAAGGTACTTGAGGCCAAAGGGATTAGCAAACCGCTGATAAATATCCCCGGATGCCCACCCCACCCTGACTGGTTTGTGGGTACAGTAGCCAGTATTTTGTTAAATGGGCTACCTAAAGCTGAAGACCTGGATGATAACCTGAGGCCACTAGCCTTCTATGGCAAACTAATTCATGAGAACTGCCCTCGCCGTGCCTACTTTGATGAAGGCAAATTCGCCAAGAAGCCCGGGGATGAAGGATGTCTCTATGAGCTTGGCTGCAAGGGACCGATAACCTATGCTGACTGTCCCTTAAGGCGATGGAATAACGGAACCAACTGGGTTATCGGTGCTGGTGCTCCTTGTAATGGCTGCACCCAACCTGAATTCCCTGACCTGGTGGCACCCTTCTATGAAAAGCTGGTGGATGTTGAGCTACCTACCATCGGTGCCTATTGGACGGCTGGCAAGGAGGCAAAATAGTGGGGAGAATAGTAATTGACCCGGTAACCAGAATTGAAGGCCATCTTAAAATTGAAGCCATAGTTGATGGTGGGGTGGTTAAGGAAGCCAGGAGCACCGGTAATCTTTTCCGTGGGATTGAGCTTATCTTAAGAGGGAGAGACCCGCGTGATGCCCAGATAATAACCCAGAGAATTTGCGGGGTCTGCCCCCAATCCCATGGTATTGCCGCTGCTTTGTGCCTGGATAGTGCCTTTGGCATTGCCGACAAGATACCGGATAACGCCCGAATTATGAGGAATCTCATCCATGGGGCGCATGTTGTTCAAGACCATATTCTCCACTTTTATCACCTGGCAGCCCTTGACTATGTGGACATAACCGATGTTGCCAATTACGAAGGTAAAGATTCCGCCCTGAATTCCATAAAGGACTTCATCTCCCGGGGTGAACTGGGTCCGTTTTTACCTCGTTACGAGGGAGATTACCGCCTGCCTGCAGAAATCAACCAGCAGGCAGTAGCCCACTATGTTAAAGCGCTTGAAATCAGGCGCATTGGTCATGAGATGGTCAGCATCTTTAGTGGCAAGATTCCACACAGTGTAGGGGTTGTTCCCGGTGGAGTTACCAGTACCCCAACTGTTGATAACATAATGTCCTTCCTGTGGAAATTACGTACGTTACAGGATTTCATTAACAACGTCTATATCCCTGATGTATTGGCTATCGCTGGCGCCTATCTTGATTATGCTGAAATTGGGGTTGGTTGCCAGAATCTGCTTTCCTACGGAGCTTACGACTTAGAGGGCAGAGATGCCGACTTGACTCAGAGACAGCGGTTGTTTAAGCAGGGGACTGTCTCGGCTGACCTTAAGCCTAATGAACTGGACTTGAATAAGATAGCTGAGGATGTTAGGCACTCTTGGTATCAGGATTCATCATCGGGGCGGCATCCCGCTGATGGCGAGACCAAGCCCGATTACGACAAACAAGGAGCGTATTCCTGGACAAAATCGCCGCGCTATGACGGGAAGGTTCACGAAGTTGGCCCATTGGCCAGAGTGGCTGTCACCTATGCCTTCGGCGACCCGATGATGAGGAAGTTAGTCGATTCCTCCCTGGCTCAGCTAAAGGCTCCGGCTTCAGTGCTTTTCTCGGTTTTGGGTCGTCATCTGGCTCGGGCCTTATCGGCTAAGTTCATTGCCGACGCCATGGAAAAGTGGCTACTGGAGCTAAAGCCGGGAGAACCTACCTTTGTTGAGTACACTATTCCGGAGGAAAGTAGGGGTGTGGGTATAACTGATGCTGCTCGCGGTGCTCTGGGACACTGGATTGAAATCAAAGAAAAGAAAATTGCCAACTACCAGTGCGTGGTGCCCACCACTTGGAACATCTCACCTAAGGATGACAAGGGTAACCCGGGTCCCGTAGAACAGGCTCTAATCAACACAAAAGTAAAGGACGAAAGTAATCCCTTTGAACTTATGCGAATTGTTCGTTCTTTTGACCCGTGTCTTGCCTGTTCTATCCATCTGATTACCCCCAAAGGTCGAGACTTAGCTCAATTCCGTATAGTGTGAGGTTTAAGGAGTAAAGATGATTGTTTCAGCGCCAAAACCATGGGAGGAAATCTTAGGCTACTTGGAGGGGGAGGATAATATCTTTCTTTTAGGCTGCAACGGCTGTGCTGAGGCTTCCAACAGTGGCGGACCGGTTGAAGTTGCTGAAATGAAAAAGAAGCTGGAGGAAGCTGGCAAGAAGGTTACCGGTGCTATGGTCATTGATTTCTTATGCCAGAAAGCTTTGGTCAAATCACGGCTAAGACCGAGGACGGAGCAGGTTGCTGCTGCCGATTCAATTCTGGTGATGACCTGCGGTCTCGGTGTTCAGGCAGTGGCAGCGTCGGTGAATAAGGTCTGCCACCCGGCTTGTGACACCGTCAATATGGGTGGCAGCCGGGGGGAATGGACTGGCGATGAGAGGTGCCTGGAATGCGGTGATTGCCTGCTGGAGTATACCGGAGGAATATGCCCGCTTACTGCCTGCACCAAGTCATTAATCAACGGCGCTTGTGGTGGCGCCTCTCAGGGGAAATGTGAGCTTGACCCGGATAAGGACTGTGGCTGGGAACTAATTTATCAGCGGTTGAAGCAGAAAAACCAGCTGGATCAACTGAGGAGATTTATTCCGCCAAAAAGCTGGGATAAGATGATGCCTAACCCGAAAATGATGTCCACCGCCCTGTGGGCACTGGAGAAAACCGGCTAGAGGAGAAGGGTAAAATGAGTCTAAAGTCAAGTCTTGAGGCGGGTAAGTTTGTCATCACGGCTGAGATTGGTCCGTTGAAAGGGACGGACACCACTGAGGTTGAGGAGGCAGCCGAGCTTCTGAGAGGAAGGGTGGATGCCGCTAATGTTACTGACCAACAAAGCTCGGTGATGAGGCTCGGCTCATTGGCTGTCTGTCATCTGTTGAAAAACAAGGGACTTGAGCCTGTGTTACAGGTGACCTGCCGGGATAGAAATCGATTGGCGCTACAATCGGACCTGTTGAGTGCCTATATGCTGGGAATTGAAAATGTACTGTCTATTACGGGTGATTTGCCTTCACTTGGTGACCATCCCCAGGCCAAGCCGGTTTATGATTTAGACTCAGTACAGCTCTTGTGGGTAATAAAAAGGTTGAATGAAGGTTACGATATGGTGGGCAATGAGCTTAAGGGGAAAACCAGTTTCTTCCAGGGAGCAGTGGTGACTCCGATGGCGGATACTGAGGCTAAACGTGAACTACAACTGATTAAGATGGAGAAAAAGATTGACGTTGGGGCTAGGTTTTTCCAGACCCAGGCCGTTTATGATGTTGATAGCTTCGCCAAATTTATGAAGAGGGTGGAGGGATTTGGTATCCCTGTATTAGCTGGAATAATACCCCTGAAATCGGCCGGTATGGCTCGATTTATGAATAAGAACGTGGCTGGTGTCTTTGTGCCGGAAGAATTGATTGAAGAAATGGCTAAGGCTGAAGACAGGACAGTTACTGGAGTAGAGATTGCCGCTAAATTAATCAAGGGGCTAAAGGACGTCTGTCACGGGGTGCATATCATGGCTATCGGCTGGGAGAAGAAGGTGCCGGCAATCTTGGATGCCGCCGGACTGTGATAGTTCCCCATTTGAAAGGCACTGATTAACCTGATTACGGGATGGAAAATACAGCGCTATCATCACCTAACGGGAAGGACTATGAGTATGGCTATGGGCTGGCTTATAAGCTCGCCGGTGAGCAACTAGCCAAGATTGATAATATCAAACAGCATTGCCTTAAGAGTGGTGCCAGGTGTGAGACCATAGATGCTAAGAAGGTGATTATCCTTGAATATTTGAACCGGTCATATCAGGTAACTCTTCCTGATATTGAGATTTCACTGAGGGATAGTGAAGAAGCGGTTCCACTGAAAGATAAGATACTGATACTGCACTATTTAACCCGGGCAAAGGGCACCCCAGCCTCCAGTAAAATGATAACCTACAAAGAACTACCAGAAGGGGCTAGCTATTTCCCAACATTCTTCAAGAGAACGATAAAACCGCTGGTAGACCACTTTGGCCAGGAGCCTCAGCGGCTAGTAGATGCTGTGGAGAAGTTGGGTGGCCAGAAAGCAGATTATGGTGATGTGGCGGTAACTATCAATGCCTTCAGCCGGGTACCGATAACTTTAGTCCTGTGGCGAGGCGACGAGGAATTCTCCCCAGAAGGTAACATACTATTTGATAGCACCATCTCTGATTATCTGTCAACCGAGGATATAAATGTGCTGTGTGAAATCATTGTCTGGAGGTTAGTTAAATCGCTAGGTTGAGGAGGTGATAACCCTGGCAGAGGTTGATATAAGAGAACAATTGAGTGAGATTTTATCCCACTATACTGGTCAGAGGGATGAGCTCATTCCTATCCTCCAGGAAGCTCAGGAGCGGTTCGGCTACTTACCGGATGAGGTGATGAGTGGCATCGCTAAGTTTCTACGGCTATCTGAGAGCACTGTTTTTGGGGTAGCCACCTTCTATGCCCAGTTTAAGTTCACTCCTACTGGCAAGAGGATAGTTAAGGTATGTCGGGGAACTGCCTGTCATGTGCGGGGAGGAGCGCGCATCCTGCGTGAGGTAGAGAAGCGGTTGGGTATCAAGCCGGGGGAGACTACTAGTGATTTTGAATATACCCTGGAAACAATAGCTTGCTTTGGTTCGTGTGCCTTAGCTCCGGTTACGGTGGTTAACAAGAATGTCTATGGACGAATGACGGCTACTAAGGTAGGGCAAATTTTGGCTAATACTAAGTAGCAGTGGTAATGAGGTGCCATAGTGACCTTTGACGAAATACAGAGCCAAGCAATATCAGAGTGGGAAGCTCTGGAACATAGTGATAAACCACGCATCATGGTTGGTGCCGCTACCTGTGGTCGGGCGGCTGGTGCCCTAGCGGTGCTTGAGGCTATCAACTCTAAATTGGCTCAGCAGAATATTCAGGCTACTATCATCCAGGTTGGCTGTATCGGGCTTTGCTATGCTGAACCGCTGGCCAATATTATCAAGCCAGGCCGTCCTCATATTTACTACGGGAATCTTACCCCTGAGATAGCCACCGAACTTGTTGAAGACTATCTCGTTAAGGATAACCCCCGCCCTGACCTGGCTCTAGGAACGGTTGGCGATGACGGTGTTAAGGACATCCCCAAATTTTTTGAATTACCAATGCTCAAGCCCCAAGTGCGTGTTGCTCTGCGCAATTGTGGACTTATCGACCCAGAGAATATTAATCACTATATTGCTAACGATGGTTATAGTGGTCTGGTCAGGGCGCTGGGGATGGCACCAGAGGCGGCGATTGAAGAGATAAAGAAGTCAGGTTTGCGAGGTCGCGGTGGTGCTGGCTTCCCCACTGGTCTAAAGTGGGAATTCTGCCGTAAGTCTCCGAGTACGGTAAAGTATATTATCTGCAATGCTGATGAAGGTGACCCCGGTGCCTTTATGGACAGATCTCTCTTGGAGGGTGACCCCCATGCTGTTTTAGAAGGGATGCTCATCGGTGCTTATGCTATCGGGGCAACCGAGGGGTATATTTATATCCGAGCCGAGTATCCCCTTGCTATTGAGCGCCTAAATGTTGCTCTCCACCAGATGGCGGAGTGTGGACTGTTGGGTGATAATATTCTAGGCTCTAATTTCAGCTTCCATATTAAGCTCAAGGAAGGAGCTGGGGCTTTTGTCTGCGGCGAGGAAACGGCGCTGATGGCTTCAATTGAGGGCAAGCGGGGTATGCCTCGCTCACGTCCCCCATTCCCTGCCCAGGCTGGACTGTGGGGTAAACCAACTAATATCAATAATGTGGAGACCTGGGGTAATGTGTCGGCTATCTTACAAAGAGGTGGCGACTGGTATGCTAACTACGGTTCAGAGACGAGCAAAGGAACCAAGACCTTTGCCTTGGTCGGTAAGATAAATCGCACCGGACTTATTGAGGTGCCAATGGGCATCCCCATCCAAGAAATCATCTATGACATTGGCGGTGGAATCCCTGACGGTAAGCGCTTCAAGGCAGTTCAGACCGGCGGCCCGTCAGGTGGCTGCCTGCCGGCAAGCCTGCTGAACCTGCCTGTGGACTATGAGTCACTAACCCAGGCTGGGTCTATTATGGGCTCGGGTGGTATGGTGGTAATGGATGAGGATACCTGTATGGTTGATGTTGCCCGTTATTTCCTTTCCTTCACCCAGTCTGAGTCGTGTGGTAAGTGTGTCATGTGTCGCCTGGGAACAAAGCAAATGCTGGATATACTAGAGAATATCTGTAACGGTAGAGGTAGACTGGAGGATATTGACCTGCTTCTGGAACTCAGTGAAGCGATTAAAGCTGGCTCACTCTGCGGCTTGGGCCAGACAGCACCTAACCCGGTGCTGACCACTATCCGCTACTTCCGGGACGAGTATGAGGAACATATTAAGAGACACCACTGCCGGGCGGCGGTCTGTCCGGGATTAGTCACTGCCCCGTGTAGTCATATTTGCCCAGCGGGTATTGATGTGCCGCGTTACGTTCGCTTTATTGCTGAGAGCAAGCCAGCCGAAGCACTGGCGGTAATCCGAGAGAAAATACCCTTCCCGGCGGTCTGTGGTCTGGTTTGTTTCCACCCGTGTGAGGCTAAGTGCCGCCGAGGTCAGCTAGATGAGGCGATTGCCATCCGGATGTTGAAGGGGTATGCTGCGGCGCACGACACCGGTGAGTGGAAGCAAAATATTAAGGTGGCTCCGGCTACCGGGAAGAAGGTAGCCATCATTGGCTCGGGACCGGCTGGGCTGACCGCTGCCTACTATCTGGCTAAGCTGGGGCACTCAGTTACCGTATTTGAAGCACTGCCCGAACCCGGAGGTATGATGCGGGTTGGTATTCCTGACTATCGGTTGCCCAAGGACATCCTTAAGGCGGAGATTAAAGAGATACAAGATATTGGTGTTGAGATAAGGACAAGTAGCAAGGTTGACTCATTAGACGGGCTATTTGAGGAAGGCTATAATGCTGTCTTTTTGGCCATGGGAGCTCACCAGGGTATCAGCATGGGGGTTGAAGGGGAAGACAGCCCGCGGGTGATAGAGTGTGTAGACTTTTTGCGGGAGGTGAGTCTGGGTAAGAAGGTAGAATTAGGGAATAGAGTGGCCGTCATTGGTGGTGGTAATGCTGCCGTTGATTCGGCGCGAACGGCGCTTCGTCTCGGGGCTAAGGAGGTGACCATCGTCTATCGTCGCACCCGAGCTGAGATGCCAGCTAGCCCGGAAGAAGTTGAGGAAGCTCTGGCTGAGGGGGTGCAGATTTACTTCTTGGCGGCGCCATCGCGGATAATCAGCCAAGATAGCCGAGTAGAGCTGGAGTGTATTCGCATGGAGCTGGGGGCAATGGATGCCAGTGGCCGACGGCGACCAGAGCCAATTAAGGGTAGTGAGTTTACCATGGACTTTGACACCATCATCGCTGCTATCGGTCAGCGTCCCGAGATTCCTCGCCAGTTTAATTTAGCCATTGGTCGAGGAAATGTCGTTGAAGTTGACCTGGATACCCTGGCCACCAGCCGGGAGGGAGTTTTTGCTGGTGGTGATGTGGTGAGTGGACCGGCTTCGGTTATTGAGGCGATTGCTGCTGGAAGGCAAGCGGCAATCTCAGTAGACAAATATTTGGGTGGTAGTGGGGCTATTGATGAAGTGCTGGCACCACCTGAGGAAGCGGTCGCCCCACTTGAGGAGGCTGAAGAGAAGCGGCGACCGCAAATGCCGACTCTCCCGCTGAAAGAGCGGCTTGGCGGCTTTAGTCAGGTAGAACTTGGCTATGATGGTGAGATGGCGATTGAAGAGGCAATACGGTGCCTGCGGTGTGACCTTGAGGAGCGTGAGTAACTGTGGACGAAATCAGACTAACCATTAACGGTCAAGAGGTTACGGCGAAGAAAGGGATGACCGTACTGGAGGCAGCCCAGTTAGCTGATATCTATATCCCTACTCTCTGCCATGACCCTGACCTGGAGCCATATGGGGGCTGCCGTTTGTGCGTGGTCGAAATTGAGAAAATGCGCGGTCTACCTACTGCTTGCACTACACCAGCTACTGATGGGATGGTGGTACACACTGAAACCCCAGCCGTTAACAACGTGCGTCATACTGCCATTGATTTGTTTCTCGCTGATCATCCTATGGATTGCCTCACCTGCCCTAAAAACCAGCGGTGTGACTTGCAGAAGGTTGCTGCCTATCTCGGCATTAACGAGCGGCGTTTACCCAGAACAGATAGGTCACTCTCGATTGATACCAGTAACCCGTTTTTCTACTTTGACCGCAATTACTGCATTCTTTGCGGTAAGTGCGTGCGTGCCTGCGACGAAGTAACTGTGATAAACGCTATTGAAATAGTTGACCGTAGCTACCCCAGCCGGGTCAGCCCCTTTGGTGATAGACCGCTTCTAGAATCAATTTGCCAGTCCTGCGGTGAATGTGTTGCCCGCTGCCCGGTTAACGCCTTGATGCTTAAAGATGCTATGACGCCGACCCGGGAGGTAGCAACTATCTGCCCTTACTGCGGTGTTGGCTGCGGGATGTATTTGGGCACCCGTGATGGCCGTATTGTTTCGGTGCGGGGTGATAGAGAAAACCCTGCCAGTAAGGGACGGCTCTGTGTCAAGGGTCGCTTTGGCATTGCTGAATTTGTTCATCACCCAGAACGTTTGACTACCCCACTTATCAAACGAAATGGGAAACTTGCTGAGGCAGACTGGGAGGAAGCGCTGGAGCTGGTTGCCAGTAAACTGGCCGACTATAGGGACCAGGTAGCCGTAATCTCCTCAGCTAAGTGCACTAATGAGGATAACTATATTATTCAGAAGTTTGCCCGGGCAGTACTAGGCACCAACAATATTGACCACTGTGCTCGCCTGTGCCATGCTCCCTCGGTGGCGGGGCTGGTGCAAAGCTTTGGCAGTGGAGCCATGACCAACTCCAGCAATGATATTGGTGATGCTGCCTGTATTCTGGCTATTGGCACCAACACTACAGAAACTCACCCGGTGATTGGGTTTAACGTGAAGAAGGCGGTGCGCCGGGGGACAAAGCTCATCGTGGCCAATCCCCGTGAGATACATCTCTGCCGCTTTGCCGATATATGGCTAAGTCAACGGCCAGGCAGTGATGTCGCCTTGCTGATGGGCATGATGAAGGTCATTGTGGATGAGGGACTGCATGACCTGGCTTTTATAGAGGAGCGTTGCGAGAACTTTGAGGCTTTTAGAGAGGCGCTTAATGGCTTTGACCTGGCATTTGCCGAAAAGATTACCGGGGTGCCCCAAAACCAAGTAGCTGCCGCCGCCAGAATGTACGCTACTAATCACCCAGCCGCCATTCTTTATGCGATGGGTATAACCCAGCACTCCCACGGCACGGATAATGTTATCGCTACGGCTAACTTGGCGATGCTTACCGGCAATATTGGTAAACCGGGAACCGGGGTGAACCCATTACGGGGTCAGAATAATGTGCAGGGCGCTTGCGATATGGGCGCTCTGCCCAATGTCTATCCTGGCTATCAGGCAGTAGCTGCCCCAGCTATCAAGGAGAAATTTGAGGCGGCTTGGGGTGGCACACTTTCTTCCACCCCAGGGCTAACTATCACTGAGATGCTGGAAGCTGCTTACCAAGGGGAGGTGAAGGCTCTCTACCTTATCGGTGAGAACCCCATGCTAAGTGACCCTGATGCTTCTCATGTCCGAGAGGCGCTTGAGAAGCTGGAGTTTTTGGTAGTTCAGGATATTTTCCTGTCTGAGACAGCCCAGCTAGCCGATGTTATTCTGCCTGGGGCTACCTTTGCTGAGAGGGATGGCACCTTCACTAATACGGAGCGGAGGGTACAGCGGGTAAGGAAAGCCATAGAGCCTATTGGCAATTCTAAACCTGACTGGTGGATTACCTGCCAGATTGCGTGGAGGATAGGGGGCAAAGGCTTTAATTTTGCGCATCCTTATCAAATTATGGAGGAGATTGCCCGTCTTACCCCTAGCTACGGTGGTATCTCCTATGAACGTTTGGATGACGGAGGCTTGCCATGGCCCTGTCCTACTCCGGAACACCCAGGAACTCCTATCCTCCATACTGAGCAGTTCACCCGGGGTAAGGGCAGGTTTATACCCCTGGAGTATAAGCCACCTATGGAACTACCTGATGATGAGTATCCGCTGGTTCTGACCACGGGGCGCAGTCTATTTCACTTCCATACTGGCACCATGAGCCGAAAAGTAACGGGGCTTAACATATTTAAGGGTGAAGAGCAGGTAGAGATAAATCCTGAAGATGCTCTGAGGTTAGGTATTGTTGATGGTGAGATGATAAAAGTCATCTCTCGGCGAGGAGAGGTGATAGCCAAAGCTAAGGTAACTGATATTTCACCAGTCGGGGTGGTCTTTATGACTTTCCATTTTGCGGAAAGCCCGACCAATGTGCTTACCAACCCGGTTCTTGACCCCGTATCCAAAATACCCGAGCTTAAGGTATGCGCAGTAAGAATTGAGAGAATATAAGCTGGTGGAGACGGGGGAGAGTCGAACTACATTCACACCAAAAATAAAAACCCTTAGCTAAGCGTCATGCTTTCTGGGTCGCATTTAATCAACAGGGAAGATTGTCAAGTAAGTCCCACGGTTTATAAAGAAGCTGCAAACGAATTATCTTAATGACAGGGGAAGGTCCGAAGTTCCTTGGATATATGGTTTGTTGCAGGAATAGCAAAAAAATTGGCAAGGAGATTATGCTGCCCGCCCTCCAGTCGATAAACTGAGAGTGGCGCACCGCCAATTAGATGTTTTGGCTTTCAAATAGCTCACCTACTAGCCTGCCCGCTCTCCATTACTACCTTGAGCTTTTCCACAGTGCGCTCCACATTTCCTATAATGTACTTTTCCATGAACAGTTTATCAATCACCTTCCCCAAGAACTTCCCTGGCAGTGTATAATAGCCAATCTCTGTAACCAGCGTGCCATTATCCTTGGGCTCAAGCCTATGAGCGAAAGTTAGACGCATCCCAGCGGATGTTGATTCGAAATCTAACCTGTTGGGCTGTTCGTATTTACTTATTCTGGTAAAAGACCACATTTTTACGCCACCAGGCCCTTTCATCGCTTCTCTGTATGTTGTTCCAAGGCCTACAGCCCCTTCAGAGCGATCCTTTACCTCGACAAGATTGTGAACCCACATCAGCATGGTATTTGGCTCAGCCATAAAGTCAAACACCTTTTCTATGGGCACATTGATGAAGACGCTTCTCTCAATATGAGCCATCTTTCCCCTCCTTTGCCTTCACTTAGCTAAATTACGAAACCCACGACAACGATTTGAAAGCCATGAGCCGAAATGCAACCAGATCAACCTTTGGTTTTGAGTTGGGGTGATTTTATATCTGGTCAGCTTCAGAGAAAGCGAAATAACTCCCCGAGCGGGACTCGAACTTCTCCTCCCAGATGGAAGGGGAGACCACTTCGAATCGATCTACACCATTACCAAAACCTAATCTGAATGCAAAAAGCGCTAGCGGGGAAAAGCTAGCGCTGCTGAATTTCTGGTGGAGACGGGGGAGAGTCGAACTCCCCGTCCAGAAGAAGCTGCTCAGAATATACTACAAGCTTAGTCAGCTCTTTAATCTCACCTAACTAACCTCTGCCGACCGAGTTTAGCTAGGCCAGTCGAGAACTCTTTCGCAGTCCTTATCGACGTCTGGGCTGTGGCACCTCAACTTTTCGGCACCCAATCCCAACCCATTGAGGCGAGGTCAGGTTGGATGTGCTGCCTATTTAGTTAGGCAGCAATGTATGCTGGTTCTTCGCCAGTTAGTTTTTGCCACTTGTTTTGCGAGGTTAGTGGCACACCTCGGCTTGCAACCCTGTAGCCTACCTCCCCTGTCGAAACCACGCGTCCCCACTGACTATGGACAGCTTAGATGTAAACTACCTCCTTTACAATCTCTTTGTTTTTACGATTCGTCCAATCTCTCTTTCTATCTCGCGGCGAATTATAGACTCTCGCTTGTCGTATAACTTTTTACCTTTGGCTAATGCCACCTCAACTTTGGCAATACTGTCTTTAATATATAATCGTAATGGAACTAAGGTAATCCCCTTTTCCTGCATTTGGCTGGTGAGATTATCAATCTGCTTACGATGTAGTAAAAGCTTCCGCCGTCTCGTTGGCTCGTGGCTCAAATAGCTACCTGGCTCATAGCGGGCAATATGAGCATTCAATAACCATAGTTCACCTGCCTCAGGTCTGACATAAGCATCGCGCAGATTCACCCTCCCGGCACGGATTGATTTTATCTCAGTGCCAGTGAGGGCAATACCAGCTTCAATGCTATCCTGTACATGATATTCGTGATACGCCTTACGGTTGGTGGCTACTGTCCTTATTGCCATTCTTAATTATATCATTTTATCATAGTTATAGCTAGGGCAAAGAAGCTTACATTGAGATTGTTTATTAACCTCACCCCCTTAATCCCCCTCTCCTTGAGAAGGAGAGGGGGGAGTGTAGGTTGCTAAACGACCTTCTTACATTAACCTAAGCTCACTTAATGGGTGAAAAGACATAGTGGGCGGTAGAGGACTTGAACCTCTGACCTTCTGCGTGTAAAACAGACGCTCTAACCAACTGAGCTAACCGCCCATAGGTGGCGCGCTTGGCGGGGCTTGAACCCACGACCTCAGCCTCCGCAGGGCTGCGCTCTATCCAACTGAGCTACAAGCGCCAGTGGCAAAATCTCTGGCAAATATATGTGTTTTAGAATTTGCCCTTATTATTAAACTAATTTCTTCACTCGCTAAGTTTTGGTGCCGAAGGGGAGATTTGAACTCCCACGCCCTTGCGGACACTACGCCCTGAACGTAGCGCGTCTGCCATTCCGCCACTTCGGCCTGATGAGTGATACCGGATTTACAACTCTAGCGTATCAGCCCACACTGGTAAAAGGCGGGAGTCCCTCGCCTCCTTTCCAAGGTAGATTATACTTAGCTTTGCTCAGGGTGTCAAACAGCATCTGTGAGATTGCTTATTACCTCACCCCCGTAATCCCCCTCTCCTTGAGAAGGGGAGGGGGAAGAGACTTTAGAGAGGGGCAAAGCCCCTCTCTTACCTACACTCCCCCTTCCCTTATTAAGGGAAGGGGGTCAGGGGGATAGGTTGCTAAACAACTTCTTTTGTTAATATGGTATCAGTGGTCTTTTTACTGTTATCCGGGCTTTTCTATAATTGACCCAGAAAGATGTTCATCGGCAGATATTGACATTTCCCCCCTATTAGGTCTATATTATAGTCCGAGCATATGCACTGTCCTTAACATATTCAGCATTGGTTAGGAAAGGTGAAAGCATAAAGGGAGGGTAGCGGGATGGTTAGTTTACCGTGGTAAGCGATGACTTTTTCAATATAACTATTAGGAGGTGAGAAATGAAATTGGTAGTTGTTGGTTTTGGACAATGTGGTGGCAGGATTGCCGATGAGTTTGCCCGATTAAATAGAAGGGCACGGGGTCAGCGGGGAATCGAGATAATTACCGGAGCCTTTGCGGTAAATACCGATGCTGCTGATTTAAGCGGGCTATACACCATAAAGCCTGATTACCAGCACAGGGTGCTCATTGGCGGTGAAAAGACCCGGGGTCACGGTGTAGCCAAGCTGAGTGAGCTTGGCGCCGAGCTAGCTAGAGAAGATGGTGATAAAGTTATTGATGCTATCAGGTCAGCCAGGCGATTCTTTGAAACCGATGCCTTTTTGCTGGTTGCTGGCGCTGCCGGGGGCACTGGCTCGGGAGCCATACCAATAATGACACAGCTTATAAGAGAGCGCTATGGGGATAAATCTGTCTACACTCTGGTTGTCCTTCCCTTTGAGCATGAGGTGGAGACAGAGGAAAGGACCGTCTATAACACCGCTGTATGCCTTAAATCTGTTTACTCGGTGGCGGATGCCGTAATTCTGGTTGATAACCAGAGGTATGTCAGAAAAGATTTCTCCTTAAGAAACAATTTAGCCAAGATTAATGAATTAATTGTTGAGCCATTCTATAATTTGCTCTGTGCTGGCGAGGAGAAGAAGGCAAAACATATCGGCGCCAAGATGCTTGATGCCGGAGATATAATGCAAACCTTATCGGGCTGGACAGCAATCGGCTACGGCAAATCACCGTTACCACTAATTAGGCTACCCTTTGAGCGAACACGGAACTTCAGAAGGAAGAGCACCGAGACCCATAAGGGGATTCAGGCGATGGATGAAGCCATCAGTAACTTATCAATTCAGTGTAACCCCAGAGATGCAGAGAGGGCACTATACCTCCTCTCGGCTCCAGCCAAGGAAATGAATATGGACCTGATTAAGGAGCTTGGCGACTGCCTGCGGGGTATTGCCCCTGAGGCGATAATAAGAGATGGTGATTATCCCCGGGAGAGGGGCGCGATTGATGTAATCGTCGTCCTGTCACAGCTCAATGATGTGGAGAAGGTGAGAGATTATTATGCTAAATCGGCTGGCATTGTTGAGGCGATAAAAAGAAAGCAGGAAACGAGAGCCGGCAGACTCAATGCAACCGAAGAGGCATCAAAGGATGTCCCCACAATACTATAGACCAGGTGCCAGTAGGGCTGGGAGATTCGTGGATGAGATTCTGGAAGAGACGAAGGGAAGAGAAACTCTATAAGCAGTGGGTACAGCATAGCGGTCTTCCCCCTGGGTCTATTCCTCAACGAGAGGAAGCTCAAGTTGGGAAAATGGGGGGGGAGGAAAGAGATAGATTACGACCGTATAGAGAGAGGCTTTTGGCTGTAATCAGAAAACTGTTGAAAGTGTAACCAAGTGGTTTTCCGTGTAAGTGTGGCGAAAGAAGCGGTGGGAAAGGGAATCAGTATCGTCTGCCTTGACGGGTTATGCCATATTGTGTATCCCCTGCCTATGAGCCTGAGTGGGAATCTTCATTCGCGCCGAGACTCCTTTGGGAGAGTAGGCTGGAAAGAGCGACTTGGAGCCTATGTACCATTGAAAAATTATTCCTGATTGCTGAAAGACCACATTGCCAGAAGGGTCATAATTACCCCGAACACTGCCAGCACAGTAACATTATCCCAGAGTGACATAGTATGCCCCAGCAGATTGATAGCGAAAGGTGAGTCCGGTGGCGCTCCCAACATTACCTGGCGAATTGGGGCGATTCCGTAGGTAGCCGGATTGAGCTTTACCAGGATGTTCATCCACACCGGCAGCCCTTGTAGCGGGAAAAAAACTCCGGACAAAAACACCATAGGAAACATCAACATCTGCATCACTGCCTGAAACGCCTCCATGGACCTGATGCGCGTGGCTAATAGGATACCTAGCGAGCCCATGGAAGCAGAAAGTAAAAGCATCAGCGGTAACAGTGCCAGCACTGTCCATGCCGAAAGAGAGACACCAATCAGGGGTGCAAACAGTAGAATGAGAATTCCCTGGAATAGCGCCACTGTGGCCGCACCTAATGTCTTGCCCACCGCCACTGAGGCACGGCTGATTGGTGCTACCAGCACTTCCTTGAGGAAACCGAACTCTCGGTCCCAGACCACGGATATTCCGGCCATAAATGAGCTCATAAGCACTGTCATGCCAATAATACCGGGGAACATAAACTGAGTGAAATCGACCCCAGGGCTAAGAAAGCCCATCCTGGCGCTGAGGCCGCTACCAAACACGAAGAGAAACAGGAGGGGAAAGGTTATAGAACTAATCATACGCATCTTGTCATGCCAGAAACGAAGTATATCACGGTACCAGATAGTGTATATTCCACGTAGATTATTCATTACTGTCTCCTAGCGCCGCATGCGGCGGCCGTGCTCTCGCACCATTGCCTTGAACGTATCACTAACTTCCTCCTGCCGTATTTCTCTGCCGGTGAGCTTGAGAAAGACGTCATCTAAGCTTGGGCGGCGCAGGCTAACACTTACTATCTTGGTGGCGAATTCCTTGATGAAGGTGGGAAGGAACTCCTCTCCATTGGCTACCTCAAAGGTAAGCCCATCGCGATCATGTCTAGTCTCAATTCGGTAGCGAAGCCTGATCTCTTCAGCCGCTCTATCGTCGTTATCGGTTTTCAACGAGATGATATCCTTGCTCACCATATGCTTGAGTCGCTCTGGGGTATCCATGGCGACGAGCTTTCCATAGTCAATGATAGCAATGCGGTCTGCTTTCTCGGCCTCATCCATATAGTGAGTAGTTAGGAAAATGGTAATCCCTTCACGTTGCCGCAGCTCGAGTATGTATTCCCATATGCGGTTGCGTGTCTGTGGGTCTAGTCCCAGCGTGGGCTCATCAAGAAATAGCACCTTGGGGTAGTGCAACAGGCCTCTGGCTATCTCCAGACGACGTTTCATGCCTCCGGAATAGGTACGAACCTGGCTATGGCGCCTTTCCCAGAGCTCAACCATGCTGAGTACCTGCTTAATCCTCTGCTCACGAACTGAGGTGGGTATGTTGTACACCATGGCGTGGAAACGCAGGTTTTGTAATCCACTGAGTCGCTCATCAAGGCTGGGGTCCTGAAAGACCAACCCAATTGACTGGCGTACTTGGCTCTGCTGGCGCACGACATCAAAGTCATTAATGATAGCTTGCCCCGACGTTGGCTTAGACAGGGTGCACAGGATATTGATAGTAGTCGTCTTACCTGCCCCGTTAGGGCCCAAGAAGCCAAAGATTTCTCCTAGTGCCACAGTGAAGCTGATGTCATTCACGGCAACCAGTTCACCGAATCTTTTGACCAGGTTTTCCACTTTGATAATGTAATGGTTCATCTTGCTAGTTAATACCACTAAGTGCTGATTAGTTGGTTTCCGGCGTGTTTTCGCCTGACCAAATACAAATCTGCTCTTGTTATTCTTCTAGTATTTTAGACTCATCGCTGTTCAGAAGCAACATGGAGGTATCTGGCGACTCCAAGGCACACCACAGTAAGCTTGACAGTGATGACCATCAGGTGGTAATTTGTTATCGCAAACCTTTGACGATTTGCCACCGGTTGAGTGAATGGAGTTATTGCCACCCGCCCAAATGCTGAACACCTCGCCAAGCCTAACACCTTTACGCATAATGCGGGAACATTAGGTCATACCGTTACCTTTTGAGCAAGTGGCTGAGGAAAGGTTAAGAGTGGCGAAAGTGATAAAACTACTCTCTGGAAATGAGGCTCTGGCCTTGGGAGCCTACCACGCTGGTGTCAGGGTAGCTGCTGCCTATCCCGGAACTCCAAGCACCGAGATACTTGAGTATCTAGCTCGTTTTGAAGATATCTACGCCGAATGGTCAACGAATGAGAAGGTGGCTATGGAGGTAGCCTTAGGGGCAGCCTATGCTGGAGCCCGCTCGCTGGTATCTATGAAGCACGTTGGACTGAATGTAGCTAGTGACCCATTTATGGCAGCCTCAACCACCGGGGTCAATGCTGGTCTGGTCGTAATAAGCGCTGATGACCCGGGAATACACAGCTCTCAGAATGAACAGGATAATCGCTACTATGCCAAACTGGCCAAAGTGCCCATGCTGGAGCCTAGTGACAGTCAGGAAGCCTATGAACTTATGGCGTATGCCTTTGATATCAGTGAAAGATTTGATACCCCGGTGCTAGTACGTTCCACCACTCGTATCTCCCACTCTAAGTCAGTGGTGGAAGTAAATCGCCACCGGGCTGCGTCAGTCAGTCAGGCAGGTTTTCAGCATGATGTGGGAAAATATGTCATGTTACCGGTTTATGCTCGGCTCAGAAGTCCATTGATAGAGGAGCGTCTGGTCAGACTAGCCGACTACGCTGAGACCTTCCCCCTAAATCAGATACACTGGGGCCAACGTCATCTTGGTGTGGTGACCAGTGGAGTTGCCTACCAGTATGCTAGAGAGGTTTTCCCCACGGCCTCGTTTCTCAAGCTGGGTATGACCTACCCCCTCCCCCAGAATTTGCTTCGCCACTTCGCGTCTCAGGTGGACAGGATGATAGTTATCGAGGAACTTGCCCCATTTCTCCAGGAAAGTATCCAGGCTATGGGGATAAAGGTTACCGGCAAGGAGTTCATTCCCAGGATAGGCGAGTTAAATCCGGATATTATCGAGAGAAATAGTCACACCGCCGGGCTATTGGTGGGGACTTCACCCCGGCAAATAGGGGCAGCCCCAGAGCTACCCAAGCGTCCTCCCCTTCTGTGCCCCGGTTGCCCCCATACTGGCATATTCTTTGTGCTCAGTAGTGTTGGACAGCACCTCAAGCTGCCGGGTTCTAAAGGTAAGGTGCCAAAGGAATCAAAGTTAATCATCACCGGGGATATTGGCTGCTATACTCTGGGTACCTACCCCCCACTTTGTGCCATGGACACCTGCGCCTGTATGGGTGCTAGCATTGGTCAGGCTCTAGGCATGGAGAAGGCTGGTATCAATAGCAAGGTGGTAGCTGTTATCGGCGATTCCACATTCCTTCACGCCGGCATAGCCCCCCTGGTAAACGCAGTCTACAATGAAGGACAGATAACGGTTATAATCCTCGATAACCGGACTACCGCCATGACCGGCCACCAGGAACACCCTGGCACTGGTATTTCGGCGCAGGGGAAAAAAACCAGAGCGGTGGAGCTAGAACGCCTGGTTCGGGGTATTGGCATCAGTGATGTCAAGGTAGTTGACGCTTTTGATATGAAGGCGTTAAGGGCTAGTGTCAGGAGTTCCATAGATAATCCCGAGCTTTCTGTTATCATAGTCCGTGGCGCCTGCTCAGTGCATATGCCGAGGCGCACTGAGCCCAGGGCCATTGATACCGAGAAATGCAACCAGTGTGGTATTTGCCTTCTAGTCGGGTGCCCGGCCATTCAAAGCGAAAATGAGCAGGTTTATATTGACACTGCTCTGTGCGTTGGTGACACCTGCACTATCTGTCAGCAGCTTTGTCCCAAGCAGGCGATAGCTCCGCAGTCTAAGATAGAGGCAACGAAATCATCGTGAAGAGGCTAGACATACTTATAGCTGGAGTGGGTGGTCAGGGTGTTGTTCTAGCCAGTGACATAGTTGGTGAGGCAGCTTTAGCCGCCGGGTATGACATCAAGAAAACGGATACCCTGGGGATGGCACAGCGGGGGGGTAGTGTGATAAGCCATGTGCGAATAGGCCAACGGGTCTGGTCCCCCTTGATTAAGGAGGGTGAAGTTGACATAATAGTTGCCTTTGAGAAGCTAGAGGCGGCTAGATGGAGTCACTACCTCCGGCCCGGAGCGATAGCTATAGTTAACAATCAGGTGGTGCCGCCACTGTCCGTCAATTTAGGCAATGAGCGGTATCCCAGTGATGAAGAGATAATCAATATCCTGAGGCAGTGGACAGACCGTATCTATTTTGTTGATGGCACCAGCCGGGTTAGAGAACTGGGTAACATCAGAACGCTTAATATATTTATGTTAGGATGTGTGTCATTTTTCCTCCCGCTCAAGGTGCATATCTGGAAGAATACTATTTTTCAGCACCTACCATCCAAGATACAACAAATCAACATTACTGCCTTTGACCAGGGTAGAAAGGAAATTAGAAATGTCCATCTCTGAGAGGGTTCAGAAAAGTATGGCGCAGGGGTCGTGGATTAGGAAGATGTTTGAGGTGGGGGCTAGCCTAAAGCAGCAGTACGGAGAGGAGAACGTTTTTGACCTTACTTTGGGCAATCCGGTGATGGAACCTCCCGCAGTGTTCCATAGGGAGCTGAAGAGGCTAGTAGAGAACCCTCTGCCGGGAATGCATAGGTACATGCAAAACGCTGGTTATGTGGAGACAAGAGCGGCGGTGGCGGCACAGCTTGCGCTGGAGACCGGCATGAAGTTCACCATGGGCGATATCATTATGACTTGCGGTGCTGCGGGAGCATTAAACGTGGTGCTGAAGACCATACTTAACCCAGGAGACGAGGTCGTCATATTCGCGCCTTTCTTTGCCGAGTACATCAACTATATTGATAATCATGGTGGGATAACCAGAGTCCTACCTACGGACGAGCAGTTTGTACCCAAGCTCGATGTCCTCGAAACTGCCATTGGAGAGAAAACCAAAGCGGTGCTTATCAACTCCCCCAACAATCCTTCCGGCGTTGTCTATAGTGAGGACTTTATACATCAGCTTGGGGAAGTGCTCAAAAAAAAGGAGGCCCAGTATGGGTCACCGATTTTCCTCATCAGTGATGAGGCCTATCGCAAGATTATCTACGACGGGCAGAATTACCCCTTTGTTTGGCCCCATCACCAGCAAAGTATCGTTGCCACCTCTCACTCCAAGGATTTAGCACTGCCTGGTGAGCGTATTGGCTACATTGCCGTACATCCGAGTTGTAGCCAGCGAGAGGAACTGGTGGACGGCTTTATTCATTGCAACCGAATACTGGGATATGTCAATGCCCCGGCTCTGATGCAACATGTAGTCAGCCACTTGCAGTCGGTAACCGTGCCGGTAACTGAGTATCAGAGGAAGCGAGACTTCTTATATAACCATCTTAATGAGATGGGTTACTCAGTAACGAAACCTCAAGGGGCTTTCTACATGTTCCCCAAATCACCGCTGGAAGACGACGTTGCTTTTGTGAGGGAGTTACAGCAGTGGCTGGTGCTGACCGTGCCCGGTCGCGGCTTCGGGTCGCCAGGGTATTTTCGGATCTCATACTGTGTTGATGCTAAGACGCTGGAAGGTTCCCTAGCTGGTTTTCGTAGGGCTGCCCAAAAGTTCAATCTATGTTAGGCTCCAGGCTAAGGGGAAACTGGAAATGGAGGAATTTAAGATGTTTGAAAAGGAAAAGAAGGCATCTGATAATGTGGTAGAATTGAAGGCCAGAGAGAAAAGAGAGCCCATCGCCTCCTTCCTAAAAATGCGACTGCTGGAGCTATCTCTAGGCTATGCCAAGGTAGTAGTGAAGTTAGTGCCCGAATACCAGAACTTCAACGGTCTAATCTTTGGTGGCATTGTCATGGCGGTGGCTGACCAGGCGTTTGCCTATGCCTCCAATTCCCTGGCCCATCCCAGCATAGCCTCCCAGTTCAACATCCATTTCATCGCTGCTGCCGAGGTAAATGATGAACTAACCGCCGAGTGCCAGGTGGTAAAGAGCGGCCAGCGGGTTGGTATCTCCGAGATAACAGTGACCAACCAAGAGGGGAAGCTCATTGCCAAGGCCACCGGCACAACTATTCCTGTAGGCTAGAGCCAGCCGTTACTAGAGGTATATCCAGAAGGAGTAGATCCAGAAAGTCCGGAAGCCAAGGATGTTTGGTGCAATATTGGGGAGGAAGATGCACCAAAGTATCACGACCGTTGGGATGTTATCGGGAATGCTCTAGCGTAGAATACGGACAACCATTTCTAAGACTCCTCTGAGATTGTTTATTGACCTCACCCCCTTTGTCCCCCTCTCCTTAAAAGGAGAGGGGGAGGAGATTTTAGAGAGGGGCTCCGTCCCTCTTAAACCCCCTATATTATTAAGTCCAAAGAAAGGAGAGTTAAAGAGAGACTTCGCCTCTCTTATAAAAACTGTCCCCCTTCCCTTATCAAGGGAAGGGGGTTAGGGGGATAGGTTGCTGAACAATCTCTTGCTCTGAATATTGACAGACTGATTTTCATTATGGTAGACTATCCCATTATTACGATAATACATTGAGGGTCTATGGCTATGTCTACCTTCTCTTATAGATGGGAGAGAACTAAATTCGTATTTACCGGGCGCACTGAGGTGCGCTTGGGGGGTTTTGAATATGCATACTTAGCCAAGTAACCATATTTGGCTATAATCTGATACAGAGCACCTCCCAGGCGGGAGGTGCTTTTCTTATACAGTAGCTAGCGTTTGCCAAATATGTGACAGGGCTAACCAGACACAATAGAAGGTAATATGATGCCAATGGAAAAGCAGGACACAATTCCTAAACTTATTACAAGTAACTACGAAAAATGGGGCCAGCGGACAGCTATGTCTATGAAAAACTTTGGTATCTGGCAGAAATATAGCTGGCAGGACTACTATGAAAACGTAAAATACTTCTCCCTGGGCCTGGTGCGCCTTGGTCTGGAACAAAGAGACGTGGTTTGCATTATTGGGGATAATGAACCGGAGTGGTTTTGGGGAGAGTTCGCCACTCAGGCAGCCGGAGGTATTGCCACCGGCATATTCGTTGACTCTATACCATCTGAGGTGAAATATATTGCGGAACATTCTGATGCCAAATTCGCCATAATTAACGACCAGGAACAGGCAGATAAGTTTCTGGAGATAAAGGACGAATTACCCTTGTTAAAGAAGGTCATTTACTGGGATCCCAAAGGCCTGAGGAACTACGATGACCCTATTCTTATCAGCTTCGCTGAGGTAATAAAGCTGGGCAGAGAATACGAAGCAACACACCCCGGCTTGTTTGAGCAGAATATGGAGAAGGGTAAAGGAGATGACATCGCCTTTATTTACTATACTTCAGGAACCACCGGCCTACCTAAGGGAGCCATGCTTACTCACCGAGCCCTGATAACTACCGCCCGAGGTTTCATCAGTCGCTACCCACTCAATGAAAACGATGATTTGATTTCTAATTTCCCGGCAGCCTGGGTGGGAGATAGTTTTTTTGCTACCATTCCCCATTTACTCACTGGGGCAAGGCTTAATTTTCCTGAGGAGCCGGAAACCATTGCTGAGGATACCCGAGAAGTTGGTCCCAACTTCGTGATATATGGTCCTCGGCAATGGGAAAGTCTGGTTAGTGAGATTCAGATAAAGATGATTGACGCCCATCCCCTAAAACGTTTCACCTATAACCTGTTCCTGCCGGTAGGTCATAAAATTGCCGATATCGAATTACACGGCAAAACACCAAATCTGTTTTGGCGGGTTCTCCACGGACTCGCCCATCTAGTTTTATTCAGACCACTCAAGGATAGCCTGGGGCTAAGTGAAGTAAGGTTTGCTGTCACCGGAAGCTCTGTATTAAGTCTGGATACCTTTCGGTTAATCCATGCCATAGGTATTGAGCTGAGACAGAACTACGCCAGTACCGAAGCTGGCTTTATCTCTTCCCATGGTAAGGGAGAAATCAAATTTGAAAGTGTAGGGCGACCGGCATTAGGCACTGAGGTCAGGATAACTGATGCGGGAGAACTCCTGGTTAGAAGTGATTGTATGTATGGTGGTTACCATAAGGACCCCGAAAAAACTAGGGCCTCCTTAATTGGTGGCTGGTGCCATACTGGCGATGCTGTCCATATTGACGAGACAGGACACTTGATATTCCTGGACCGGCTGGAGCATATGGGGGAGCTAAGTTCGGGAATCAAATATGCTCCCCAGTATATTGAGGGCAGGCTCAGGTTCAGCCCATATATAAAGGACGCCATGGTCATTGGCGGTAAGGACAAGGAATTTGTCTCAGCCATAATAAACATAGACTTTGCCATGGTTGGTAAGTGGGCAGAGCGGAATGGTATCCCTTACACTACCTTTGTTGACCTGTCTCAGAAAAAAGAGGTCGCCGATTTAGTGCAAAAGGACTTGGTTCGAGTAAATGGCTATCTACCCGAACCAGCTAGAGTGAGGAAATTTGTCCTGATGCACAAAGAGTTTGACCCTGATGAGGCCGAACTGACCCGAACCAGAAAACTGAGAAGAGATTTTATGGAGCAACGGTATAAGGAATTAATCGACACCCTGTATGAGGATGGGCAGGAGATAAATGTTAAAGCCCCGGTAACCTATCGAGATGGTAGAAAGGGGATGGTGACCACCAGTATCAAGGTGAGGAGCGTATCGGAAGGACTGGCAAAGAATGGATGAACTCCTACAATTTGTGATTACCGGCATAACCGTTGGCATGGTTTATGCGCTCATTGCTTTGGGTTTTGTTTTAGTCTGGAAATCAAGTGGTGTTGCCAACCTAGCGCTGGGGCAACTGGTACTGATTTCTGCGTGGTTCACTTATGGGATGCTGGTTCAGGCTGGCCTTCCACTCTGGCTTGGTTTTCCGTTGGTTGTCCTCTTCGCCCTAGCCCTAGGCTGGATAATTGAGAGATTTATCCTGCGTCCACTCATTGCCCAACCTATCTTGTCTTTAATCACGGTTACACTAGGGCTGGGCTACTTTATTGAAGGAGTGGTAACTTTCATCTGGCCCTGGAGTGTAGATGCCCTGCCGCGCCTGTTCCCGAGGGAACCCCTCCACATCGGCACGGCAGTTGTCTCCCAAGAGTACCTGTGGGCAGCGGCTATCTCCCTAGTCCTATTTGGTCTTTTGTCCCTGTATTTTAAGTATAACAAAATGGGCATTGCTATGAGGGCAACGGCTGATGACCAGATGGCAGTCCAAGCCTGTGGCATTCCGGTAACCAAAATCTTTTCCAGGTCATGGATGTTTGCCTGTGTGCTAGCTGCTGTTGGGGGTATCCTTATGTCTAGCATTGGTGGCATTACCTTTGGCCTAGTTGAAACCGGACTCAAGGCCTTCTCGGTAGTAATACTCGGCGGCCTTAATTCCTTCCTTGGCGCTATCGTGGCTGGACCCATAATTGGCCTAGCCGAAAATCTTGGTGGCGGCTATTTAACCCCATTAACCTGGCCGGGTGTCAGGGAGGTTATCCCGTTTATTATCATCATCATTGTTATGTTCCTGAAGCCGTATGGGCTGTTTGGAGAAGTCCGTATAGAGAGGATTTAGCAAGTTGAATTTACCAGCCGGTATTCGTAACTTTAGCTATGCCACTGATATGGCTATTTTCCGGACCAAAACCCATTGGGCATTGCTTTTGGCTCTGCTGGTCATCCTGTTAACTGCTCCCCTGTATTGGGGAAATTACTGGCTAGGTGTGGCTAACCTAATTGGCATTACCGTCATTGCCGCTATCGGGCTAAACATCCTGACTGGGTACTGCGGGCAACTATCTATTGGTCATGCTGGCTTCATTGCCGTAGGCGCCTATACTGCGGCGGTTCTAACCAACCGGCTGGAGCTTCCCTTCCTGGTAGGGCTAATCTCTGCCGGGGTTGCCGCCGGCCTCATCGGACTTATCTTTGGTATCCCCTCAGTGCGGGTCAAGGGCTTTTATCTGGCGATTACCACCATTGCCGCCCAGTTTATCATTATCTGGGTTATTAATCACTGGAGTAGCGTAACTGGCGGCTTTACTGGCATAAGTGTGCCACTAGCTTCGATTGGTGGTTTTGTCTTCAAGAGTGAGGCGAGTCAGTTTTATCTCATCATAACCATTACTATAATCTGTATCTTCTTTACCAAGAATCTGGTGAGAACCAGGGTGGGTAGAGCCTTCATTGCTATCCGGGATAATGACTTGGCGGCTGAGGTGATGGGGATTACCCTCTTTCGCTATAAGCTGCTTGCCTTCTTTATTGGTTGCTTCTTCGCTGGGATAGCTGGCTCACTACTTGCCCACTGGATTGGCTTTATGAATGCTGAGCAGTTTAGCCTAGCCGAGTCGATACTGTATATCGGAATGATAATTATAGGCGGGCTGGGTACCACCATAGGCCCTATTCTCGGGGTAGTCTTTATCCGCCTTCTACAGCAGGTGTTAACTGTACAGGTTGTGCCCTTCTTGGAGAGCACCGTGGCGCTACCCGCCGGATTTGCCAGTGGTGTAACTCCGATGCTCTTTGGTCTGGTAATTGTCCTGTTTCTGGTACTTGAGCCGAGAGGTCTTGCCCACCGCTGGGCGCTTTTTAAGTCTGCCTATCGCCTGTGGCCATTCTCATATTAGCTGAAGAAGGGAGGATATACTGATGTAGTGCTTAATAAAATATAGAGAGATGATTAAAATATTCAAGGAGGATATAGATGAAAAGAAAAAGATTACTGATAGTAGCTGGGGTTCTCTGCCTGGCATTGGTAGTGGCAACGTTACCATTTGCCAGCGCCTGTGGCCCCGAGGCTGGGGAAAAGACGCTAAAGATAGGTATAACCACGCCGTCAACGGGGAAGGCCGCTGAGAAGGGTAGCCCTATGGGGCACGCCAACCTGGATGCTATTGAATACATCAATACCGAACTCGGCGGCGTTGCCGGATACCCTATTGAGGTGGTGTGGCTGGACAATGCCTACGATGCCGCCAAAGTAGTCACCAATGTCAAGCGATTCATGGACGAGGGCTGCATAATGTTTAACACTGCCTCATCGGCGATGATGACGGCGTGTATGGAAATCGCTAACCGGGCTGAGTTTCCCGGGCTGGCTTCCTTCGGCTCTCCCATACTGTACCGTCCACCGCAGCATATCTATGGGCAGATGCCGGATTATGGCGATGACTGGATAGCTTTTGCCAAGTATTATATGGAGAACATCTGGAAGGGCTCGGGCAAACCCAGGATGGCGATGCATCTGCTCAACAACTCCACCGGCTATGGGGCTCGAGATGCAGCTAAGGCTGCCGCCGATAAACTGGGTATTGAGATTATTTCCACCGATGAGCACACCACGACCACTACGTCCGAGATGGAGTCCTTGACCCGGATTAAGGCTCTAAACCCCGATGTGTTGTACATCTCCAGCACACCGGCGCCTACTGCCGTCATCATGAAGAATGCCTATGATCTGGGCTTGTACCCTGGCATAACCGTCGGTTTGGGTCATGCCAGCATCACCAAGGCGCTGGTTGACATCGCCGGCGCTGACATTGTTGAGGGCGTTTACGGTGTGTTTCCCACAGTGAACTGGGGTGATAACGTGCCCGGCATGGCTAAGATGACCGAATATTGTCAAAAGCTACATCCCAAAGACTATGGCAATATGGACTATATCACTTCGTGGGCACAGAGCTTGATTGTTGCCGAGATTCTGCGGGTGGCGCTGGAGAATGTCGGGTATGATGTGCTGGCCAAGGGTGATGTAGAATCATGGCGGGTTGTTGAGACCCAGGGCATTCAGAAGCTGAAGGATTTTGATGTTGGTGGTCTTCACGGTCCGGTGAGCTATACCCCTGGAGATAACAGGCTGTCGAAGTCGGTCAGGCTCTTCCAGATAAAGAAAGGGGTAATCACCCCGATAACTGACTGGATTGAAGCACCGGTGGTTAAGTACGAGGAATTCGACTGGTTCGGTAAATAACAATTTAGGTAGGAGCGGAGCCCCTGCCTTGGGTGGGGGCTCCGGCTTACAGAAGGTTTGCCATGCTTAAACTGAATAATGTTGAGGTTGCCTATCTCAATGTGATACGAGTGCTACATGGTATTTCTCTGAATGTGGAGGACGGCTTGGTGGTTGCTCTCCTCGGGGCTAATGGCGCCGGTAAAACCACTACTCTTAAGGCAATTTCTGGACTTCTTCATATTGAAGAGGGAGAGGTAACTGATGGCAGTATTGAGTGGAGGGGTGAACGTATAGACAGGAAAAGCCCTGAAGAGATAGGTAAACTGGGTATTGTCCAGGCACTGGAGGGGCGAAGGGTCTTCGGACATCTTACCACCGAGGAGAATCTTTTGGTTGGTGCCTTTAATCGCAAAGACCGCAGTGCCATTAAGGGAGACCTTGAAATGGTTTACAGTTACTTCCCGCAGCTAAAGGCACTTCGGCATAACACTGCCGGCTACCTCTCCGGAGGCGAGCAGCAGATGCTGGTTATCGGCCGAGCCATGATGGCGACCCCTAAGCTGATGATGCTGGATGAGCCGTCATTGGGTCTGGCACCATTGCTGGTTGAAGAAATATATGATATTATCAAGCGGTTTAATACCGAGCAAAAAACTTCGGTGCTGCTTGTCGAACAGAATGTCAGAATTGCCCTGAGTATCGCCCACTACGGTTATGTTATGGAAAATGGTCGGATTGTTCTTGATGGTACGGCTGATTTCCTGAAGAATAATGAGGATGTGAAGGAGTTTTACATAGGGCTATCGGCCATGGGTACGAAGAAGAGCTACCGGGAAGTAAAACACTATAAGAGGCGAAAGCGATGGCTGTAATATCAGGTAAGCAGAGTGAATTCTTTGATAAATTAGAGATAATGCCTGCTGCAACAAGAGAGAAATATCTAAACCAGAGATTGAGTCAGGCTGTTGACCATGCTTATCGCCATGCTCCTGCCACCAAGGAAATATTTGATAAGGCTGTAGTCAGCCCAGACCATATCCGCACTGTAAAGGACCTAGAAAAGCTGCCCATCATCAGGAAGACTGACCTGATAGAGTTACAACGGGCAAAACCACCCTATGGAGGCTTTCTTACTATTCCTCCTGAGGAGGTTGAACGTGTGTTTCTCTCGCCTGGCCCTGTCTATGAGCCAATCCAACACGCGGGTATCAAATGGTTTGCTAAGTCATTTTGGGCTGCTGGATTCCGAAAGGGAGACGTGGTTATTAACACGTTCACTTACCATATGTCCCCGGCCGGTATCTTATTTCATGAAGCCTTGAGGGATTGTGGGGCTACCGCTGTACCTACGGGCACCGGCAATACGGAAATCCAGATTCAGACCATGTATGATTTGAAGATTACCGGATTCGTGGGGATGCCCACCTTTCTCATGACCATCATTAAAATGGCGGAAGAAAAGGGGTATGACTTCCGCCGAGATTTTGCTCTTAGGCGTGCCTGGTTTACCGGTGAGATGCTCCCAGCATTACTGCGGAAGACCCTAGAGGAGGACTACCAGATTGCTACCGCACAAGCTTATGCAGTTACCGAACCGGGAGGTGCCATTGCCTATGAATGCCGCCAGAAATCGGGCATGCACCTCATGGATGAATATATAGTAGAAATAGTCGACCCCGAGACCGGAAAACAGTTGGGACCTGGGGAGATAGGTGAAATAGTGGTAACCCCGACCCATAATAAAGCTTGGGGTCTTATCCGCTTTGGTACCGGTGATATGTCATCATATATCACTGAACCCTGTCCCTGTGGACGGACAGCCAACAAGCTGGTCGCTATCGTTGGCAGAGCTGGCGATGCCATCAAAGTGAGAGGCATGTTTGTCGTGACTAAACAAGCCGAACAGGTAGTTTTCAGCTTTGAGCCGGTTTCTCGATTCCAAATAGTAGTTGGGCGTAGGGGACAGCGGGATGAAATGGCCCTTAAGATTGAGCTGAAGGATGAAGCTATAGATAGGAGAAAATTAGCTGTTGATTTGAATGAAAGGTTCCAGAACCTGTGCCGGGTTAAGATAGATAAGATTGAATTTGTGAAGAAGGGAACTATCCCAGAAGAGCATCAAAAAATAGTTGATGAGAGAATCTGGGAATAAACTGGCCACATTAGGGATTATCCTTCCTCCCCTAGATAGGCTGATATAACCTGCTGATTGGTTCTAATTTCGGTAGGGGTACCCTCAGCAATTTTCCGTCCAAAATCAAGAACCACAATCCTATCGGCCAAATCCATGACCACCCCCATATCATGCTCGACAAGGACAATACAGCTAACTCCGTCTCTCAGAACCGGTGTTTCCGGATAGGTATCTCCCTGTCCCTCAAATATATCAATGATGAACCGGGCAATGTCCTCCTTCTCCTCTAGATTCATGCCGGCCATCGGCTCATCAAGAAGCAGAACTTTTGGTTCCAGAGCTAGGGCTCTGCCCAATTCAACCCTCTTGCGCATTCCATAGGGGAGGGCACCAACCACCTTCTTTCTAATTGGCTCTATTTCCAGGAAATCGATGATGCGTTCCACTGTCTTACGATGTTCAATTTCCTCTTTGTGAGCCCAGCCGAAATAGAGGGCACTACTGAGGGGGTTCTGCTGCATAAGGACGTGTCTAGCGGCCATGATATTGTCCAGAGTGCTTAGCCCAGTATATAGCTCTATATTCTGGAATGTTCTGGCTAGACCAAGTTGAGCTGCCTTGTCGGGGCGAATTCGGGTGATTCTGTTACCATCATAATATATTTCACCCTTTTGTGGCTTATAGAAGCCGCTTATACAGTTCAAGAGGCAAGTCTTACCAGCGCCATTTGGCCCGATAATCGCCAGAATCTCGTTGTCTCTTATATCAAGGCTGACATCAGTAAGGGCCTTTACGCCGCCAAAGGATAGGGAGAGGTTCTCAATTCTTATTTTCACCTGGTGTCCGCTTCTCGCCTCTGACAATCGTCCATCCTCCTGACTGGACATAACTCTTTCTCTACCGGTCTGCTCTCAGCACCCTTTGCCGATTTCCTCAGCAAGCAGCTTTTCCTTATACTCAATTACTCGACTGCATTCCGGGCCGACACACTCCAACCGTTGTTTTAACTGCTTACTTTTCCTCTTGAGTAGATTGAGCATCTCCTTGCTAGGCTCGCCATACTTCTGGTAGCCAGTACATTTTGCTGACCAATCTTTGTCCACCAGTAGGGTTACTTCATCATCCACAGCATCACAATAAATGGTAGTTGCGGTTACCTGCCAGTTTACCATGCTTATCTAAGTACTCCTTATCAGCGTTATTATATTACCACTGTCCAACCTGGAATTCAACCACGCTCAGGTAGGGATGGTCTATTTGTGGCCTGGTTCCTCCTTTGGTGTAATCTTCTGCCGTAACATCGCTCTGATACTGTGATTTAGTTGGCAAATCAAATTTCCATCAGTCATATTGACAAAATACCTAAGATGAATTTATGATTACTACACGCCGTAAAATGTTGGATTAAGGAGGTAGTAATGGCTTACTACTTACAGCTCCTGAATCTTACCGATGCAGGGAGGAGGAAGTTTGAGGAAAACCCAGAATGGATTAAGGAGGTAAATAAAGATATTGAGCTTATGGGAGCTAAGATACTGACTCAGTATGCACTTCTAGGCCAATTTGATTTCGTCAACATCATTGAAGCGCCGAGTGATGAGGTTGCCGCTAAACTGTCAATAAAATTGAGTGCGGGAGGAACTGCTCAATCCATGACCTTGGCTGCCATTCCTCTAGACAACCTGATTGAGGCTCTGAAAAAGGAGCCGCATACTCCGTGGTAATGTCTACAGGTCTTGACACACGCAATATTAGTTTTAGCTTTTCGGGAGCCTGACTTGAGAAAGGTTTGTCCCACTGAGCAAAATAAGCGAAGTCACTTTAAGGACTGCTAAGGTCTTTGCAAAAATACGCGGTCAGGTTTGTCCAGAGCAGGTGAATAGTGCGCTGGACATCATACTAATTACCCTTCTTTTCTTGTCTTCAGTCACCCCTCTTCTCGCTTAGGGTATTCGGTCAAGCCTACCCTTTCAAGCCAGGTTTTTTCTACCTTTTTGAGTTCCCTGACCACATCTTCCGGCAGTGGTTTTGGTTGGTGAGTCTTTAGTATTTCAATGGTTCTTTCATTTAACAGTTCTTCACAATTCTTGGCACCTTCTTTCTTAAAGCTGCGGTCAAAAACTCTTGGCACCCAGAATTTACGGAAGTGCTTTAAAGTATGAGCTTCAGCGAGGTAATTTGCTCTTGGGCCTTTCTGTTCGATAAGGTCAAGGGGGAGGGTTTCATCATTGATTTCTATGCCACCCATTAGAACCTTCACCATGTCAATAATTTCATCTACAAAGACAATGAGTTCTGGTGATATTACTCTGGCAGCATATGCCAAACCTACGTCATGGACAAGGTCGGCCCCGGTTAATGATGAGATAAGTATCTGGTAGGTGACTTCTGCTCCCGCCTGAGCGCCAACTACATCAGTATCTGTGCAGCCAGCTGTGCCAAACATAGGCAGTTTATAGTAATGACACAGTTCGGTTAACGCCCCGACCATAAGGCTCATTTCTGGAGCTCCGTAGGAATAGATGGTGGTTTTCATGTCCATGATGGAGGGTATGGAGCCAAAGATGACCGGTGTTCCAGGGTTCTTAAGTTGCACAACAACCAGTTGACTTAGTACCTCAGCATTGGTGATGGCCAAGCAACTGGCGAAGGTGGCTGGGGTAGCGGCACCGGCCATCGGCATACTATAGATAACATTTGGGATTCCTTTCTCGGCACATAGAAGACTTTTCTCCATAGCATCTTTTCCCTGGGTCAAGGGGCTAACTGGCTCAGATGAGCCACCAAAAAATGGTTTCTTTCTTAACTGTTCTTCTCCACCGGCGACAATAGAGCAAAGGTCTATCATTTCCCTCAGGCTTGAAACATCATTGATTTCGGCAACTACTGGCTTTGAGCTATTAAGTATGAACTGGAGAAGACTTACCTTATCAGCAATGGCTCCAGGCACAGCCTTATGACCCGTTGCAAGATAAGACCATTCTATATTTGGTAGAGCGTCAATCACCCTCGCTGTATCAGCAATATCTTTAATGTAACATTTCCTTCGCTTTCTGGTGTATGGATCCAGGAAATCGGGGCAATCGGGCATCGACCCGAAGTGGGAGCCAGTCTGTCCATTGAGGACTATGGCTGGTTCTCCTTCTCGTGAATATAGAGTGACCATCTTAGGTGCTGTTCTCAGGGCTTGCTCCACCATATAAGAGGGGATTTTTACCCTATCTGGGTTGGAGACATCGGCACCGCTATCGCCTAATATGTCGATTGCCTCCTGACACTCGAAAGCAACCCCGGTTCTTTCCAGAATTTGGAGAGCGGCGAAATGCAATTCTTCTATCTGTTTATCTGATAGAATGCGAAATTGGGGACTCCCATAGTGGATATAATTGGCACGCATGAATATATACCTCCTTAAAGAATTTATTAACTTGCAACCAATTTCCTTATTAATTCTACAGCAGAGCCTGCCTCTGTGGCAATCCTGCGTACTCTTTCTAATTTATCCTCGTTTTTGCCGAATCTCCAGCCCCCAAGGAAATGTCATCTAAAAGTACACTAGCCAGTTTTTCAGCATTGACAATCCCATTCAATAAGGACTAAACTTGAGCCACAACATAGGAAAAAATCTTATAATAAGACAATACTGGTTCAGCAGGCTCAGGGGATGAAGCAAGGGTACTGGAGTGGCTGCTCAATAGCGGTGGCGGGTGCCCTTGTGGGTTTCTAAGGGATTCGGCAAACTCAGAGTTCGTCTATTACGATGTTTGTTGTTATTGGCCGGCTCTCTAAAACCAATCCAAAAGAAAAACAATAATTAAATGGGACAAAAAAATTCTTAATTAGGGGAATTTTATGGAAGTATTAAATAGCATCCCGTTTAGGTTAGATACTGAAGAAGTATTAAAACGTTTACGTCTACGCAAAGAAAATAAAGAGATGGAAAGAATTGTTCAAGAATTACTTGATATTGTTCATCCTATAGCTAAACCCAAAGCTATCTATAAAGTTTCCTATGTTGATAATAAGAATGGAGACTCGCTATATATTGATGGTGTAAGGTTTACCAGCCGTGTTCTCAGAGTTAATTTGGATAAAGTAGGCAGAGTTTTCCCATATGTGGCCACCTGTGGACAAGAATTAGATGAAATAGCTGTCCCTGCCAATGATTATATGAAATATTATTGTTTGGATACAATTAAGGAGATGGCTCTACGCTCAGCTCGCAGTTATCTTCAAGATTACTTAACCAGAAATTATGCACTTGGACAGATGTCAAGAATGTATCCAGGGGAGGGAGCTGCAGAGGACTGGCCAATAACACAGCAGAAAGAGCTGTTTTCCATCTTTGGTAATGTTGAAGACTTAATTGGAGTGCAACTAACCAAAAATTTCTTAATGCTCCCACTGAAATCTTCGTCTGGAATATATTTCCCCACTGAGATTAGGTTTGAGAGTTGCCAGTTATGCCCGAGGGAAGTGTGTAGTGAAAGAAAAGCCCCATATGACCCGGATTTAGTTAAGAAATACCGAGAAAAGATGTAGGATTTAGAGACGATTTTGAGGTTTTCTGATAATGGCAATGAGGGGTACGCAAACGAAGCACAGCCCGGCAATTACCCACAGTATCGGATGGCAACTCCCGGTCTGGTCATAGGTGAAACCGGCTATCATATTTGCGGCCCTATCTAAGAACGAATTTGAATAGTCATAACATGTGAACTCCGGGGTGTGAGAAATGTAGTTATAACCTTGGGAGACAACTAATATCCACAAATATGTAATATTCCGTCATACATGTTAAAATGTGGTTAGAGCAAAGGAGCATGACCTAGAAAGCCTGCGGGCACAAATCAAGAGTAGTGAGGAAGGAGGCGGCATGGATAAACCAGTGAGTAATGCAACTGAGTTGAAGCCCATAGTAGAAAAAGCCGTTAAAGCTTTATACGGTGAAGCCATGCAGAACATCAAGATACTCAAAGCTGATCGGTTTCCTTTGTTTAGGGAGCCGAAACAAGGCTGGCTCATTCACGCCGAATTCAACGATGATAAGTACGAGTATTCCATTCAGATGGATGTTCAAATGGCCGATGGGCGAGTCACCAGAGCAGTTGAGCTGCATCGGGCTCCGATATAGAAATAGACGGCTTATTGTGTAGATTCAGCGCTTCTTTGCTGAGCGAAGCTTGTTAGTAGCCTCTAAGTCAAGCTCTAAGGTTTTCTCGTCTATCACTACGCCGTAATCTCGCCTGGCTGCCTCTATGCTGACGAGTTCATTCCTTACATCCCGTAGAACCTTTTCTGGGTCACGCTTGTAAGGGTTGCCCCAGCCCCCAGCGGCAGGTACTACCGCCCGAAGTATATCACCAGGGTTAGCGTAGAAGGTTTGCTTCTTGAGTGCGCGCATTTTACCGTCGGGTGAAATCTGATAACCCTCGGCAGATTTTCCAGGTCCCCCGCCTTGCAATCCCCACGGTTGATACAAAGCCCTGTCCTGACGCCACTGAACCTCAACCTCACTGGGGCTCTCAATACGGTAGTCCTTAATGATACTGACGCCACCCCGATACTTGCCCACACCACCTGTATCCGCTAGGAACCCGTATTGCTGCAGGCTAAGGGGATACTCTCTCTCTATCACTTCGCAGGGCACGTTGGAATAATTCAACCATGGGGCAGTGTGACCATCAATTCCATCGGCGTAGGGGCGCCCCGGCCAAGAACCAGGTAGGAAATCGGTGTAGACGAAGGGTGTCCCATCACGGTTTACCCCGCCCATACAGATACCAAAGTCCAGTTCTGACCAACAGGCGGGCATCTTATCAGGAAGCATTTTGGCCATGGCACCAACGGTTACATCCCATGCTCGCCCGAAAGTAGCTCCCCTGCCGGCAACCCCAGCCGGGAAACCGGTGTTGAGTATCGTGCCGTAAGGGGCTATAAGAGTCAGGGGGCGATACACCCCACTGTTAGCCGGGATGGAGGGGTCAAGGAATAATCTCATAGCTGAGTTGGCCAGGGCTATGGTTGAGGAGAAGGGAAGGTTTATTGACCCCTTCACCGTAGGCGCTGACCCCGTGTAGTCAAAGGTGATGCTGTCTCCCTTAACAGTTATCTTTAGATAGAACCTGACCGGATTGGGGCTAAAGCCATCGTCATCCATCCAGTCCTCAAAATCATATTCACCATCAGGCAATTCCCTAATGGCAGCCCGAGTGAGCCGCTCACTGTAGTCCAGAAGCTCCTCTACATAGGGGCGTAAGGCGTTCCAGCCACCATACTTCTTGATTAGTCTGACAAGCTCTCTTTCGCCAAGAGCAGTAGCTGCCACCTGAGCCTCCAGGTCCCCGAGCACCTTATCCGAGATACGAGCATTCTTTTCAATGAGGCGATAAAGGGTAAAGTTACGCTCCCCCCGCTCGTAATACTTAAGGGGAGGTATGCGCAACCCCTCCTGGTAAATAGAGGTGTTATCGCAGGCATTGCTCCCTGGTGTCTTGCCACCAAAGTCAAGCTGATGGGCAATAGCACCGGTGAAAGCGACCAGCTCACCATCCACAAATACCGGTCTCACTGTATAGACGTCAGGGATGTGGGAAGCCCCCTCATAAGGGTCATTGCACATAAATACATCATCAGGGTAGATACGTCCTTCCCAGTTTTTTAGTAGAGTCTTGATGAACATAGGAAACACACCGGCATGGATAGGATTAACCAGCCCTTCAGCAACCATATCTCCCTTGGCATCGGACAGACCGGTAGCAAAATCAAAGAGGTCCCTGACCAGGGGAGAGTAGGCTGTTCGATTCATAGCCAAAGCCATTTCATCAATTATTGTGCTCAGAGAGTTTCTGAGTAGTTCAAAGGTAATCGGGTCGAGTCCTTTCCTTATTGCCATATTTAGCCCTCCTCACTTTTAATATCAATCTCTATTGTTCCCCACTTACCCGACCTAACCTCGGCGTAAGGTGGAACAACACAGGTAGCATCATAAAGCTCTATAATCAGTGGACCCTTAGTTGGCTTATCAGGCAAGTCTGGCAACCCCAAAATCGGTGTCTCTAGCCAGCCGTAATCCTTCCCATAGTAAGCTTTTCTTACCTTTTTGCCACTTGCTCCTCCGGCACGAACCTCTGAACTCATGAGGCCTTCGGGCTCAACCTCGGCAGGAAAGATTACCTTAGCCAGTAGCCTTAGGTTAACCACATCCACCGGTTCATCAGCACGCTTATGAGCATAGGTCTTGAGATGTTCCTCATTGAAGTTTTCTGCTAGCTGTGGAATATGCTCCCGTTTGAGAGTATTCCAGGGAACGGACAATGTCAGCTCTGACGATTGCCCAGTATACCTGGCATCAATCGCCTTAGTGATATTGATATTAATATCCTTGCCGTAGTCCGCAGCTTCTATTTCGGCGAGAATCTCGTCCTTCATCCTTGCCCAGGTCTCATTGGCTTCATCTACTACTGATTCATCAAGACGATGGAAGAAGGACTCGCTGGCATGATGTTCTATTTCAGCAAATAGAAGTCCAAAACTGCTAAAGACGCCTGCCGCTGGTGGTACTATCACCTTTTTAACGTCCAACTCCCGTGCCAGCGCGGCGGCATGAATAGGCCCCGCCCCTCCATAGGCAAGCAGGGTGAAGTCGCGAGTGTCCCTACCTCTCAATGTAGAAACCGCTCTAATGGCTCTTATCATATTTGAGTTGGCAATCATGTAGGCACCGAAAGCTGCTTCGGTGACATCCGTCTTCATAGGCTTAGCGATTTGCTCATTGAGCACCTCAATGGCTTTATCCTTTTTTAGCTTGACACCCCCAGCCAACTCTTCAGGGAGGTAACCTAGCACCAAGTTGGCATCGGTTAGGGTGGGTTCTGTACCACCAATATCATAGCAGACCGGACCAGGCACGGCTCCAGCACTTCTTGGGCCAACGTGAAGAACCCCACCTACATCCAGCCAGAGCTTGCTTCCACCCCCGGCACCAATCTCAGCAATGTCAATTGAGGGCACTCGGATGACATAGCCCCCACCAGCAGTTAATCGGCTAGCCATTGAAATCCCAGCTCCTACCTCATAGGCTGGAGCCATACTTATCTCATTGTTTTCAATAATTGACGCCTTAGTTGTTGTCCCCCCCATGTCTAGGGGAAGCACATTTGGAATTCCCAATTTCTTAGCTATAAAACTACTGCCAACCACACCTGCCGCCGGTCCACATTCAATAATATATATCGGCTTCTCAACGCTAAGCTCGACCGACATCATACCACCGCTGGACTGCATTATCAGGAGAGGAGCTTTAACCCCAAGATTGGTGAGAGTCGCCTGCAGAGCCTGCATGTATCTTACCACTACCGGCTTAATATAGGCATTCACCACCGCCTCACTGGTTCTCTCGTACTCTTTGATTACACGTATGAGTTCTGAGGAGACGCTGATGAATAAATCGGGATACTTTCTTTTTATAATCTCCTTTATCTTTTGCTCATGAATAGGATTAGCATAGGAGTTCAGCAGACACACGGCTACTGATTCCACACCCTTAGCCACCAGGCGACCGATAACATCCTCAACCTCCTTACTGTCTAAGGGGCGAATGATTTCCCCAGCGTAATTTATACGTTCGTCAACCTCAAGCCTTAGCTCTCTAGGCGATAAAGGGAGTGGCTTAGACCAGGCGATATTATACATCTCCGGCATTCTGAAGCGGCGTATCTCAAGGACATCCCGGAAGCCTTTGGTAGTAATAAGCCCTGTCGGGGCTCCAGTGTGCTCTAAGACAGCGTTGGTAGCTACCGTGCAACCATGAACTACCTCAGCAATGTTAGTGCCGCTCAAACCGTGTTCACTTAGAACTTCCTCTATACCCCTAACTATACCTCGGTTGTAGTCGTCAGGGGTTGAAGAAACCTTCTTTCTATGTACTACCCCTTCCCGGCTTAAAAAAACCACATCGGTAAATGTGCCACCAATATCCACCCCCACTCTGAATCTCTCATCTGCTGATTTACCTTGTTCCAAGTTCCCTCCTTTCTATAATTCCCCTCACCTCCCTATTTGTTCACGAATTGACTCTTAGCTGACCTGTCACTGGGGAAAGCCGATCGGCTACCAACATAGCTGCCTCATTCATCTACAACTGCCGAGCAAGGTGGAATGCCCGACGAATACCGGTCATTATATTACCCGGCGTATCACAATCCCCAACACAATACAATGCCCAAGACTTACGGCTAAGAGGTATCTCAAGCTCTCTATTGGCTATCACACCTAAGGCTAGAACCACTGTATCTGCCGTTATCTTCTCACCATCACCGGTAATAACACCGTCAGCCACTATCTCTCTTATCTCGGTGTTCGTTTTGACCTCAACCGGATACCCAGCGAACCTATCCAAGAGCATGCCCCTCCTGACAAACTCCATGTCCTGGGCAATAGCGGGCAACATCTCCACCACAGTCACTTTCTTACCTCGCTCAGCGAGAAAGTCAGCCGTCTCACAGCCAACCATACCACCACCAACCACCACCACCCTATTCCCGGTTTCTTTACCGCTCAATACATCCCAGGCCGTGATTACATTTCCTCGGCTAGCCCCGGGGATGGCTGGAACAATAGGTATCCCTCCACTGGCTAAAATAACCACATCTGGCTTAAGCTGCGCCACAACCTCAGGGG
>Ga0209979_1000412_pt1 | contig 59980 bp, 47 predicted proteins | sample AnhtaG_FD_183114 | JGI IMG/M metagenome (GOLD analysis project Ga0209979, IMG submission 183114) | Deep subsurface microbial communities from Anholt, Denmark to uncover new lineages of life (NeLLi) - Anholt_01485 metaG (SPAdes) (version 2) | ecosystem: Environmental > Aquatic > Marine > Oceanic... | reverse complement strand
CTTTAGACCCAAAAATATGACCCCGGAAGAGCTGGCGGAAGGTTTTATCTGGTTAGGAAAGAATTTCTATACCAAAGCTTCAATATTTACCAGATTTTTTTATAACCTCAATCATCCGCTGCTCTATCTCTCTCTTAACTGGGCGCATCGGAACGATTATAAAAGTAAAAAAGCAGGAAATTGCCTTCCACATCCCCCAGAGCCTTCCCTTTCGCTTCTGCCCGCTGTCCCGTTGTAGTTCCGGGATTAGCAGATTAGTCCGTCCAGACACAAGTCGACAAAAAACAGAACAAATAAGCCGGTCAAGTCAGAAGACACAATCAGGGTCCTCGAGTGAACCGATTTCAAAACTTCTTTGGCAAGCTTCTAAGGACCGATAAATGATGATTTCTCGCCGTTATTCGTTGTATGATCTCAACGGACCTTGCGGCATATCCTGAGCTTATCTGCCGTGTGCTCCGTTCTAACCATTTGTGGCACGAGGAATTAAACATGCGCCCCCGACCTCACTCTCTCCAAACTTTTGTGAGCTTCACATTTCCGATCCGTTTACACTATACTATCGTAAACGGAACTCGCTGGAAGACAATCGATTTCGAGTGAAAACGCCCTGCTTCCGGACTTACTGGGATACAATGTGTCTTAATGTCTTACTCGACATTGTCAAAACCAGACGAATGTTTTCCGCTTATCTCAATTCTTGGAAATCATGCTTCCTTTAGACTATATAACGCCTTTTTTCATTGACAACAAGGTAATCTTTGTTTTAATTAAACATAAAGGGATAATTTTTTATCAGGAGGAAATGATGGGCAGAACCATTTCTCATTACAAAATCCTGGAGAAATTAGGCGAGGGCGGCATGGGTGTAGTGTACAAAGCCCAGGACACCAAGCTGGATCGGATAGTGGCCCTGAAGTTTCTGCCAAAACACCTTTTGTGTGATGAAGAAGCTAAGCCACGATTTGTGCATGAAGCTAAAGCCGCGTCCTCGTTAAATCATCCCAATATTACTACAATTCACGAGATAGAAGAGGTAGAAGATGAATGCTTCATCTGCATGGAATACATCGAAGGCAAGTCGCTAAAACAGCTGATCAAGGAGAGGGAGATTGAGGGTTGGGATATGGGGAAGATAATAGATGTAAGTATTCAGATTGCAGGGGGATTATCAAAAGCTCACCAAAAAAGCATTGTTCATCGGGACATTAAATCTGACAACATAATGCTTACCAACGAGGGTTTGGTTAAGATAATGGATTTTGGCCTGGCGAAACTCAAAGGTGTGACCAAGCTAACCAAAACAGGAACTACTCTGGGAACAATGCAATACATGTCCCCGGAGCAAGCTCAGGGGATGGAAGTTGATCAGCGATCAGATATTTTCTCTTTCGGGGTGGTCTTATATGAGATAATCACAGGCCAACTTCCCTTTAAGGGTGAGCATGAAGCTGCCGTAATCTATTCTATTGTAAATGAGACACCAGAACCATTGGCAAGGTATAAAGCCAGTGTTCCGGAGGGCTTGCAGAGAATAGTCGACAAGGCTTTACAGAAAGACCTCAGCACCAGGTATCAGAGTGCAGCCGAGGTCATAGCGGATTTGAAGGGATTGCAGAAGGAGATGACGGCTGGCGTTTTAGCCAAACCTAAAAAGAAACTTCTTCCCTTCATAGTTCCTGCCGCAATCGTTTTTGTCGTTCTCTTACTTTTCTTAATTCTCAAACCTTTCAAATTTGAGATGGTCCCAGAAAAGGAAGCAATAGCCAAAGAGAATACTTTAGCCATAATGTATTTTGAGAATATGGTGGACAAAGAGGATACCGAAAGGCTGGGTGAGATAGTAACCAATCTCTTGATAACTGATCTTTCTGAATCTGAATATATGCGTGTCGTTTCCAGTCAGAGGCTGTATGATATTCTCAAACTTTTAGGAAGGGAAGGACAGAAAAAGATCGACCGTGGAGTCGCCACTCAGGTTGCGACAAAGGCCGGGGCCAAATGGATGCTTTTGGGGAACATTCTTCAAGTTGAGCCACGAACTGTAATTACCACTCAACTGGTGGATGTGGAAAGTGGTCAGGTGCAAGCTTCTCAACGTATTGCTGGAGAAAAGAAAGAAGAGGTATTTTCTTTAGTCGACAAACTCACCGTTGAAATCAAGAAAGACCTGTCTCTGCCTACTGTAGCGCAGAGAGAACCAGACCCTTCCGTTGCCGACGTCACCACACATTCACCGGAAGCATAGCGCCACTATCTTGAAGGAATCGATTACTATAACAAGTGGTATTCTACAGAGGCAGCGAAAAGCTTTAGGAAAGCCTTGGAGTTTGATTCTACTTTTGCAATGGCATATTACCGGTTGGCTAACCTTACATGGGAGAATGAGTTAATAGTTAAAGCAGTGGAATGCTCAGATAAGGTCAGTCAGAAGGAAAGACGTTATATAAAAAGTTTGGAGGCACGTATATCAGAGGATTATACGCAGGCGATTACTGAGCTACAGAAGATAACAGAACGCTATCCTCAAGAGAAAGAGGTGTTTTATCAGTTGGGGATGTGTTATCGGGAAGTGGGGGAGTATGAGGAAGCTATTCGCCAGTGGAACAAAGCCATCGAGATAGACCCTCTTTATAAGAGAGCATATGGCGAGCTTGCTTACTTTTATGATGAAATCGGGGACTTCGACAAATCTATTTGGGCTATAAACGAATATATATCCATAGCACCTGACGAAGCCGCCCCTTATGACCTCCGAGGTGCTCTGTATGCCTTGCATGGCAAGGTGGACCAGGCGATTGAGTCTTACAAAAAAGCTTGTGAGATAAAACCGGGCTTTTCCGTGGGTAAGCTGGGGCATATGTATCTTTTTAAAAGAGAGTATGCAAAAGCTGAAAGCTGTTATCAGAAACTTTCCTCCAGCGCTGAGAAAGATACTCGGTCGGAGGGAAGAACTTATCTGGCTTACATACCTCTTTATCAGGGGAAGCTCGAAGGCGCCCTTGGGGTTTTGGATGATGGCATTGCCGCAGATAGAATGGAGAAGGTTGAAGGATGGTGGAATACCGATAAATATGTGTTGAAGGCAACTATCTATATGGAGAAGAAAAATCTGAATTTGGCTTTAAAGGAACTCGAAAAGTGCGAGGAAATCTGGCATAGATTTTTTACTGACTGTGGTACGTATTGCCTGGGATATTCGGCATATTATGTCCAGCTTCTGGCGGAGAATGATGATTTTGAAAAAGCCGAAGAGGTGGCTTTAGCTTTGAAGAAAGATGCTGAAGAATATTGGGAAGAATATAGTAAGGCTATGAAGGAAGTTAAAGAAGTGGGTTCAGTCTTTATGCCTTGGTACTGGTATGCTCTCGGATGTATTGAGTTCTCGAAAGGCAGTTTTGAAGCATCAGCCAAATATCTTGCAAAAGCAGCAGGGGGGGAAACAAACCGTGGCTCTACCTGGTATTTGCGAACGCACTTCATGCTTGCCTGGGCTTACCAGGAATCGGATAGACTGGGTGAGGCTGTATCCGAATTTGAGAAGGAGGTGGTTTCGAATTACGGCTACGGTCGCTCCTTCTGGGCTATTTGGGCTGTGAAGGCACACTATTACCTGGGTCTGGCTTACGAGAAATCAGGCTGGAATAAAAAGGCGATTGAGAAATACGAGGAATTTCTGGAAATCTGGAAGGATGCTGATCCTGGAATACCTGAGGTGGAGGATGCGAAGGAGAGATTGGAAAAGTTGACAGTTGGCAGTTTGCAGTAGACAGTATGCAGATAGCAGGAGGGAGATATGGTTGGTAAGACCATTTCCCCTTATAAGTCCCTAAGAGACAAATTTGGAAGTAATTACTCCTCAACAAATCTATTCCGACCCCCCCCAAGTGGAACACCCTTCTCTCGCCGTCGGCGGGGGACATTCTAACCAAAAAAGCTGACGCTCGCTAAGCAGCGTGCGCTTAGTACCAAAAACCGTGATGTCTTTTAACCATGAACTATCTACTGCTTTAAAATGCGGGAGTTACGAGATGAGTCTAGAACTTTTTTCACAAGCGAATCTTTAGATTCTTCCTTTTTTGAAGATATTGGAAAGGTGGTTGCTCAGATTCAGATCCAGGAAACAACATCCCAACTGGACAAGTCAGGATCAAACCGCGACAGAACAGGAGAGAAGCCCACAACGGGCTCAACTTATATTAAATGTGGCGGGATTTCACTCCCGCCACATTAAGTTCCCGAGGGCAAGGGAGCCCTCGGAACAACCAACGATATATTTTAGAATCTTGGTTTCTCTAAACTATACCTTTTGGACATTTGTTGCCTGAGGTCCTTTTTGTCCCTGTCCTTGTTCGAAGCTAACTGCGTCACCTTCTCGAAGAGTTTTGTATCCTTCGCCCTGTATTTCAGAGAAGTGTACAAACAGGTCAGATCCTCCGTCATCCGGAGTAATGAATCCATACCCTTTGGACTCATTGAACCATTTTACCGTACCCTGCGTCACAAAATCACCTCCTTTCTTCCATAATAAAAAGCCACGAAAGCCTGCATAAATAAGCTTTCGTGGTTGAATGATTTCGACCTGACAAAAACCTACTTTAGCCTTCTTACCTATGCTACACTGCATATACGTATGATTTCTCTATTTGTCAAGACTATTCTATATTTTTATATCGGTTCTGAAGGCGTGAACCTTTAGATTTTGCTGGACAGGAGCAATGAGAGGTTTGCAGGTGGTTGAACAGATTAACCACTATAGAGTTCTTTTGGCGATGGAGGAGCCACCAGAGCCGAAAACCAGCGGCCAAAGGAGTTCTTTGAGAGGTGGGACAAGCCACCCGACACCCTTAGTCACAAGTGCTGAGAGAGCCACAGAGAGATTTTTGTGGGTTCAGAAAGAGGGGGGAATACTCACCCTCCCCCGAGCCCCCTTGTAGAAACAGCATACTCGGTCACGAAAAGTTCCATCGCATCCCAGATCAAAGGTTGACTAATTGGGGGGAATCAGTTAAATTGAAGATGGAAATCAGGCAACAGAGATAAGGCATCATGCGTGAGTACGCTATATCGCTATCACAGGGGGAGATAAACGTGAGTTTCAGGGGAAGATCTCAGACAGGCCCACCAGGTTACAAATTTCTGCGTTGTTTCCTGCCCCATATCCTGGGATTCCATGAGGGGGGAACTTGGCTTCTATCTTCACAGAACGACCCCGTCTGTGAATGAATCCCGTGAAGCATCTTCTGAGATCTTCCCCCTTTTGAAAAGACCAGGTCAAAGGAATCCCGCACCCAGGGGGAGCCACAGGCGCCTTGGGGAGCAGGGGAAAGGAATTCTTTGAGGGACCGGGCATGGCAAAAACCTGGATGCGGTTTCGAGGCGTAAACGATCAGTCGTGCGCGAGGGCAACGACTGGTAGGAAGTGACAAGCGAACATGATTTCCGGGAAAAAGACGCTTGGGAAAAGGATAAGCAAGGCCGTGATGGGAGGGGTATGGAAAGCGACAAAAGGAACAGCAAAAGGAACGGTGAGAGGTTCTGGATGGGCGGGAAAGAAAGTATGGGGGCGCAGAAAACAAATCGCAAAGGTAGTCACAGGAGTTAGTAAGCACCTGGGGGTCGTAGGAGTCGGAGGTCTTATAGGCACTGCAGAAACCACATATGACACTTTCTCCAGGGTACTGTACACCGATAAACGCATTTCAGAACTCAAACATACGATCAAGGAGCAGGCGAGAGAATACAATTCTATTATCAGCGAGAAGGATACCCTGGTTGATTCCGGGATTATCGGCGGTGCATTGATTGCAGATATGCTCACTGACAAAACTGATGTTCCTCAGGAGATTGAAGAGGCGTATCAGAGAGCTTATCCAGGACTTGCTGAAAAACACAACTTCGGAGAGGCTCTTGCTCACTACGAAAGCCCTGATGAACTCCAGGGCTTTCTCTCCGGTGTCAAGGGAAAGCTCTTTGAGTTGAAATATGTGGATGAACTGAATTCGGGAAAGCTTCCAGACGGCTTCCAGGCCTTCATCGCTGACTCGCCTACTCAAGAAGGATGGGATATAGGAATTACAGGGCCGAACGATGAGCTTGCAGAGGTTTTCCAGTTGAAAGCCACTGATTCTTTAGAGTATGTAAAAAAAGCCATGGATGCTTATCCTGATATAGACATTGTCACAACCTCCGAATTGGAATCACAGATTTTGATGCATGCTGCGGAATTAGGAGATGTTGCGCCCGTTGTTTCCGGAATACCGAACGAAGAATTGATTACAATGCTCGATAGTGCACATTCCAGTGCTTCTGATGGCATTGATATGCCCGACTTGAAGTTTCCGGTTATCGCATTAGCATTAATAGCATTCAGCGCTTATTCAAAAGCAGATGTTAGTATTTACAGGAGATCTTATTCCTTTGGCGAGAGGGCCTCCAAATCCATGATAGCCTATGGCGTCGGGGGGATTATTGCTGGGGTCACGAATATTTGGTGGCTAGGTCTTGTAGCGGCTATCTTTACATGCTATATTGCTGGCGACGGCCGAAAAAAGAGGTTAATTTCCAAGAAACTCAAAAAGATCGTTAAATCCAACGAGAGAGTCATAAGAAAATACAAAGAACTTGGCTGAGCCTCAAGCAGGACCAACCAATGCAGGTTCAGAGAAGACCCGATAAGTGGGGCATTGAGATAAGGTGTGACCGGGACACCTGGAAGAGCAAAAGGCCCGGTGAGAATATGAGAAAGATATTGTCTCAGAATCGCATTCGGTCTGATCATGCTTGTGATCCGAAGGGAGAGGGAGTTACTTGCTATATGTATCACGCTATTAGAGAAAGGAGAAATCAAAAATGAGTGAGAACCAATCAGATATTTCTGGGGAATCCGCGAACATTGATCGGGAAGCGTATAACGAAGCGGCCGGGAAGTATTCAAAAGAGATTATAGAAGCTATTGAAACTAACGACAGACGGGCACTTGTAAGAACCGTAAAGAAATATGCAAGGAAAATAGACTCAATGTTGTCATCGATAACAGGCGTTAAATGGGGTCCGAGTGTGGATGGAGTAATTGACATTGAGGATAGGAGTCCGGAGGAGGAAGAGGGTGGGGAGTTTTACACCGTTGGAAATATGTGTGATAGAAGGGAGAAGTATGAACTTGCGGTCGCGATGTACGAAGAAGCCCTCAGGACATTCAAGCATCCTTCTGTGCTCAATAACATGGCTTCCAGCTTCAAGAGACTAGGTGAATACGGCAAGGCCCTAGAATGCTGTGTGCAGGCTCTCAAATTGGATCCGAATTACATTGTTGGGTATGCTCGAGCCGCGATATTAATAGAGGCTTATGCCGTTTTTTCACCAACTCCCGCAATTGAATATATCAACAATTACCTTAGCAAAGGAGACTTCTAAGAATGTTTTCTCACAGAGCAGTATCCGAACGACTTCTTGACCAAATTGATTCCTTCTGTATAGTGGAGAGCTTAAAAGTCAGCCCTGACAGCAGACGGCTGACTTATGCGGTCCTAGTGGGGGATAAGTGCACAGTGGTCGTAGACGGAGTAGGGGGGAAGGTATACGATGGCATCGGGGAAGGCTCTCCCATCTTCAGCCCTGACAGCAGACGGGTGGCCTATGGGGCCCTAGTGGGGAATATGTATACAGTAGTTGTAGACGGGGAAGAGGGGAAGAAATACGATGGCACCGCGACTCCCCTCTTCAGCCCTGACAGCAGACGGGTGGCCTATGCGGCTAAAGTGGGGAATATGTATGCAGTGGTTGTTGACGGAGAAGAGGGGAAGGTATACGATGGCATCATGGGAAGCTATCTCCTCTTCAGCCCTGACAGCAGACGGGTGGCCTATGAGGCCCTATTGGGAGACACGTGGTTAGTGGTTGTTGACGGGGAAGAGGGGAATGAATACGATGGCATCGGGAGAAGCTCTCCCATCTTCAGCCCTGACAGCAGACGGGTGGCCTATGGGGCTCAGGTGGGGGGCAAGTGGTTAGTGGTTGTTGACGGAGAAGAGGGGATTGAATACGATGGCATCGTGGCCGGAGGGGGAGGAGCGATCATCTTCGATTCCCCTGATAATCTCCATTACCTTGCCTGGAGAGGTAATCGAATCTACCTGGTGGAGGAGAAAATAAGCTGAAGCACCTGTGTGTATACAAGGTTAACTAAGGAAACGGAGGTAGAGCTTCTAACGCTCTAACAAGCAGGCAATTAGAGACAACGGAGGCCTTCTGGGCGACTTTTTTTCAAAAGCCCTGGAAAATGATCCTGGAGGAGGTCAGTCACGCAGCGAGGTGTAACAGGAAGGTATGTTAGGAGAAGGCACGAAACCAACCAATCCTCTTGAGCCTTCCCTGCAGGCGGTCAACATCTCCAAGGAAGGTACGATTGTAGCGCGCCGTGTCGAATGGGCAGGGACGAGTGCACAGCGACGACGGGGACTCTTGGGTCGCAGCGGCCTGGATCCCGAAGAGAGCATTTACATAGTTCCGTGCGGATGGATCCACACATTTCGGATGCAGTTTCCGATTGATGTGGCGTTTCTGGCTGGTGATGGACGCGTGTTGGCTGTTCATCATAGCCTCAGACCGAATCGTCTTTCAAGAATTGTGCTACGCGCCCAGGGCGTATTGGAGCTATCGGCAGGTAGGCTTCGCGCGACGGATACCGAGGTCGGAGATATCGTTCAATTTAGAGAAGTAGATACGAACTCGTGAGAAGCCTCGGTATAATGCGCATCATGCGAAATCTGGCCTTACCGACTTGAAAACAGGCTAGGGCTGTCCCCCTGACAGGCAATTCCCGAGATTCTGGATTCAGGAAAAGGTGGCTGACTTCCAAGAACTCTTCGACCCCTATCCGGAGAAGACTTATCTCCTGAGACAGGGAATAAAAAAGGGCCTCATTCACAAAACTGTGATGAGACCCAATCTATGTGAAAAGTGACCAGCGACGCTGTGTCACGTATCTGTCATAGCACTACGGAGATTTCACCGATTAGGTTTCCCATTCGATTTAGGGTTAGGCTCAATCCATATTAAATGTGGCGGGATTTCATCCCCGCCACATTAAAGTCCCGAGGCCAAGGGAGGTCTCGGAACAACCAACGATATATTTTAGAATCTTGGTTTGTCTAAACTATACCTTTTGGACATTTGTTGCCTGAGGTCCTTTTTGTCCCTGTCCTTCTTCGAAGCTAACTGCGTCACCTTCTCGAAGAGTTTTGAATCCTTCACCCTGTATTTCAGAGAAGTGCACAAACAGGTCCTTTTCTCCTTCATCCGGAGTAATGAATCCATACCCTTTGGATTCATTGAACCATTTTACCGTACCCTGCATCACAAAATCACCTCCTTTCTTCCATAATAAAAAGCCACGAAAGTCTCCTCAAAATAAGCTTTCGTGGCTGAATAACTTCGAGCTAACAAAAACCTATCTTAACTTTCCTAACTATGCTTGACTCTATATACGGATTATTTTGTCATTTGTCAAGATATTTATTCATTTTTATTATCGGCTTCGAAAGGGTAAACATTTAGCTCAAACGGTAGACAAGAGATGAGAAACCTGCAGGTCCGTACCCGGCTGTCCGGTTTTAGACCTTTTTGATAACGTAGGAAGGCTGGTTACCTGGTGTTGGTTAAGTATTTAGTCTCTACACGGTCTCAATTGATCTCAGGCTCGATCCTCGACTAATTACTACGAACCATGAACTGCGAACTGTGAACTGCCTTAAAAATGCGGGGCCGATCCCGCCGTTGGCGGGACGACCTCCGGCTTGAACTTCAACTAATCACAATGAACTGTGAACCGTGAACCATCTACTGCTTTAAAAATGCGGGGCCGACGAGATTTGAACTCGCGACCTCTGGCTTGACAGGCCAGCGTTCTAACCGGACTGAACTACGACCCCGGAAAGTCAGTCATTAGTCACTAGTCAAAAGTCAACAGCGAATCACATTCTACTTTGGGGAACTTCCAACTTTTCTATGCAAAACAAGAAGCATTTTGGTTATCTCAGTATTAAGCTCCATCAATCTGGAAATCTCGTTTTGTTCTGATTCGCGATCTTTTGAAATTGATTCTCGTAGTAACCTCAACCAGTTATCTGTCTCATACGAAGATTTCAGCGCAATCTTTAAGTACCTGCCAAATTCTTTCTTCGAAAAACTTCCGTAGCCTTCAGCGATGTTGGCACTGATGGAGGTGCTGGCTCTCAGCAATTGCTCCAGAATGATCCGGGTTGACATTCCCTTCGGAGGCTTTTCTGTCAGACGAATGACTCTTACGGCTAAGTTGAAAGCCTTTCTCCAAACCTCCAGATCCCTAAATGTTCTGATTTTTGCCACATCCACTAGTGACTAATGACTACTGACTGTTGACTGGTTTTATTGGGCGGTACTGGAGTCGAACCAGTGACCTTCTGCGTGTAAGGCAGACACTCTAAACCAGCTGAGCTAACCGCCCAAAAAAACAGTTGAAAGCCTTTTATAAGGCGGCAGACTCTCAACCTGTGTTTGCGTCAAGTTGAAAGATCACGCCCCTTTGTGGCTTGGGGTGGCTTTTCCTTTCCTCCGCTGATTATTATGGCAAGGGGGATGATCACGCAGTAACCCAACACCAGAAGTATAGGCGCCAAGGTGATGGAACCATACCCCAGGGTGATGTAACCCAACACAATGACAAACAACCCTATGGCAAACAAAATGTAGTTCTTGCTGGTGAAGGGCAAGATCGATTTTTCTTTAGCTTTATAAGCCTTTGCCGTTGGTTTTACCTGTGGTTTTACCTTACGTTTGCTTTTTTCTGCCATTTCTCCTTCCTTTGACGAATCTTAATTTAATAAACAATTCAAATAAGTCAAGCGAAAACCCTAAAGTGAAGTTTACGATATTTTTCCCTTCCACCACGCAGGCTGGAGCTCTTAGTCCGAAAGTCCTTACGGACATTTCGGACCTACGACCATTAAACTGTAGGTCGAATATGCCTGCCAGCCATGGGTCGAAGACCTATTGGACAACAAGCGATCTTTACCTCACCCCCCGTCCCCCTCTCCCCTGCCTCCGACGGGATTTTCAACATGAAATAGAGAGGGGTTCACCCTGAAGGGATTTCCCTCGATCCTGAGATCTTCGGGATCGAAGGACACCCTGAAGGGGAGATAGGGGGAGAGGTTTTTTCAATAGGCATTTTTGGAGGAGAACCAGTCCTTTAGTGTTAAAAGAAGTATCTTAATATCAAAAGCCAGCGACCAGTTCTCCATATAAAAGAGATCGTACTTTGTCCTCTCCTCTATGGATGTGTTTCCCCTCAATCCATTCACCTGCGCCCAGCCGGTGATCCCGGATTTGACCTTGTGGCGCAGAAAATAACGAGGTACCCCCTCTTTAAATTTATCGACAAAAAACTTTCTTTCTGGACGGGGTCCCACCAGACTCATATCCCCCTTTAGTACATTGAAAAGCTGAGGAAGCTCATCTAAATTATTTTTTCGCATGAATGCTCCCACCTTAGTTCTGCGGGGATCGTCCTCTTGGGCAAAGGTTGGTCCGGTCTTCTCCTCCGCATCTTCTATCATGGATCTGAACTTGTAGTGAGTGAATCTTCTCCCGTCCCTTCCCAGCCTTTCCTGCTTATAAAACACTGCTCCTTTGGAATCAAGCTTTATTAAAATTGCCAGTATGGCAAAAACAGGGGAAAGCAACACCAGTCCGGCAACAGAAAGTGCTACATCCACAGATCTTTTCAATATCCTGCTCCACCCCTCCAGAGGGGTGCGACCCAGAGAAATCAAAGGTATCCCGTCCAACGATACTATCTTTGCTCTTGCCGCCATGATCTCAACCATATCCGGCACTATCTGAAATTCCACCCTCAAGTCCTCACAGCCCAAAATAATCTCCATGATCCTTTGGTGATAAGACAAAGGCAATGCCAAAATCACCAGCTCCGCGTTTTCCTCATTGATTATCCGGGTAAGATCGTCCATGGTTCCTAAAACCGGTATGCCTATGGAATCCGCAGGATTGGCCTGATCCTCAAGCCTACCTCCACCTTCAACCAGACCGATAAGCTCGTAACCGAATTGAGGATTTTCCTTCCACCGCCTGTAAAGCGAAAGTCCTATTTCTCCGGTTCCCACAATTATCGCCTTTTTCACCCCGTAGCCGCGCTTTGTGAAACCCCGTTCCAATTTTGCCATGATCCTTCTTCCACCATAAAGCAGAATTATGCCCAAAATCCAGGATGCCACCAGAGTAGCCCGGGAATAAGAGGTGCCCCGATAAAAGAAGGTGAATGCCATCACCATCAGAAATCCTAAGGTGGCGCCTTTTGCTAAAAGGTAGAACTCATCGAAAGCTGTCTTTGGTCTGGTGCTTTTGTAAAGCTCATAAGCATTGAACACCACCACCCACACCACCACCACAAAGATCGAACCGTAAAGGTAAAAAGATAGGGGGGGGATTCCTTTGGTGACTGGAACGATTTCGGTCAAAGGGGAATAGAATCTCACCCAGTAGGCTAAAAGGATCGACGAGAAGATGATTATCACATCCGCCAAGAAAAGAAAAAACGGAAATATGTGCCTGAAGGTCTCTTTTTTCATATTAGATTTTTTCTATGCTCCTCGAATTTTATCTCTATGAATTCTTTTATCTTCTCTTTGAAGTTCTTTTTGTCAAACCGAAGTGAGTGCTCTCTTATGCGCTCCGGATCGAATCTGACCGAATTGCAATACTGCACTGCTTCAATTAAGGCATCTTTGGTCTGAGGGTAAAAGAATACTCCGGTGTGCCAGGAAGTGATCTCTTGATCAGGATAGGCTCCTTTGACTGATTCGGTCACTCCTCCTTTTCCGAATGCTATCACCGGCTTACCGCAAGCCTGAGCCTCCACCGGCACGATGCCAAAGTCCTCCTCTCCCGGAAAGATTAAAGCCTTGCACCCTTCATAATATCCTTTCAACTCAGAACCAGCTAGCCAGTCCATAAACTTAATATTTTTCTTTGCAATTTTCATCAACTTTTTTTTCTCCGAGCCTTCGCCAATAATCAGTAGGGGAAGATTCAGCTCATTGAAAGCTAAAATAGCCAAGTCGATTCTTTTATAAGGGACCAAAGCGGAGGCAACAAGATAATACTCCCCCTCTTTCCTGCTCAGGTCAAAATACTCTGTATCCACCGGAGGATAGATCACCTCGGAATCCCGGCGATAGTGTTTTTTGATTCGTCTTCTTACGTTCTCCGAGATTGCTGCAAAGTGGTCCACACGGTCGGCGGATTTCTCATCCCAGGTTCTCAGATAATTCATGAAAAATGGGATGCTCCAGCGGATAAGCGGACTGACACTATTTTGGGAGAAGTAGATATAATACATCTCCCAGGCGTATCTCATAGGGGTATAGCAATAGCAGATATGGCACGTCTCCGGAGAGGTGATCACCCCCTTGGTAACACAATGGCTGGAGGAGATGACCAGATCAAAATCTGTTAAGTTAAACTGCTCGATGGCTGTGGGAAAAAGGGGAAGATATTTTTGATAGTGACTTGAAGAGAAGGGGAGATTCTGAATAAATGACGTCTTAATTTTCATCCGGGAGATGGTCTCCGAGACCGAACCCCTTTTATGCAACAGAGTGTAGAGGGTTGCATCCGGAAAAAGCTCACACAGAACCTCCAGACACTTCTCTCCTCCTCTCATCCCGGTCAACCAATCATGAACTAAAGCCACCTTCATACTTCCAGAGACCTCATTATCTTTCTTGTAGGGGCAATTCATGAATTGTCCCTACAGCTTTTGTTTTTATCGAAAGAGGGCATCAGCAGACATTTTCTTGTACCCCATAAACCTCGCTCCAATACGAATCATGGTCTAAATTGAAGTCCTTCGATTTTGGATTTTCCCTATCCAACTCCCATTTCAAGGGATTATTCTGGATGTATTCTCTTATCCTCTTTAATTCCTTCTCATTGCGAATTATGTGCTCATAATAATTTCGTTGCCAGAAGGGTTGGCCAGTTCGATTTAATATTTGATTAATCGGTTTCGCAGTGTTCATTTTGAAATACCCTATCACCTTAGGTAATAACATCTTTTGTCGATACCGTAGGGGCAACTCATGAGTTGCCCCTACACCGTGCAGGGACGATTCATGAATCGCCCCTGCAATGAATATTATCCCATGAATATGGTTTGCCATAATGACAAATTCATCCAATTCTATCTCTGGGAATCTTATCTTTAACCCATTCCATTGGGTCTGGACAACCTGTTGCAGAGCCGGGAATTCTTCAAAGTATAATTGTCTGCCTTTTGTGCATATGGTTACAAAATATGCTCCACTCTGAGAATAATCGTAATCTCTTAGCCGAAGGGATTTCCGATAGTGTTGATTTTGTTTCATTTTGTGCATTTTGCTGCGACTGCCTCAGACCTTATCTCATCACCTCACACAAAATCTCCAGACACTTCTCCCCCCTCTCATCCCGGTCAACCAATCATGAACTAAAGCCACCTTTCCTATGGATTTCATTTGAGTTCCTATGGATTCAAATGAACAACTGACCTGCGGACATATTTTTAAAGACCCCGTGAATCTTTTTTTGTAGCTTTTTTGTTATCGGAGTAAAAGACCCTGGCGTGCTTTTTTACTTCTTCATCAGCCATTTGGCTTTCTCCTTAAAAAAGGTTTTAAGTTCGTCGAGGGATACTGGCTTCAGCATCTTGGGAAGAATGTTGAAATCTTCAATCTTTGCCAGAGAGATCGCAAGCCAGTAATTATCCAATCCACCGTGCTTCCTCTTTGCCTCCTGGATCAGTTTTTCAAAGGGAAGGATTTCTCTATCAATGAAGTAAATATCCACAAAGTCTTTGGGATCACTTCTATCGTAGAGGGCGGAGAGTTTATTGCAGGAAATATCCAGGACATTATCTACATAAATTCCATATTTTTCCTTAAAAATTTTCTTCTCCAATCTGTATGGCGCATCCATTGCAAAATCACATCTGAGAATCTCATCACCTCTATTTATAAAGAACTCAAGATAGCTTCTGAAACTACGCTTCACTTCCAATTGCCCCTTCAGTTTGGCGGCAATATCCTGTATAAGAGGCAACACCCTGGGCACCTGTCCTTCCTCCTCTGTGAAGAAATCCATATCCTCCGAAATTCGGTGCCGCAGATAAAAGGCTGAAAGAGCTGTGCCTCCAGTCAAAAAGAAGGTGTCCTTCACTGCCGTCTCAGCGAATAACTGGATAAAATCCTCCTGGAGGGACGTTAAAATTTTCATTACTCCTTCCTTTCTGGATTCTTCGGAGTCTGGGTCCAACTTTCGGGACTCCGATCTGCAGGATCCAAATTCGGAAGATACCACTCCCAAAATTTCCTCACTTTGCTCGCAAGATGCAATTTCTTCAGATACTTCTTTATAGTCTCCACCGGAATTTCTGTGATGTCCTGAAAGGAGCCGTTATTGAGGACACGAGAAAGATAGAAAATGAATACGTCCTCGTTCTCCAGATCTTTTTGGGTGATCTGATAGTCCCAGAAGAGCTTCCGGTTGAACTTGACCTTATGTTCCATGCGAGCCTCCATATTTTAAAAACAATTGCAACCCCTTGCTAAGGGAGATGGTCTCCGAGACCGATCCTTGTTTATGTAAGAGAGTGTAGACGGTTGCCTCCGGAAAAAGCTCACACAGAATCTCCAGACACTTCTCTCCTCCTCTCATACCGGTCAACCAATCATGAACCAAAGCTACTTTCATTTTTTGAAATCTTTGTATGCAATCTACTCTTTACAACAATGTTTCGATGGGCAACTGAAATCGAACTTGAGAATCAGTGGTTACGAAACAGATTAACCTAGACAAAAAGAGGATGCTGGTAGCGATATATTTCGTCGCACACTGAATGAATCACATTTCTTTCTCTTACGCCCCCAAGAACTTATCTATGTCTGTTATCATACCCCGAAGCATATCTAGGTCACGCAACTCGGTGCGTTTATTCCCCAAGCTCTTGCGAATCTCGAGGAGCAATTGCCCCCAAAGTAGCATCATTTCCTTAGGATTCTTGTCTCCGGATGATTCAGCCTTGAACGCATGTTGCATCAATGCGTTGTATGCGCGCACAACCCCGTCTGACCCGAACAAGTTTAGCTCGAAGGCTGTCTTCCGGTGCTGATAGGAGGTAAGCTTCTTGAGTGCTTGTGTGCCTCCTTGACCCTTAAAATCTGAGAAAAGGCGAATGTACGGATCCAATATGTCGATATAAATCTTACGACGCTCTTCTCTCAGTTTTTCTTTAGTAGCCCGGAGTTCTTCCACTCGAGATTTCAGTAGCCAGGTAATAATCCCACCAATAATCATTAGGAGGACAGGTGCGAGTACCTCTAACATGTCCACACTCCCTGCCTTTTTAATTCATCTGTTCAATTTCGTCTAATATAAGATAACAGAAAATGCTTGGTTTGTGCTTCCAAAATCGGAAATAATCCAAACCTGTTAGGTTTATCTCATATCCATTTCGTTGATGTGATGTCTTAAATTTCACTTTTTCCATAGACCTCGTCAATCTTTTCTTGTAGCTCAATTGTCAATCGAATGGCTTTTGCTACTTTAATATAGTGGTTAGTCTCTTCAAGGGAAAGCTTTCGTTTCTTTCTGTCCTTCAGGTATTTCTCCATCACCCGATAGGCTCCGATTCGATATTTCCAGACTTCCTTTGAAACGCCATCAAAGTATTGTTTTTTGTTTATGAAAACTCTCTGGTTTTGTTCATCATACACAACCTTTTCTATTATATTGGAGCCGCCTTCTGGAAAACCAACCTCGGTGTCATCAAGGGATGAATGCTTAAGCAAATGGAGATCAACAAGCTCTTTCCCAAGATTACCTAACTTTTTGAATAGAGCTTTGTTTGAGGGCAGAGGAACCCGTGGAAAATCTATCTTGAGAAATTCCTCGTAGCGCTTTCGGTAGGTAGGAGAGTAAAGGACAGCATAGATGTAATAGAAAATCTCCTCTGGAGTTGGCTCTGAGCCAAGAGATTCTTTTATGGTCCGTAAGAATTCATCGGTTAAGTTGGGTATGCGTTCTGGTTTATGTTTCTTTTCATCAAGCAGGTGCCCTTCGGGCTTTTCTGGATAGAGGTAGAGAGGAAAGAAATAGCAATTATCTCTCGAGGAGAGCAGAGTCTTATCCGTAACCAGTGAGCTAACATAAACATGTCGCCAAACGGGATCCCTTAGTCTCCTTGTAAGGTTCAATCCAAGATTCTCACTATTTATAATGTGTTTCATTATTTCCTTTCTATCTCTTTCTATTAGAGAAGAGTCATAATAAATCCATCTGTTGTCAAAAGGTCGGTAAGCATAACGATGAACATGATCTTCGTGTCTTTGATCTCTAATTCTTTGCTTCGCTTGGGCTAACTTCCAAGTTCCAGTATCTTTCAACTTGAGTCCTTGCTTGACTAGGTCATCAGATAAATCCCCGGTAAACACTCTAACTCGTTGAATTATTTCTTCGTTTGTAAATCCTACTACAAAATGATCTCGTGCGGTAGTTACACCAAATGAACATTCGCTAAAAATCTCCGTCACTTTCCAGAACTTTTCATACTCAGGTTGCAAGGCGAAATCCTTAGGGACAAAGAAAAAGTAAGGAGCAACCGGTTCAAGTTTCTGCCACTTGGTTGTTTTTATGTCATTTTTCATCAAATAATCATATTTTTCGCTCCTGGGTCCCCAGAGATCGGCATAATATATCTTTTTCTCCTTCTGTGGTTTTTCCAATTTCATATATATGACAATGGCAACCCCCTGCTGAATGTCAAACACATTCTCATCTTTACCGCCTTCGGGTGTCTTTTCGCCAATTCTTGAAGAGCCATGAAGATTCAGGATGTAAATCTCATCAAAGGTCTCCTGAAGCTTTCGCCTCATGCCTCGATGGATTATTCCCGAAAGGTAGGAGTTGTTGGTAATAAATCCTAAGATTCCTTTGCCCGCCTGGGCTATCTTCCAGTGAGCAAATCGAATAAACTTTATGTAATCGTCAGAAAGCGGCTGGATATTTCGTTCGTTCCTCACATCCTCTTTGTAATCATCCATCAAGTTTTCGATAAACTCCGACTTATTCTCTGAACTAACGGAGTAAGGAGGATTGCCAAGGACAACCAGAATTGGGACTTCCTCCTTTATCCTTTTAGCCTCTTGCCCTTCTCTGGTAAGGTCGATGAGAAAACTTATCTCCCCGGGTTCTTTCATCTCCAGAGTATTTGTGAGGTAGAACTTGAATCGTTCATCTTCCTTAAACCGGTAACCCATTTCCTCTAAGACCATAGAAACTTTGAAATGCCCTACTGTGTAGGGCGCAACCAAAATCTCAAAGGCATGAAAATGAGGAAGGATGTGTTCTTCTATATAGGGTTTAATGAGCCCTTTCTTTTTCTTCTCTTCCAACTCTTTTTGGACTTGTTTGATAGCTTGAACTACAAAAGTCAAGGTTCCGGCGGCTGGATCAAGAAGGGTAACATCCTTTGTGGCAAGCCCTTCAGATTTTGCAAACTTCGTTTTCAAAAGTTTATGAATGGATCTTACAATATAAGAAACAACAGGTAAAGGAGTATAGTAAACCCCCAACCGCTCCCTTTCCTTAGGATTATAGACAGCAAGAAAGGTTTCGTAAAAGTGGATTACCGGGTCTTCCTCCCATCGAGTAGTCTTGAACTCCTTCAGAATTGAAGAAATTTCTGCTTTTTCAAGGAGTTGGCTTATGTCATCCACAATCCAGATCAAAGACTCCGGAAAATGGGGTCCGGTCATAGAATAAAATATTTCTTTGAGCAACGGCAGGCTTTCTGGAATGAATTTCCATGCAGTTTCTCTTTTAAAGCCATTTTGGATCTTCATTCTGGCCGCAAAAAGCCCATAGGTAATAGTTTGAGCATAAAGGTCAGCAAACCTCTCCTTTGTCAAAGTCTCTATAAGCTCTTGCTGAAAAGCTTTGTAAAATCTTGTCACTTCTTCATTCTCGCGGGAAAGCTCTTCTTGCAAGATATGCTCAAGGAATCGGGTTCGTTTTGCAAGCTCAATTGAGAGGTCTGATGATTTCCTGATCTTAGGTGTGGAAAAGGAGAAGAACTGTTCCAAGAGTTCAAAGAATACGCTTAACTTCTCAGGAACGGGAGGATGCTTCAAACGCTGTAAAGTAAATCGGCGCCCTACTTCTACCTTATCTGTGGGATCGCCGTGCTTATATAGTCTGAATTCTAAGAAATTAGTTAAAATAAGGTTTGGCAGAGAGCCCCTATATCTTTTGAGTTGCTCGGAGTCTTCAATCTCTCCAAGGTTGGCGTCTGGGAGTTTTGCTTCGACATATCCAACGATTTCGCCATTCTTGCCAATACGGAAATCAGGGATTCCTGCCTCTGTCTTTTTAGGTAAAACAAGGACGTTTGCTCTTGCTTGCATTTGGAAAAGTGGAGAGCTCTCTTCAATCAGCTTTTTAAGTGCCGGATAAAAGCTTTCCTCTCTGAAGTCGCCACCTATATAAATCTTATGGATTTCTTTAAAGTAGGAGTTCAGAGCTTTCTCTAATTTAACCTTTTCTGATTTCTTCATTTTTGAATAAATTTCAGTAGTAAGCTGTTTTTGAATACGCCCTACATATTCTAACTATATCCCCTTCGCTTCATTTATTTTTTTTCTCACTTTTAGTCTTATCTATCCTGTTTCCTTTGTTCCACAGTTCAAAAGGTCTTGCAGGTTTGCCGTATTTCTTCTCAGGCATTTTTCAGCACATATGCTTTTTTTGTGATTGATTCAAAAAATCTTCAAGGTCTATCCCAAATTTATCTTTAAAGGCTTTCTTTGCAATGTGTTCGTATTCATTGAAACTAGCAAGGAATAAATTTAATAGGCTGGAAACACAATATTTACAACCACCATCACACTCAAGAATTATATCAATTACTTTTTCAGCTTCATCTTTTCTCATTTTCCATCAAATCCTTTGAATTATGAATGTCTAAGAGCCTTTCTCATTTCAACTCCCGCCTTTGGCGGGATTTCCAATCTTTTGGATTTATGTTGGCAATTTATCATTGCTCATATTATTTGTCAACGGCTTTATTTCACTTTCGAAACTTTGTTGATTCTTGAGAACATGTCCTCTTCAAGAAAAAGGATCTGGTCTAAAAGTCCATATCTTTTTTCAGGTTCAACCGCTAATATTTTTTCCCAAACTGAAGCAGCAACAATTTCACCGAAAATAACGAAACCACTCCCCACCTCTTGGGTGCTGTGAAGTCGGCATTCAAGATGAGCTTTGCAGTCGTCCACCAGAGGCGCATTTATCTTTGAAGCTTCAATAATGGTGAAGCCTGTTTTTTCAATTCTTTCCTGACCCGACCATTTAATACATCCATAGACTTTTGAAGCCATGGAGGAATCTACAAAATTCACACCAAAGCATTTGCTTTCAAGGATATTTCTCTCGGTCGTATTTTCCTTGGTGCCAGAGAACATAAGTATAGGAGGCTCAAAGGACACCATCTGAAGCCAGCTTTTGGGAGCGATGTTAGGTTGTTTTTTTGAGTCATAAGTGGAAATAAGAACTACCGGTCCCGGAATAAGGCTGGGGTGCCATCTGTTTTTATCAATCGGATAATCAGTTTTCTTCATATCAATTCAATCTGGGTGATTTTCGCTATAACGTGTTACGCTTTGGGGAAGACTCAAAGGCATCTGGCGAAGTGGCGATCATTTTCAGTAAGCAAATTCACTTTTGATATGATGCAATGGCTTCCTCGAGCGCAACACGGATGGGGGTGTAGGTGATACCCAATTCCCTTTCTGCCTTGCTCCCGTCGGCCCTGGCGCCCTCCTTCATCGTCCTGATCTGATCTATGGCCATTCCCCACATGGGCGGCTTCTTTATCAGGTTGGCCAACCATGTCAGCAGCCTCGCATTTAACATGGCCAGAGAATCAGGAAGACGCAACTTCGGCAGGGGAACTCCGGAGATTTCACTGACCATTTGGTTGATCTTTCTCCAAGACAGTTCGTGTTTGCCCACCAAGTATTTCTCACCAAGGTTGTTTTCCTTCTCTGCCGCTCTGACGATGGCCTCGGCGACATCCCGCACATGCACAAAAGTAAAGATGCTATGATCGAATACTGTAGCTGGCAGACGGCGATGGATCAGATTCTGGATATATTGGCCGGTGGCTTTTGGATCACCCGGGCCTAGGACGCCAACAGGATATATCATGACCAGGGGCAGTCCCTTTTTCTGGTAAAGTTCCCAGGCGATTAGATCCCCCTCATATTTGGTTCGGAAATACTCGCTAAACCGAGCGGGACCAACCGGACTTTCCTCGGTGAACGGGCATTCCGCTGGCTTGCCGTAAATTCCCGCCGTGCTTATGTGCACCACCTTGGAGACGCCTGTTTCCAAAACACATTCCATGACGTTTCGGGTGCCGTCGATATTGACGTCTGAGTAGATTTGCTTGTTGGGTTCCCAGAAGGAGTAGATGTTGGCCAGGTTGATCACCCAATCGCAACCTCTCATGCCTTCAAGCAGAGAATCATTATCGGTCACATCTCCCATGATGAGGGTGACGCCCAGTTCCTTAAGTCGGCTCAGGTTGCTCGTTTTTCTGACCAGGCAGAACAGCTTGTGCTCGGTCTGGGCCAACCGTTTGACCAAGTGAGTTCCGATGAACCCTGTGGCTCCTGTAATGAACGTTTTCATTTTCTCCTCCTTCATGATCGGACGGGGATTCTCCCACACCCGTTTCGCCTAATTGAAAATAACTGATCTTTCTTCTCAAAATCAAGCATTTTTTGTTTTATTCCTGAAATCGCTTGTTGGACAGGTTCGCCCAGGCGGGCTCAGACGAGCCCCGGCACCCGTACGGGTGGGCGTCTGGAGGCGTCCCCAGACGGGAGCGTCCGCTCGTCTGGACGCAGCCCGGTCTATCTTTAAAGGCGAGTTCGAGATCCTATCCAGAACAGAAACCGGGACAAATTCCGGCATCTTCAGAATGAGCGGTTCTTTGTGTTTGGTTGTGGGGTATGGGATTGGTTTAATCGAAGTTCATGGGTTATTTCTTGCGATTTTTTTAGGTTTCTGATTCCGATGATTGAGGGCAACAACAGCACGGTGGTAATAAAGCAGGCGAAAACACCCAGCACTAACAGTGCACCCAGGCTGACAAAGCCGCGGTATTGTGCCAGCATCAGGGAGCCAAATCCCACCATGGTGGTCAGGGAGGTAATCAATATGGCTTTGCCGGTGCTTTTCAATACTACGGGAGTTTGCCTCTGTCCTTCAACCCGGTAACGGTGCAACAGGTGAACTCCGTCATCAATGCCAATTCCCACGATCATGGGAATACCCATTACGTTCACGAAAGTGAACATCATGCCAAACGTTTTCATCAAGCCAACCATCCAGATACCGCCGGCAACCAGAGGAATCATTGCCAAAAGGGCAGTGCTCAGACGGCGGAAATCGAGCCACAAAAACAAAAGCACAATCAGGATGGTGAGAATGGTTGCCCTCACTCCATCCCTTTTGATGTAGTCAATCAGTCGCAGGAACAAAGGTGGGGTGCCGGAAATCTTTGGGCTGATGCGCTCCAGTTGACTGGCGAATATGCGCAGAAATTCAAAATTCCACACCTGCTCTTTGGGATAGATGGTCACCAAAAACTTATCCCCATCTTTATTGATATATCGCTTCTTGATCGATTGTGGTAGCATTTTCAAATTGATGTGTTCGGGATTTGCCATCTGGTAAGCCTTCTCTCTGAGTTGTGGTATGTACTGTTTTTGAAATATGTTCAATTGACTGACAGCGGACTCGGAGTCATCTCTGAGTTTATCCACCAGTTGCAAAATCGAGCTCTCATCATCCGGGTTTTCAGGATCGCCGGTGATCTGTTTGCATTTCTCATCCACCCTATCCTGTCCGCCAGTAAAAGCCAACTGCCCCAGCTCGTAAATGTTCATATCCAGCCGTTCCAATTGTTCTGTCAGTTCCGGAAGATTATCTTTAGAAAGCTGTGTCTTACTAGTGTTTGTCTCAAGGTAATGACGTATCTTTTCCAAATGCACTCGTCGTTTCTGTTGCTGGGAATCAGAAGGCACATATTCGGAGATACTCTCCACCAAGCTGACGGAAGGCACCTTCTTTGCCTTTTCGGCGATTTGCCGGGACTCTTCCACGGATGATGTGGTCATCATGGCAAAATCGGGGCTCAAATCGAAAGCTTTGATCATGGTGTCCTGCAGGGCCACCGAAGGCAATCCTTTTGGCTCCATGTTGAGATAATTGTAGTCAAACTTTGCATGTAGCGCCTGGTAAACAAAGAATCCTGTCAAAAGGATGCCGATGACAAGGAACAAAACCGGCTTGCGGCTGACTTGCTCCCCGAATTTCTCCAGCACTTTGAATTCGACACTTACCGGACAGGGCGGCTTGCGGCGAATTCTGCCAAGGATCCTCTCCCTTAGCACCAAAAGCGCCGGTAATCCAGCCAAAGTAGTGATCATGGCACTGATGATGCCGATCCCCAAAATCAACCCCATTTCCTTGATGCCACGGGAATTCGAGATCATCAGGGTGAAAAATGCTGCCGAAGTCGTAATGCCACCGGTTATAATGCCTGCACCTGAACGACGCAGGGTTTGCTGCATGGCAAGGGGAGGGTCTTCTCCCATGGCCCGACGCTCGTTATAAACAGAAATTATGTGGATGGAATAATCGATGCCCAGTCCAATAAGGATCACCGCAAACATGGAGGTCATGATATTAAGACTGTCCAGAAAAATTGCGCCGATGCCGGCGGCTATAATGATAGCTAAAATAAGATTCAGCCCGGCAAGCAGGGGAGCAGTCCACATGCGAAACGACAGGATGAAAACCAACAATACCAGAACCAACGCTACCACAGAAGTTGTTTGCATATCTTTTATGGAATACACCGTCTCATCCCGACCGAGCGGAATGGTGCCGGTAAGCCCGGCTCGAACTTCAGGAAACCCCGGCAATGTTTTGTCCAGAATTGCTTGTATTGAATCCGTAGAGGCGACAGTTTTATCCACATTCAGTATAGAGAAGGTGGGTTCCACTATGATCAACAAGACGCTCTTATCATGCGAAATGAAATAAGGGTCACCAGTCAGGAACCGGTCCACCGCAGAATCTGCCAGCGCACTGTTGGCAGTGGTCGGCTGGCTGACGTATCTGTCCATGGTATTCAGCCAGAATTGCAGTCCGTCCAGGTAACGCACAGCGTTATCTTCTTTCTCCTTGGTGGAAAGCGCTTCCTCATCTGCGATATAAGTCTCCTCGAAATTATCGTTGATATGGGTCAAAAAGGGGATGAGGTTTAGATCCTCGAACACGCCCACGGTTTTTTTCAAATCCTTTGCCTTTGCCAGCATAAAACCGTGTTGCCGCATGAAGTCTTCATCGATCTTGTAGTCCACCCGCTCAACGTATTCGGCAAGCCGTTCCACCTGCGGAACAATTTCTTCTGCAAACTTCTTGATCCGGTGCTCCGGCCCCTGCACCACAATGATGGAGTTGGAGGCGTTTGTGTATTCCTTGATGATTCTGTCAAATTCCTGCACCAGGGGGTCTTTAAGCGGAAGCAGGTCCGACCAGCGGGTGGTCATCTTCAGTCTGCTTGCTGAAATAGAAGCCAGAACAGTCAGAATGAGTATCCCTGCTACCACCCATCCGGGCTTTATTGCGGTGAATCTTCCCCAAGCTGTCAGAAGTTTATCTCTCATTTTTGATTCCTTTTATTTTGACCTCTCCCCCTAGCTCCCCCTCTCCCCCGCCTTTGGCGGGATTTTCAACATGATATGGAGAGGGGTTCATCCTGCCCTTCGGTCCTGAGACCTCAGGGTCGAAGGAAAGGGATTCACCCTGAAGGAGACAAAAGGGGGTGAGGTAGAACACAGCCATGGTTCTGCTTTTCCGCCCAAATTCCAAGTATTCTGCTCACATAGATTCTGTTTGATTGCAACGCAAAAATCAAAAATACACCCGGCTACGCAAAAGCAGGCTGTGGCCCTGACTGGTACCATAAGCTTTGCCTTCCTTGCCGACGTTGATGTTACCAATTAAAGTGAGTTCTACGTTTTCATGAAGACTGTAAAGCGCAGTGGGCACAAGAGCAATGCTACCGTCCGACACGCTAACCAGTGTTGATCCACCTATGTTCAGCAGATCAGTGACAGGATACTGAATCAGACAAAAGACTTGATATCGGGTGAGGCTTTTCTGCTCCTGATAGAAAAAGCGCAGCCAGTCATTCAGATCGTACTGCCGGTAATCAGATTTAGCAAGAGAATGGTGATAAAACTCCAGCATCAGGTAAAGCTCTGAATCAAAGGTGTAGTCACCGCCGACTAACAGTTCCCAGAAATCTTCGAAATCTCCAACAAAATTGTAGGCTCCCTCTCCCCACACGCCTAATCCCAGAAGCTCTCCTACGAAGTCGCCACCGAGAAGGCGGCGCTTGTGAGTGGTGAAAAGGTTGAAGAAGGCGTGTTCGTAGTCAGTTACACCCCACTCTGTTTCCGTCCCGGTGATGGAGAAGTCAAAATGTCCCCGGCGTCCCTTAAGACGCAGGAGCTTTCCCGAATTTTCCCAGGTAGACTCCGGCGAATACAGCGCCAGAAGACTGAAGCCATCTTTCAACGGCAAATCAATGCGGAATGCATTGTGCCCTGGCTGTTCATATGTGGGATCCATAATATCCTTGAAATTAAATACATCGGTGGGATTCCACGCATAACCCGTGCCAAGTGATATCTGCTGTTTCCCTACCATCAGATCGAATGAGGGAAAAGATAAACGTAGATAAGCGTTGTCCAAGAAACTGCGATCGTCGTAGGTGAACCGGTACCTCGGCTTCCGATATGGATGAACAGATGAAGTAACCTCCTTCGGAATAAAATCCCAGAAATTCCAGTCCCGTTTCCCATGGTAGACTATCCAGTCAAAATTGGCCCCGAATTCTATGGTTTCGCTGGGGTTGCTTTTCAAATCGACCCGCAGCTTGTTGGATTGCAGCTGGTAGTAACCGTCGTCCAGATAGATGAGGTTGAATTGCGGTTCAAAATATCCAAAGATGTCGACCTCCTGTGCACTCGGCCGAGTGATCAACAGCAAGGAAAGAGAAACTCCGTAGAGAAGCTTTCTCATTTTTTCATTCCCCTTTCTGTAAAAAGATCATCCTCTAAATTCACCTTATAGGTTACCTCCGGGAGCTCCATGCTGGTCTGGGTCCGGTCCAGTTTGTTGTACATCACCATCTGCATAGGGGTGGGTATTTTGTCGATCACTTTAATATCGCTGCACACCAACTGTTTTTCCAGCAAGGTGGAATCATCATCGTGATAATAATCCACTACCAGCGGGATGAAGTTCTCCTTGTCAACCCACATCACCAGTTTTGAATACCCGGATGAGCTTTTGGGTTTGCGCTTCAACTCCAGCCGGTAGCAGAGCTGACCCTCTTTCTTTTCCTCCCCCAGAAGACGGGAGCTAAACTCGTCAATGAAGGCATCCCCAACTCCCATATCTTCATAGGAGAAATCGCTGCCTTCCATCTTCTGCTTCTTCGCGTGTGTGGCCAACTTCCTGACCCGGCGGGTGCGTGGGAAGTAAACCCAGATATCATCTGCATTGTTTAACATCAAGATCGCCTGTCCCTTTACCCGGCTGGGCTCTAAGTACTTCATTAGCGTCTTCTCGCCGTGGTTTTTGGAGTATGCCAGATAAACAAAGGTGCGGGTTTTCTTGGAGGTCGTCATTATGGTCATTTTCATCTCAGCTTTGGATTGTGCCGGATTCATTACCCGAGTAACCTTTTGAATAATCGTGTCAGCACTCATACTAATTTGAGCACTTCCACTCTTCGCACAGAAAAATCCAATGCAAAAGATAAGGGGGATGAATGCTTTTAATTTCATAGAACCTTTCTCCTTGATTATAATATTTCTCAATATTTTGAGTTGAGTGTCAGATTTCAACTTTTAATTCCTCAATATTGTTTTTTGAGTATTAATGAAAAAAAATGACTTTGTCAATGCTTTTATAGTTTCGTTTTACTTTACACCCGCAAAGTGTCGGGTTTTTCCCTTTTTTGTGGGCAGGGTGCCATTCAGGGCTTGTTGAAAAGCCATTTAGTGGAGAAGTTTTTGCGTAGGGACAGGGCTTGTCCTTCAGGATGAATCCCTGTCCTAACCCTAATGAGGACAGCCACAAGGGCTGTCCCTACGACAACCTCCTCTCGCCGACTAAAGCAGTAAGCTAGTTTTTCAACAGTCCCTTCAGGGTAAACCCCGCTTTCGTTCCCGTCCGAGACAAGCCCTGAACCGTATGGTTCAGGGCAAGCTTAGACGCTACCTTTCACAATCAAAGGGTAACGAATGAGACGCCCGTTACCAACAAGATAATCTTGCTTTATTGGGATGATTAGGCTTTTAAGGACCTTCAGATCTGAACTTCTTAGGCTGTGTGGTATATAATAACTGATCCTGTGGTGAGCAGATAATGGTTGGGAGTGAATTCAACAGTTCACGTTCTTGAGTATTGCAAAGTGTGGAGCTTTTGGGCGAACGAAGTGAGCCACAAAGATAGTGTTAGACGCGGCGCCTGGTTCTCTCATAATTTTCTGCAGACCAGCTCACCTCTTCCGATCGGCACAACTAAAGCATCTACACGTTGGTCATTTAATGCTCTTTCAAGCATTGCTTTTAGTTCGTTCTTATGACTTATGGCATTATCAGCGACCAGTAGCCCTCCACTTACCATGTTGGGCACTACCTTTTCGTAGCAGTCATAATAAGCTTCTTTCTCGGCATCAAGAAAACAGAAAGAGACGTTTCTGTAGTTATGTAAATACTCCCTGGCATCTCCTGTCACAAGTTCGATAACCTGTTCAACTCCTGCTACTTTAAATGTCTCTTTCGCTAAGTGAGCTTTTTCTTCAAGCACCTCAAATGTCACCAGCTTCCTCCCCAGTTCTTTACATGCCAATGCCAGCCAGAGGGTAGAATACCCGGCACTTGTGCCTATTTCCAAATAGGTTCCTTGCGGGGCAGTCGCAGCAAGTAAAGCAATGAATTTGCCTGTCTCGGGTGGTATCTGTCGAAGTCTATGCAGCAGTGGTTTTTCATCTAATCTTTCCTTGTCGTCCAAGGATTCTAAATAATGCATTCTTTCTTCAATTGTTTTTGGTATGTTATGAAACATTTTATTATCCTCTTGTCACGGTTAAATGTATTCTGGTTTTGATTAACATGCAATAACAATTTTGGTTCTTTCTATAAAAAACGACCCCCAACCCCACACTTTGCGGGGTTGAGGGTCGCTTTACAGTATACAACCTTAATTTTTGTTTATCCTAACAAGGTGGCGCAGGTCCGCCCTTATACAGGTAATTGATCAAATAGAGTACATCAGTTAAGTCCAGCGCACCATCACAATTGGCATCGCCAGCATCCAATGGAGTCGGTGGATCGCCGTCTTTATACAGATAGCTAATCAGGGATAGCACATCTGCCAGATCTATGATCCCATCTCCGTTAGCATCCCCGTGCATATATGATGGCTTTTTCAGTCCAAACCAATTCATGATCTGCCGCATAAGGGTGTAGGAATTGTTGGGATAAGAACCGGCTTGAGGAACCGCCTCAAACGGGAATGCAAAGAAGACCACCTTATAGGTTGATTGCCCGGAAGCAGGATAGCGCAATGCACAAGAATCAAGCAAATCGGGGCTGCCAGCTCCGGAAAGACGATCCATCGGCACTCCTTCTCCCAAGGCTGAAGAAGCCTTTCCTGTTTGAGAGAAGATTCCGGTCGCACCTGATCCGGGAACTATGCAGTCTGAGAGATTATAAAATGGATAGCTTAAGGAGAAAGCCATTCCGTCGGAGATGGTGTCATCGACAATCCCGGCTACCGAATGTATGCTCTCATCATCGACATGATCTGCCACATGCAGATAATTGGTGATAAAGGTATTGGGATCATTATCATGCAACAAATCCTGGCTGAAGAGAAGCAGGTTCCCTCCTTTGTCCAGATAAGTCATCAGTCGCTCCTGATCCGTGGCGGTCAGGGTTTTGGGATTTCCTATGGTTCCGTAGTCTGGACCTGTGCTCCATACCACCGTCTGATAGAATTCCAGAACAGAATCCGTGGGTGAACCGAAAGTTTCGTAGGTCCATACATCATATGCTAATCCCACCGAATCCAGAGCGGTAAAGAAATAGCCTTCGTATGACTCGCCTCCATCATCATCCACAAGCAGAATGGGCTTTTGCCCTATCAAGACTTGGAATGTATCCTCAGTGGAGTAAGGACCCCATCCGCTGATCTGGAGAATCATTGTAGCTGAATGTCCCTGGGGACAATTTTCGTTCACCTCAAATTCATAAAGGGTAAGAGAACTGCCTGTTCCGCCCGCGGGTATGTCCGGATAGGATGCGCTGGAGATGGTGACAGTGACATAAGAATCATAGGATACAAGCTCAGCCGTCACTTGAATCTCGCCTTCGCTGCCATCGTTTCTCAAAGTTACGGTCATCTCACAGGTCTCACCCGGGTCGGGTTTTCCGTTGTCATTTCCTTCAAGGTCCTCTGTCTGTTTGGAGTCATAAACCAGAACCGGAGCATGTGCCACCACAGTCAGATCATCGTAGGTCCAGCTTCCATTGGTGGCTTGAATATCCAGCTGGAAGGTGATAACCTCCAGATCCGGTATGTCTGGCGAGACAGAAAAGACAAAAGCATCCTGAGATGTCACAGTCCCTCCGCTGGGAATCTCTCCCCAATAGGCAGAGTCGTCCATGACAGTGACCAGCGGGTGAGTGGTCGAAAGGGTGGCATACACATCATGGGCGGTAGAATCACCGAAATTCTTCAGGTCAACAAACAACTCTACCCTCTCTGCGAAATCAACATCTCCATCGCTGTTTCCTCGACTCTCACCCAGGCTGTCATCGTCGACGCTATAGCTTTCGAAAGTCACATAAGCATCTCCCGGCGGGATGACGCTTATGGAGTTCTCGAAAGGAAGCTGGTTGTGGGCGGTGATGGTCAGCTCTATGTAGCCCAATGTGGTGGGTGAGACATACAGCGTCACCTGACCGTTGGCATCCGTATATCCAGTTTCAAAAACCTCCGTCCCTTTTCTCAAACAGACCAAAGCTCCAAACAGAGGACCTTTGCTTGCAGTTTCAACCGTGATCTCCACCGGATAGGAGGGCAACATGGGGATGGTGCCGGGAAAACTGACTACTAGGTCGTCGGCAATATAGGTCCAGATATCAACCGATGGATCACCATTCACATTGTACATGTCAAAGTAATATCTTACGGTTGATGTGTTCCCATAGTGTTGGTAAAGATGCCACAGCGCCTTATCGGTCATCGACGCCACTGAATAACACGTTTCGGCGAAAGCCGCGTCAAACATCCTCCTTTCTAGGATGTCATCCTCATCCCAATAGGAGGAATTGGACGCACCCCAGAATGCTATGGCACCCTTATTAGGCACTTTCACCCAGGTCTCACCGAAGCACTCGGTCATGTCGAAGGGATTGGTCGAGCAGGCGTGAGACAGAACCAAGGGGTATTCGTTCGCATTGCTCAGACCTAGAACATCCGATTGGTCATATGATCCAGTCTGCCAACCTGACGATGCTCCGTGCCCCGAATAGCAGACTATGGCTTTTCCCGCATTCACGCTGTTGGTTACTGCACTTGAGGGGACACTGCCCAATCTCTCCCAGAGGCTGTCCACAAAGACCCCCATGGGCACAAGATAGTTCAGGATTGCGTATCGGTGAGTGTACTCCGCCAATGCACCCATATCAGACGAGGCAATGAATAATTCATGCCTCATCCATTCCAGATCAGGCGAGGTGGGATTCTCATAGTAGAGAAGCTTGTTCACCATGTCAGTTGCTTCGGTGGTGTTGCGCACCGGGAATCTGGCGCGAAGAATATCGGCGAACATATCCCCGTCCATCTGAACATAATAAAGATCAGTGGCGGTACCACTGTTAGTTCCAGTGTAGGTGGGAATCCAGCCAACGTCTCCAAAGAAAAGGACGTAAGTGGGACGAATAGGCCAGTTGTTATAAGCATTTGAGATGTAGTTTTTTATACTGGTAGTGGATGTACCGGTCTCGGTGGTGGTTGCCACCGTCACATGGAAACCTTTCTTGCTTTTCCATTCCGCCAGAGGAGCTGCCTGGGCCTCGAAATCGGTATGCACAATGATGAGATACCCTATGGGCAACGGGGGTGCTCCTTTCACCATATCCTGGTAAGCTGAGTAGTTGATGAACATATCTTGGCACATCTCCTCAAAGGGCGGGGAGGCATACCGATAGAGCATATCCTCAGTCTTGGCTCTGTTCGAGCCACTCAGATTGACCCGCACTCTTACCTGGGAGTATACCATCAATCTGCCCGCAACTGGATTGTAGCTAACAGGAGAGAGCTCCACAGTTACAAATCTGTGTCCGCGTATGGCACCTATCTCCCCAACCCCAGCCAATACTTGCGGGGAAAAGCTATTTGTCTGATAGGCTGCCTCGTGGATCACAAACTCAGCATTTTCCCAGGCACCTTCAATTTTGGGGATGGGCGGCTGGATGGGAATGATCCGATTAAGTATGCCCAATTCCTCCAAGGATTTTTCCTCGAACTCTGAGGAGATAATCTCCACATCCACTTCAGCCCCATAAGGAATCTGAACCATCCTTCTGAGCACCGGCAGCCTCGGCTCACCGATAACATTGGTTATGCCACATTCCGGTATGCTGAGCCGATTGAAAGTTCCTCCCTTGGTTGCCACCTCCTCAGACCACATGCCAAATATCTGAACATCAAATACCACCTGTTCAAAATTTGACTCCAGAACATTGATTTGAGAAATCTTCTCCATCCCGGGGGTAAACTCTATCCATTCTAGGTTAGAGTCAGCCCACAAAGGCGTCGAGCCAAAACAGAACCAGCCCAACAATAAGAGCACAAGCCCTATGAGCTTAGGCTGATTAAAACCTTTAAGGTTTAGCATGCTAACCTCCTTGAAAGTTGGGGTTTAAAAAGTGTTGTCTGAGACTAAACAAAAGATAAATACTTAAATCGGACCAAACTGGCACTCTTTCCTTCCTCCAAATCCTGAAAACCCAAAACCACATATATAATAATATAAATTTCGTTATTGTCAATTCTTTTCTGTAAGGTTTCTGTAAGGTGACTATGTGATAAATTTCTTGATTGTATTTTGTTAATTTGTTATACTTGAAAAAGTGAAACATAAATGATCCAAAAGGAATAGTTATATGACTGTTAGGAGGAAACCCCCAAGAAAAGGAGGGATAAAAAATGAGTGATTTTTATCAAACTGGTGTGGTTTCCACCCTGCACCGGCTGGGAAAGCCCAGTTTGGACGCTTTAGAGGCAGAGCTTTCAGAGCATGCCAAACATCGTCCCATAGCTTTGATTTTGCCCACCACCTTTTCTGATTTTCAAGGGGAGGCTTTCAAAAGGATACTGGAAAACTTAGCCGGGGTGAAGTATCTGGAGGAGATAGTGGTGGTGATGAACAAGACCGACACCATGGAGTTCAGACAGGCAAAAAAAGTCCTTTCTGAAATGCCCTTTGAGGCAAAAATAGTGTGGAGCAGTGGTCCCAGGATAGGTGAGCTTTATAAACTTCTGGAGAAAAATGAGCTGTTCATCGGACCTGACGGAAAGGGAAGATCGGTCTGGATTGCCATGGGCTATGTGATGGCCAATGAGAGAAGCGAGGTGATAGCGCTTCACGACTGCGATATCCTCACCTACAATCGGGAGCTTTTAGCCCGCCTGTGCTATCCATCAGCCAACCCTAACATGGGATATGAATTCTGCAAAGGTTTTTACAGCCGGGTCACCGATCGCATGTTTGGACGGGTTACCCGCCTGTTTTTCACTCCTCTGATCCGGGCTCTGGAAAAAATCGTAGGTTATCTGCCCATCTTGGTTTATTTCGATAGCTTTCGTTATCCCCTGTCCGGGGAGTTCAGTTTGGATATCGATTTAGCCCGGGTGACCAGAATCCCTTCCGACTGGGGATTGGAGGTGGGGCTTTTGGCTGAGGTGTATCACAACTGTGTGCCCAAAAGGATATGTCAGGTGGATCTGATGGAAAGTTTCGAGCACAAGCATCAGGAGCTTTCGGAGAGTGATCCCACCAAGGGGCTTTTGAAGATGTGTGTGGACATTACCAAAACCATCTTTAGAACTCTTTCCACAGAGGGGGTAATCATCTCCGCCGGTGTTTTACGTACGCTGGAATCTGCCTATCTGAGAACGGCACAGGATACCATAAAAAGATATGAGGATGATGCCTCCATCAATCAGCTCTATTTTGACAGACATGCTGAGGTCTCAGCAGTAGAGGCGTTCTGCAGGGGTATCAAGATAGCCGCCAAGGAGTTTCTGGATAATCCATTAAGCACCCCTGAGATTCCCAACTGGAACCGGGTCACCTCCGCCATCCCGGATTTCCTGGACAAACTGCGAAAGACGGTGGAGGAGGATAACCGGTAGCTCTCACCCCATGCACAAGTCCGCAGGATCCATGGGAACTGTGAAGTCCCTTCGACGAGATGCCTTATCGATTTTGCGCTTCTCCATTAAAGCCTGCGATCCGTTCTATGCTATTCGGAGATGCATCAAGCTAAAACAAGAAAAGCTGTGGGTGAATCAATTCCTTTATGAACTGAAACGAATTGATAGAATTTTCATAATCGGCGCAGGCAAGGCGTCTGCCCGAATGGCTTTTGCCTTAGAGGAGATTCTGGGAGAGAAAATCTCCTCTGGAATAGTGATAACCAAGAAGGGTTATCAGGTTACACTCAAGAAAGTTGAATTGGTGGAGGGAGGACATCCTCTGCCTGACAGATATGGATGGCAAGCCACCAGAAAGATTTTAAGACTCCTCTCCCGGACTAACAGAGATGACTTGATCATCTTCCTTCTCTCCGGTGGTGGTTCCGCCCTTCTGGTCTCACCTGTTTCGGGAATAAGCTTAAAGGATAAAATAAAACTTACCGACCAGCTTTTGAGATGTGGTGCCAACATCAAAGAGATCAACGCCATTCGCAAACATATCTCTCAGGTCAAAGGAGGAAGGTTAGCTCAACTGGCGCAGCCCTCACCGGTTCTCACCCTGATATTATCTGATGTGATCGGAGACAGGCTTGACTCTATCGCGTCGGGACCCACAGCACCTGACAGCACCACATTTTCGCAGTGCCTAAAGATCATTCGAAAATATGAATTGGCAGATAAGATCCCACCTTCCATATATCTCCGTTTGAAAAAAGGCGCGGAAGGAAAAATCGAAGAGACACCCAAACCGGGTGATCGGATTTTTAAAAGAGTGCGAAATGTGATAATCGGATCAAATCGAATAGCTCTGCAGGCGGCAAAAAAGAAGGCAGAGGATTTGGGTTTTAATGTCTTAATCTTGCCCCGACCGGTGAGTGACGATACCACCAAAGCGGCATTAAGGCATGTCAATTTAGTTAGAAAAATAAAGAAGGAAGGAAAGCCGATAAGCCTGCCCGCCTGTGTTATCTCGGGTGGAGAGACCACGGTGAAGGTTAAGGGAAAAGGATTGGGAGGAAGGAATCAGGAATTCACCCTGGTGGGCGCCATGGGGATCAGCGGTATGAAAGATGTAGTGTTTCTTTCTGCGGGAACGGATGGGACCGATGGACCCACAGATGCGGCAGGAGCAATATGCGATGGAGACACCATAAAGAGGGCGCTTAAGTGTGGATTGGATCCAAAAAGATATTTGGATGACAATGATTCTTATCATTTCTTTCAGACTTTAGGCGATCTAATAATCACCGGACCAACCCATACCAACGTGATGGACATTCATCTGATTCTAATTGGAAAATGAGAACAACGGAAAGTGGTGGTGGTCCTTTAGCCTTTGATATATATAATAAATCTCGCCAGATCGGACAGGGGTTGTACCCCTGTCCGCCCAGACGCCCCGCGTTTGTGGGGCGGTCGTCTCCCAGACGGGTCTCCGTGACCGTAGAAAAGGGGCGGGGGCTCGTCCTGAAGGCTCGCCCTGAAGGGTGCAACCCACAGTTGTCCCCAAGATTCGGTCGTGCGATGTAATAGCTCATATTAACTTGTGTTGCGGATACCTTCCGAGTTGGACCCCGATGTCTGTGATGTATAGGAAAATGGGGACGAACCAAGCGTCCGTTTGTAACAAGATGGAGATCCCCTCACCTTAATCCTGCGAAGCATGCATACGCATCTCCCCAGAGGGGAGAGGAGATAAAAGTAAAAAACAAGTTCCCTCTCCCCCAGGGGGAGAGGGTTACGGAGACCCGTCTGGGAGGGTGAGGGGCAATTAATATCCACAAAGCGAGATTCTTTAGACAAAACCTCAACACCCCAAGGATTCTTGCCTTTTATAAATCTTGGGGACAGAAAAAGGTGCAACCCCCGCCCCAACAGAAAAGCTTGACTTTTAGGGGCGATCTGCTATCTTAGGTCGAAAAGGATTGATCAAGAGAAAAACTTAAGGAGGATTTGATGCAGGTACCATTTGTTGATTTAAAAGCTCAGTATCGAACCATCAAGCCGGAGGTTGACAACGCTATTGGAAACGTTATCTCCAATACGGCTTTCGTTCTGGGTAAGGCGGTGGCAGATTTCGAAAAGAAATTTGCCAGCTATTGTGAGACGAAACACACCATCGGAATTAATTCCGGCACTTCTGCTTTGATCATGGCATTGAAAGCTCTGGAGATCGGGGAAGGCGACGAGGTGATCACTACTGCTAACACCTTCATAGCTACAGCCGAGGCGATCTCGTTGGTGGGGGCCAAGCCAGTCTTTGTAGACGTAGAGGAGAAAAGTTACAACTTAGACCCCGCCAAACTCGAAAAAGCCATAACCAAGAAAACCAAAGCCATAATTCCGGTGCATCTCTATGGTCAACCCGCGGATATGGATCTCATCTTGCAGATCGCTGAGAAAAAAGGGATTTTTGTGATCGAGGATGCCTGTCAGGCACATGGGGCATTGTATAAGGGAAAAAGGACCGGAAGCTTGGCAATGGTGGGATGTTTCAGTTTCTATCCCGGGAAAAACCTGGGAGCATACGGAGAGGGAGGAGCAGTTACAACTAACCAGGATGAGATCGCTCAGAAAATCAGGATGCTAAGGGATCATGGTTCCTCCAAAAAATATTATCATGAGTACATCGGCAACAATTGTCGATTGGAGGGTATTCAGGGAGCGGTCCTCTCGGTGAAGTTGAATCATCTGGACGTCTGGAACGACAACAGAAGAAAAAATGCCGATCTTTATAGAAAATATCTAAAAGGAACCAGCGTAAAGGTGCCGGAGGAGATGCCTTATGCCAAGCCTGTTTATCATCTCTTCGTGGTGAGGGTGAAAGACAGAGAAAAGCTGATGGATTTCCTTAAAGGGAAAGGCATATTCACCGGCATCCATTATCCCATACCCAATCATCTTCAGAATGCCTACAGCTTCTTGGGGTATAAAAAGGGAAGCTTTCCAGTAACTGAAGGATGCATGGACGAGATTCTATCTCTTCCCATGTTTCCTGAGCTAACTGAGGAACAGGTAAAATATACCGCAGATTGTATCAAAGATTTCTATGGGGAAGGATAAAACTCACTCTGTAGGTCGGGTTTCCTGCCGTAGGCGGGATACCCGACAACTGAAATACAAATTCGGCGAGGTACCGGTCTCAGAGATTTATCCCTCGAAAAAAAGTACTCCAAGATCAGGCCGTTTTTAGACTGGTGGCCCATCATCAAGCCACTTTTTTTCTTTTGTTAAAAATCAGGAAGTGAAACAGGATGCCCTGGAATCAGGTTTTATCTTTTTCTATGGATCCTGTGGACAATGTGTAACCAATAAACAACAAACTTTAACTTGCGTAAATTTTTTAGGCGAGACAAAATCGCCAAAATCATGCGTAGGCAAGCCTTTATGGCTTGCAAGCCCCGCCTCTGGCGGGGCTACGTGAAAATCCAACTTTTTACACTACACCAAATCAAATTGATAAATGAAACCGCAAAGCAAAAAAGGAAAAAGGCAAGTCCAAAAGCCCAAGGATGTAAAAGTTAAAAAATCCGCCTTGACCGAATTTTTTAAAAATCCCTTTTTTTCCTCCAGGGCTTTTGAAATCTTACTCTTCTGTTTTATCATCGGGCTGGCTTTTACCAGCGGCGTGCTTTTCTTGAGTTCTGATCCTCCCCGCATCTCCTGGAGTCAGGATGTGGCCACCGACCCGCCCCAATATACCTATTTTGCCCGAAATAACGTATTATGGGGCAGTTGGGACCTGTTTGGACATAATCGCTTAGTCTTCTTCTTGAAATCATTCAGCACGGTGGTATCTTATCTGGTCTTTTCAGTCTTCGGCACGGGCAGATTTCAAGCCAATCTGGTGGCGGTGATCTTAAATCTTTTGACCATGGTGTTTTTGTTTCTTACTCTAAAAAAGATCTTAAGCAAAAGGGCAGCATTCCTGTCTTTTTTCTTTCTGGGCATAAACTTTGTCTTCATCATGTATGGGCGTAATCCATTTTTGGAAATCTCCGCCCTCTTTCTTCTGGCTTTAGGATTTTATTTCATGGTCTCCTCATTCAAAAGGAATCTACTTTTGATCCCCTCAGGCATCTGCTTTGCCGCAGGCATATTTTTTGGAAAGACCATGGCCGCATTTATCCTGCCGGCTTGCCTGGGGGTGTTGCTTTTATGGATCTTCGAGCAAACTTCTTCATCCAGCCGGAAGATGAATTTTAAACCTTTAATCTTTTTTGGCTCTGGCTTCCTTCTGGTTTCCCTCTTCTGGTTGTTTTTCAGCTATCTACCTGCCAAAAGAGAGGTGGCAGGTTACTTGGGTGAACAGGCATTTGGACTTTATGGTTTCCCGAAAGCTTTTCAGTCCATTTCAGGATTCATAACGTCTTTGTTCACCTTTGGAGCCGATCTTTTTTATCGTATGCCGGTGGTGTTTCTCTTATCGTTTTTTGGTCTGCTTTTGTTTTTCAAAAACTATTCTTCGATTAAGAAGTTGACTGAACATAGAGATCATCACTCCAAGGTCAAGTTTTTTCTTGTCTTCTGGTTTTTGACAGGTTTTTTCCTTTTGATGTCCTTAAACTATCGACCCTTGCGTTACCAGTTGTATCTGATTCCTCCCATGTGCGCTCTGGCTGGATTATGGCTGGATTCTTTTCTGCAGTCTTTTAGTTCGAAAAGAAACTCCTCGCTTGGAATTTTGTTCTGGATCGTCTTTGTTGTCGCCGCCACCTTTTTTATAAACTATATCATCATCACCTTCTACACATTGAGCCGAAAGCCTGTTCATCTAGGCTCCTCTCTGGTTATCTCTTTTGTTATCACTTTATTTTGCGGAGCTTTGTATTACTGGCGAGTTACCGTATCCAGAAGGGTCTCCAAAGGTGGCAAGCCATCAGATTCTAGATTACTCAATTTCGGGCAAAGATCTCTAATAGTGCTTGTCTTGATCCTTATTTCGCTGGTGGTGAACGGATGGCAATATTTAAGCTGGGCTTCCTCTCCGACATATTCTTTGAATCGATCATCTCTGGATTTGGGAAAGATTCTTAGCAAAGAAGCTGTGGTCTCGGGTCCTTATGGACCCGGTTTGGTGTGGGATAACGGGCTTAAGAATGTAATTCATATGTTTGGAGTCACCCAGCCTGATCCGAAACTTTTCCACACCTATCCCATCACCCATCTGGCTTTGGAAAGGGGAGGAAACCGGGATCGGGCTTTTCAGGATTATCCTGAGGTGATGAGGGAAGCTAAAATCGTGACCACCTATTGGCTCAGGAACATTCCGGTCGATATCTATAGAATAGGGGAATGGACCGGCAATCCGGAGACAGAAAAATATCCCCTCTCAGATTTTGAGAAAGCGAGGTTGTTGATGGAAGAAGGGGAGACAGATTCTGCTTTGGGTTTATTAGAGGAATTTGTTTCGCGCTCTCCTGAGAACTTCAGCGGATACCGGACGTTGGCAGAGATCTATTACGAGATGAAAGAGTTTGAGAAAGCGGCACTTTCTTTGGAGCAGGCGGCTAAATTCAATCCCACTGATTTTTCGATTTGCCAGCAGCTGGGCTTGATTTATCTTAACTTGATGAATCAAACTGGTGAAGATGGTTATAGACTTTTAGCAATTGACCAGTGGGAGAAAGCCATAAAGCTTTTTCCCCAAAATACCAACCTTGCAGTACAACTGCAAAGGATAAAAGGGTACTGAAAACATGCGAAACGCAAATGGAAATATCAAGGTTTCAGTGGTGGTTCCAGCCTATAATGAGGCGGAGAATATCCCCCCTTTGATGGAGGAGTTCTCCAAGATGTTTGCCCGCACCCGGATGAGGGGTGAGGTGATCCTGGTGGATGATGGTTCCACCGATGGCACCTTCCTCAAAGCCAAAGAATGCCAAGGAAAATACCACTTCCTGCGGGTGGTGGGCCATAAGAGAAACAAGGGACTGACCGAGGCTTTGATGACCGGATTCTCCAGGGCTCGCGGAAGAATTTTCGTTTTCTGGCCTGCCGATTTACAATACCTCCCTCAGGACATACCCAAGCTTGTTGAAAGAATCGATAACGGATATGATGTTGTATGCGGATGGAAACAGGGCTCATACGGTTTAAAGAGCTTTGTCTCCTTTGTTTATAACCTTCTCTCTCGAATCTTATTTAGGATCAAAGTTCACGATCTGAACTCGGTAAAAGCTTTCCGGCGGGAGGTGGCAGATGATGTACCACTGCGTAAGGATTGGCACAGATATATGGTGGTTATGGCGGCGGATAAGGGCTATAAAATCGGAGAGGTAAAAGTCAATCTTTATCCACGAAGGTTCGGTCAGTCCAAGTTCGGATTCTGGAGGGTCCCCATCGGGTTTTTGGACCTCCTTTCGGTGAAATTCCAGCTCTCCTTCATGAAAAAACCTCTGCTTCTGTTCGGCTTCTTGGGACTGGTCTTAATCTTTCTTGGTATTTTGACCGGAGGGGTGGCGGTTTACTTAAGAATTGCAAAAAATGAAGGGTTTAGACCGCTTCTGTATTTGGTGATTCTTTTAGTTCTTTCCGGAGTTTCGTTTTTTGCTTTAGGTTTTCTGGCAGAAGCTATAACCAGTGTAAAAGATGAAATGAGAGCGCTGGTCCAACAGATCTCCACTAAAGATAGACCCAGATTCAATCACCACCCAAAATTCGACCGAAAGCGATCTTTTCCCAACAAAGGAGAAAAGCCGGGAGAACAAAAAAGAGAAGGAACCTGATGCTTTAAAGTGTCTCTATCGATCTCCCCTAAGGTGGCAAGTCCTGTACCGTATGGTACAGGGCAAGCCCTGAGTTGAAAAGATAAGAAGTGTCATACCCAAGCAAAGTCGTATGAGTACATACGCATCTGGACTTAAGATTCTGATTTTGACTCATAATTACATCCGCTTCCCGGGAGACCATGCTGGTCTTTTCGTGCATATCTTAGCTAAAGGTCTGGTACGATGTGGGCATAAGGTTTTCGTTTTGGCGCCTCATCAAAAAGGTTTAAAGAGGTTTGAGATGATGGATGATGTGGCGGTATATCGTTTCAGATATGCCCCGGCTGGAAAGGAAAGCTTGGCTTACATAGGTAACATGCACGAGCTGGTGGCCCGAAGCTGGATAAATAAATTTCTATTCTTATCTTTTCTTGTCTCCTTCTTTGTTAAAGCCTTGACTCTTTCGCTAAAGGAAAAGATCGACTTGATCTGGGCTCAGTGGTGGATTCCCGGGGGATTGATAGGATATTTAGTCTCCCTTTTGAGTCAAGAGCCTTTGATGGTCACCTCACACGGAACAGATATTCGCATACTGGAAAAAACAGGCTTGCCTTCACGACTGGCCGGGTTGGTCTTTGGCCGGGCTAAATATGTCACCACCGTCTCCAGCTTTTTAAAGGAGAAATTGAACAAAAGCATCAAATTGGCAAAAGATAAGGTGAAGGTGATCCCCATGCCGGTCATTCCGGAAACTTTTACACCCACCCCCCTCAAAGCTGAAGCAGTCAAGCTGATCCTCTGTGTGGCTCGTTTCACCCCCCAGAAAGGACTTAATTTTTTCCTTAAAGCATGTAAGATACTCAAGGAGAAGGGAATTGGTTTTCAGGCTAAGATTGTTGGAGAGGGACCTTTAAAAAATTTCCTTCAACAACAGATACTAACCTTGAATTTGGAAGATAGAGTTTTTTTGCTTGACATAATGCCGCAGAGAGAGTTGAATCTTCTTTATGCTGAAAGCTATCTCTGTGTTCTTTCCTCCTTAGAGGAAGGTTTTGGGTTGGTTCTGGTGGAAGCCCAGTTGTGCAAAAGGCCGGTGGTGGGCACCCGCTCCGGTGGAATAACCGACATCATCCAAGATGGTAAAAGCGGGATATTGGTGCCCCCGGGGGATCATTTGAGTTTAGCTTCTGCTATGGAGAGAATTTTAACAGATCAGAATTTTGCTTCCCAACTGGCTGAGGCAGGATACCAAAGCGCAATGGCAAAATTTTCCCCACAGGCAGTTTTACAAAAATATCTTAAAGTGCTAAGATGAAGACAAAGAAAGTTCTGATCAAATCAGCCCAGGTTGTCATAATCCTTTTGATATTCTATTTTCTTATTAAGAGCTTGGTTTCTAACTGGAATCAGGTGAAGGATTTTGATTGGCAGTTTGATTATCCTCTTTTGATCATCTCCTTTGTGCTTCAGATCATGGCGTTTTTCTGGTTGGTCAAAATCTGGGGAGGGGTGCTTCGGCACACCGGTTCGTCGGTTTCTTACTTCAAACTCTTCAAGGTGTGGTTTTTTGCTAATCTGGGCAGGTATCTACCGGGAAAAGTGTGGCAGTTTCTGGGGATGATCTATATGCTGGAAAAGCGAGGGGTGCCCAAAAGGAACAGTTTCTCCACAGCAATTTTAGCCCAATCCTTCTCAGTCATCTCCGGTCTATTTATCGCGGTTATTTTCCTGGGCGCGAGCTTATATTCTCAAGTCTTCTCCAAAAATCCTGCCCTGGTGATAGCTGGAGTGATATTCGGTTTAGCCATTTTGGTGCTTGTCTGTTATCCAAAAGTTTTGGAGAAGATCCTTAACCTGGGATTGGGAATTTTGAAAAGGGAAAAAATAAATTTTGATATTACCAGCAAGGATGTTATTATTTACATCTTGTCTTACTCTGTGTCCTGGCTTTTGTTCGGACTGGCGTTTTTGATATTCGTGAAGTCAATGGCTCAAGCTTCTTTTGATATGTATCCCAGCTTAACCGGAGCATTTGCCTTCTCGGTGAACATCGGGTTTTTGGCGCTTTTTGTTCCGGGCGGGATCGGGGTGAGGGAGGGGATTTTGGTTCTTTTGCTCTCCTCCTTGTTTCCCCTTCCTGTGGCAACTTTAATTTCGCTTTTGGCCCGATTGTGGGTAACCGTGGCGGAGCTTTTATGTTTTTCAATTGCCGTGCCTCTGAAATGATATTAAAATCAATGAATTCAGCGTAGCCCAGAGTTCATCCCTGGGTGGCAAGCCATGAAGGCTTGCCTACGCAAGTTTTTAGTGGGCGTCTCTTTGAAATGGTATTAAAATCGATCAAATTAGCGTAGCCCAGGGTTCATCCCGGGACGGCAAGCCGTGAAGGCTTGCCTACGCAAGTTATAAATGTAGATGAAAAAAGGAAAACCTCAAAAAGACAAGAAGATCGAAAAAAGCAAGAAAAAGGGCTTCAGCCCAAAGAAGGAAGAAAAGATCTGGCGGTATCTGCCGATGGGGGTGTTGTTCCTTCTGACTATCGTCCTTTTTTCCAGCTTTGTTTTCTCCGATGGGATGCTTTTCGGGACCGATACGGTTGAGGCGGGGGTGATGTTCCGATCATTCTACGCCTCATTTGTCAAGCAATATCACGCCATTCCCCAGTGGAATCCATATCTTTTCGGCGGCATGCCCTTTGTGGATGCCATGCATGGTGATACGTTCTATCCTCTGGCAGCCTTGCAGTTTCTGCTCCCCATCTATCGGGCTTTGGGATGGAAGCTGGTGTTCACCGTTTTTTTCGCCGGAATCTTCATGTATCTTTGCATGCGAGCTTTTAGATTCTCCCGTTTGGTTTCATTGTTTTCCGGCATAGCTTACATGTTCTCCGCCAATTTGGTCTCCTGGGTTTACGGCGGGCAGGATGGAAGGATGTATGCAACCAGCCTTCTTCCTTTGCTCTTTTTCTTTTTGCAGAAAGCTTTAGATACGAGAAAATGGATTTACTACTTAGGATTGGGATTTTCCATCGGGCTTTTGATCCTGGCTAACCACCCACAATTAGCTTATTATGCACTCTGGGCAGTGGGCTTATATTTTATCTTTCGCCTGGTGTCGGAGTTCTCCGCCAATAAACAAAAAGCTGCATTTCAAAGAATAAAACCACTGGTCAAGCCGGTTGTATCTTTTGTCATAGCCGTGATCATCGGTTTGGCGCTCTCCCTGGTGCAGATACTCCCTCCCTATATCTATGTGAACAAATATTCCCCCAGAGCTGAGGGGGGAAGAGGATACGAGTATGCGGTCTCCTGGTCGGCTCACCCGGAAGAATTAGCTTCTGTGGTTGTGCCGGAGTTTTGTGGCTATAACACGCAAGAGGAAAATACATATTGGGGACGAAATCCCTTCAAACAGAATGCGGACTATGGAGGCATCATCCCTCTGGTCTTCGCTTTCCTTGCTCTTTTCTTTGTAAAAGATAAAAAGGTGTGGTTTTTTCTGGGACTATCTGGTCTGGCTATAATCTATTCTCTGGGAGGACATACTCCCATCTACAAACTTTTCTATTATTTGGTTCCTCAGGTGAAAAATTTTCGGGCACCCGGTTTGATTCATTTTCTTTTAATCTTCTCCGTGGTATTCTTGTCCGCACTTTTCATACAGCGCCTGTTGAAGGGCATAAAAGACATCTCCGAGCAAAAAAAGCTATTTAAGATATTGTTGATTTTGGTTGCCTTGTTTTTCGGGCTTTCCTTTCTTTTCTCCATAGCGGGAGATCTGCTCCTCTCCATCTGGACGGGAATCCTTTATCCCAGCATCCACCCTTCTAAAAGCAGAATCATGAGCCAGAACCTGCCCAATGTGGTAATAGGATTCTGGATTACCTTTTTTCTTGTTGGATTGACTGCCACAGCGGTTTATCTTCTGGTAAAGAAAAGGATAGGTTCCACTCTTTTTATCGTATGGATCGGAGCACTTTTAATTTTTGATCTATGGAGGGTAGATGCCAAATTCATCCGGAATTTCGACTACAAAAGTTATTTCCATAAAGATAGCGCCATCGAGTTTTTGCAAAAAGATAAAGAAAAATTCCGGGTGATGTCTTTGCCCCGCACCTATCAGGGACAAAACATCTTAGCTTTCTATAACATCGGGCAGGTTCTCGGTTATCACGGCAATCAGCTTAAAGCTTACGATGAGTTCACCGAGAGAAGAAATCGGGAGTCAGATCCTCAGAGATATGCCCAGTTTCTGTTTGGAACCAAACCCGATCTTTTAAATGTCAAATATTTCTTAAGCCCACAGCCTTTTGAGCATCCCAAGTTCAAGCAGGTATTTCAAGGAAATAGGGTTTATGTTTTTCAGAATCAGTCCTATCTTCCCCGCGCCCGAATAGTCTTCAAATACGAGGTGATAAAGGATCGAGATCAAATCTTAAAAAGGATCGCTAATCCAAATTTCGATTATCAGAACTCAATTATTTTAGAAGAGGAACCTCAGATCTCATTAAGCCAGGTGGACACATCCGTGGCTCCGGAAAAGGCCTGGATTGAAAAGGATGAGATAAACAGCATAAAAGTGAAGGCTTCACCCTCCCAACCAGGTTTTTTAATCTTAAGCGAAAATTATTATCCCTCCTGGAAAGTTTATGTGGATGGGAAAGAGAGTAAAATCTATCGGGCAAATTATCTGTTTCGAGCGGTGTATCTGGACAAAGGAGAACATGAGGTAAGGTTTGTTTTCGATTCCGTTCCCTACCGAATCGGGAAGACCTCCACTCTGTTGACATCCGTTCTTCTTTTGGTTATGTTTGGGTTCTATTTGATTGGACGAACTCTCCCCAAGAAGGAGAGATCATAAGTCTGCCTGATCTTAAGATGGAAGCATGTAAAAAAAACATAAAGATATCCATTATGTCATTCTGTCCGAATTTGGATCCATAGGAAACGCAGTGAAGAATCTAAAAAACTCAACATGTTACAAATGCGTATGCACTCATACGAGTTTGAGATTCTTCGCCCCACCTTTGGCGGGACTCAGAATGACATTTTCCGACAGACTAATGAGTTAAAAAGAGATGAAAACTCTGGTGATCATCCCTACATATAATGAACGGGAAAACATTGGGAGAATCGTTCCTCTGGTCTTAGAAAAGGACCCTTCCATCCATATTTTGATCGTGGATGATGGCTCCCCGGATGGCACTGGCCAGATCGCTGATTCTATGTCGAAAGAAAACGATCGCATCTTTGTGATTCATCGCCAAAACAAAAGCGGGCTGGGAACCGCTTACATAGCCGGGTTTAAATTTGCTCTAAAAAAAAACTATGACTTAATATTTGAGATGGATTGCGATTTCTCTCACGACCCCAAATATATTCCCCACTTTCTGGAGGCTATCCGGGATGCGGATTTGGTCCTGGGATCAAGATACATAAGCGGAGTGAATGTAATCAACTGGCCCATGTCCCGACTGCTCCTCTCCTATTATGCTAACGTCTACTCCCGGATCATCACCGGTCTTCCGGTCAAGGATGCCACCGGCGGGTTCAAATGTTACCGGCGGGAGGTTCTGGAGACTGTCAACCTGGATAAGGTTAAATCCAATGGATATTCCTTTCAGATAGAGATGAGCTTCCGCGCCTGGAAAAAGGGATTCCAAATAAAGGAGATACCAATCGTATTTGAGGATAGGAAGTTGGGTCAGTCCAAGATGTCCAAAAAGATCGTGAGGGAAGCTGTCTGGATGGTGTGGAAATTGAGGCTCTGGAGCCTTCTGGGGAAATTGTGATCGATACGTGTTAGCTTATAGCATAATCTACATGAACCTCACCCCCGATCCCCCTCTCCCCCGCCTGTGGCGGGATTTTCAACATGAAATGGAGAGGGGGTTTACCCTGAAGGCTTCAGCCTGAAGGGAACAAAGGGAGTGAGGTCGTAAAGTGGACAGTCATGTTTATTGTTCATCCTATTCCTGTCAAAATCGGTTATACTGCAGAAGTGGACGCAAACAGTTATGGTATTCTCCTTTGAGCCAGATATAGACCTTGCTGTCATCATAGTTAACTACAATGTGAAAGATCTGTTAAGAAAATGTCTGAACTCGATTTTTGATTTTCAAAAAGACTTGAGTTTTGAGGTGATGGTGATTGATAACCACTCAGAAGATCAGAGCACAAGGATGTTAAAAGAAAAATTCCCCCAGGTTAAGCTTTTGGAAAATAACCGAAATTTGGGCTTCTCCGCTGCCTGCAATCAGGGGATAAGGAAGAGCCGGGGACGGTATATTCTGCTTTTGAATCCGGACACGGAGTTCACCTGCGGGGGAATAAGTGAGATGGTTGAGTTTATGGACTCCCATCCTCAGGTAGGAATTTGCGGTCCCAGGATGATTGATCCGCAGGCGAAGGTTCTTTTCTCCTGCCGGTCGTTTCCCTCTTATCTGACCGCCATCTCGTCTGGTCAATCCATCGTGAACAGACTTTTCCCTCACAATCCATTGTCTAGAAAATATCTTCTAAAGGATCAAAATCAGAGCCAGAAAAGAGAGGTGGATTGGGTGTCCGGTTCCTGTCTTCTGACGAAAAGGGAGGTGTTTGAGAAAATAGGACTTTTGGATGAGCTTTTCTTTATGTATGTGGAGGATGTGGATTTTTGCTATCGGGCTAAAAACGCTGGCTTTTCGGTTTATTATTTTCCCAATGTGGAAATCATTCACCATATTGGTGAAAGCACAAAAAAAAGAAAGCTTTTGATGCAGGTAGAACATCACCGGAGCATGTATTATTTTTATCGAAAGCATTATCACCCTAACGTGTTTCTGAAAGGAATAGTTTTCTTTGGCATCTGGATTCGCCTATGGTTTACCGTATTAACAGGTTTTTTCGCAACGAGTAGAAAATGAAACTGCCCGTTGTTGCGGGGTACCCTTACCCCGCAACATCTCTGGTTCGGGGTGAGGGCACCCCGAACCAACGTTTTTTGGGTGACGAGTAGGAAATGAATTCACTAAAAGGCAGAAGATGAACGGACCTTACTTGGATTTTGAAAAGCCAATTCATGAACTGGAGAAGAGGATAAATGACCTAAAGGAGCTGGCAGGTCGGGAGGGAGAGGACCCTCTGGAGAATCTGGAGCTTTCCCGTGAGATTGAGTCTTTGGAGTTGAAGCTGGATAAACTCACCCAGGAGATCTACTCCAAGCTTTCTCGCTGGCAAAGGGTGCAGTTAGCCCGCCATCCCCGCCGCCCCTGTACCCTGGATTTCATCTCCCTTATGTCCACGGATTTTGTTGAACTGCACGGGGACAGAAATTTTGCGGATGATAAAGCCATAGTGGGTGGGTTCGCCAAAATGAATGGAAAGTCGGTTCTGGTGGTGGGACAGCAGAAGGGAAAAGATACCAAGCAGAAGCTGTATCGAAATTTCGGCATGCCCCATCCGGAAGGATACAGAAAGGCGCTGAGATTGATGCAGCTGGCTTCTCGATTCGGCAAACCGGTGGTGATTCTGGTGGATACCCCGGGAGCGTTCCCTGGTATAGGGGCGGAGGAGAGGGGACAGGCAGAAGCCATAGCCCGAAACTTAAGGGGGATGGCTCGCCTGCCGGTGCCCATCATCATAAACATCATCGGCGAAGGAGCCAGCGGAGGAGCTTTAGGAATCGGGGTGGGAGACAGAGTCTTCATGCTGGAGAATGCCTGGTATTCGGTGATCTCCCCGGAAGGATGTGCCGCTATTTTGTGGAGAGATGCCGCCAAAGCTCCTGAGGCGGCAGAAGCCTTGAAATTGTCTGCTCCCGATCTTATGAGACTTAGAGTGATTGACAAGATTATCCCCGAGCCAGGAGGGGGGGCACATCGGGATCCCAAAAGACAAGCTGAAATCCTCAAAAGAGAGATACTTTCTGCTATAAATGAATTGGAAGGGCTAAGCCCGGAGGAATTAATCGAGAAAAGAATCAGCAAGTTCCGGGTGATGGGGGAATACTTAGAAAAGGAATAGAGTGAGATTCTGTTTTGCAGGTGTACGCTTCAGGTTCATCCGAATATGGAGGAAGCTAAAAGGTGATTGAAAAAACTTCTTCAGCAGGACCAAATTTCCGTATCCCGGGAAAATGCGCTACAATTCAAAAATAGTAGCCGCAGGCTTTAGCCTGCGTTGGTCTCGCACCCTGAAGGGTGCGGCTACCATGTTATTCGGGAGCCGCAAGTCCGCAGGATGACAAGATCAGTTGAGTCAAGCAAACTTTTTGCCTGTGCTTTTGTTTTCCTCATCGGGTTATGTGGATTCTTAAGCTAAATAAGTTTCGTAAAAAGGAGTAAAAGGATGATCGGTCCAAAACTTTTAGAGATTTTAGCCTGTCCCGCCTGCAAGGGCGATTTGATCTACGATGAGAAGAATCAGAAACTCATCTGCGAAAAATGTCGGTTGAGATATCCCATAAAAGATGATATACCCATAATGCTGGTAGATCAGGCGGAAAGGTTTTGAAGGAAACCAATAGCAATATAAACAAAACAGGAGGAATCCAAGGATGAAGCTCTCAAAATTTTGTGGAGAGGATTTGATATCTTTCGAGCTTAAGGCACAAACCAAAGACAAGGTAATTAAGGAGCTGGTGGATTTAGCATCTAAGTCCAAGTTGCTCAAAGATGCGGGTCAGCTTTTGAAGGATATTATAGAAAGAGAGAAATTAGTCACCACCGGGGTAGGGTATGGAGTGGCCTTCCCTCACGCCAAGTCCAAAGCCATCCGGGGAATCATCATCTCCTTCGGTAGATCCAAAACGGGGATCGATTTCGATTCTATGGACAAAAAGCCGGTTCATCTTTTCTTCTTGATCGCCGCTCCGGAGGATGCCATCGGAGCTCATTTAAATGTGATGGCTCGACTCTCCTATCTTATGAAAAGCGAAAAAAATCGAGACAAGTTGATGAAAACCAAAAGCCCCAGAGAGCTTCTGGATGTGCTGGATTCAGTGGAGTAGCGGGAAAATAGATTCGAGATTCGAGATTCGAGAACTGAGTTAAAAAACTCAAATCTCAGATCTTGGTGCTCAAGATCGAATTTGTTGCGGAGGGGGAAAATGTTTAATTTTCAAAATTTGAAAGTTTGGCAAAAGAGTGTGGAGTTGATTACCAAATTAGACTTTGTTTTGGATAATCTGCCAAAAAAAGAGCAATTTTCTTTGGGAGAACAAATGAGAAAAGCGGGGTTATCTATTTCTTGTAATATAGCTGAAGGCTCTGGAAGAAACTCCAAAAAGGAAGCTAGATACTTCTATAATGTTGCTAAAGGTTCTGTTTATGAGACGGTCAGTTTATTAGAGGTGATCAAAAATAAAGGGTACTTAAGTGTTGCTGACCATGAGCGAATTTATCAAAGCTGCGAAGAAATTGCAAAGATGCTGAGCGGGCTTATGAAATAACTCAAATCTCAAGTCTCAGATCTCAAGACTGAATTTTATGGGTAAACTCTCATTTTTGATTCATATAAAAAGGGAAACATCTCTTCACCTGATGGTATTTGTTCTTTTATCCTTTTTGCTTTTGATTCTTCCTCAAAAGATCAAATCCGATCTCTCCGCCTTCATCTTCAAATTTACCTATGGACCGTTCTACGCTTTCAGTAATCATATCAAAGAGCTGGAAGGAGTACAGGAGGAAAACAAGAGGCTACACCAGAAGGTGATGGAGCTTTCTTTGAGAAATTTCTGGCTAAATGAGGAACATCTGGAAAACTCAAGACTGCGGGAACTTCTGGGCTTTAAGTCACAACTTGAGCATAAGGTGATTCCGGCCTTCGTGGTGGCAAAAGATCCGAACCGAAGAGATTTTTCGGTTTTGATAAACAAAGGATCCCAAGAGGGAGTAAAAAGGAACATGTCGGTGGTCAATATGCACGGGCTGGTGGGCAAGATTGTGGATGTCTCGGCTCACAGCTCGGTGGTTCAGCTTATGATCGATCCGAGCTTCAGAGCTTCAGCCTTAGACCAGCGAAGCCGGGTGTTCGGAATCATAAAGCCTGGGGCAGGTTTCACCCTACGACTGGACAATGTCCCTTTGCCTGAGGATGTGAAGATGGGAGATGATGTGATCTCTTCCGGCTTGGGGGGCATCTTCCCCCCGGGGATAAAAATAGGGATAGTAACCTCTGTGGAAAGCAAGGAAACTTTCTCCAGAGGAGATCGCTCTTTTGGAATATTCAAAATGATTCAGGTGAAACCTTCAGTCGATTTCAGCAGTCTGGAGGAGCTTTTCGTATTGGAGGTGGTGAAGGGAAAAGAAAAAGAATAACTCAATCGAGAATGAGTTTTATCTTATCATTTTTTCTTTTGAGGAGATAAATTAAACAAAAAATAAAAGCGCCAACTATATGTTCTGGGGAAGTACCATATTTTCCAAGATCCTTTCCGGAGCAGTGATACTTTTCATACTGATATTTTTTCAAAGCCTGCTCTCCGGCGTGGTGACCATAATGGGGGTTAAATTTGACCTGGCTATCGTTATCCTGGTGTATGTCGCCTTAACCCGAGGTTCTATCTATGGGCTAGTCTTTGGATTTCTGATCGGATTTTTGTTGGATGTTTTTACCCCGCAAACTTTAGGGTTGGGGGCTTTGGTCAAATGCTTGATCGGCTTTACCGTGGGCAGTTTCAAAGACAATCTATATCTGGAGAGCTTATACTCCAAAGGAGGGGTGATATTTTTTGCCCTTATTTTAAATGATTTTCTCTATTATATCTTTGCCAGCGGAGTGAACGCCACAACTTTCAGAATATTGAGTAATCATTCCTTGCCATCGGCGTTTTATACCTCGATCGTGGGAATGTTAATCTTTCTGGCCTTGACTCGGATTCGATGGGAACGATGGAGCATTAAGAATGGTTCTGGCTGAATTGATATATAGAATGAGATTTATAACTTTTCCACGGATCCTCGCGTAGCCAAGACTTACTGGTTTGGCTTTAGGGGGAGGAGATAAGCTCCTCACATGCACCAATCCGTTAACCCTAAGTGGAGAGTCGAATCTCAGGCTCGTCCAAAATAGGTTTTTACTAAAACTAAAGTTAAAGTGGCAGAAAAGATCAAATACATAAAAGATTCACCCAGCTCCAGCCAATCTTTGTTGAGGAAATCGTTCATCGGTTTTATCCCCAGAGAAAAGAGAGGGAAGGTTTTAGTAGGTCTTCTGGGAGTGATTATCTTTCTGCTTATCGGGAGGATGTTTTTCTTGCAGGTGGTGAAAGGCAGCTACTATTACCGGATCTCTGAGGATAACCGGATACGGCTTTTGACTTTGCCCGCTTCACGGGGGGTAGTGACAGATAGAAATGACAAAATCATCGCTACAAATCGCCCTTCTTACTCCGTTTTTCTCATTCCCTATGAAGTCTTGGAGGCTTTTGCTAAGAATATATCCCAGAAACCAACCGTTAAAAGTGAGGATCTAACTTCTCTGGTGGGAAAGCTTGCCCATTCTTTGAAATTGGATGTTCTCTCTTTAGAGAAGAAGATAAGATCCAACTTGACAAAAAGTTACCAGCCCATCAAACTCAAAAAGGACGTGGACTTCAATACCATCTGTGTTATTGAAGAGCAGAATGAGGATTTGCCTGGAGTGATTTACCAGGTGGAGCCAGTCCGAAAATACTTGGAAGCTGGCTGGGTAGGTCATGTTCTGGGATATGTGAATGAGCTTACCAAGGAGGAGCTGTCCCAAGGAGCCTCCAAGAGAGGGTTTCGTCTGGGAGGAGTTATCGGAAGAAAAGGAATGGAGAAACAATATGACGATCTGTTGAGAGGAAAAGATGGGGTGACTTTTCTGGAGGTGACCGCCCGGGGCAAAATCTTAGGTCCTCTGGCGGAGAGAAGGCCAGATCCTCCTGTCAGCGGTTCAGATGTTAGGTTAACCATCGATATTGACCTTCAGGCTGTGGCTGAATCGGCTCTAACAGATTACATGAGTGCAGCAGTGGTGGCTTTAGATCCCAGGAATGGAGAGATATTAGCCCTGGTGAGCAAACCCGGATTGAATGCCAATCTTTTTGCCGGAGCTATGTCTCCTGAGGAATGGAATGAAATCTTGGAAAACCCTCTTCACCCTCTTCTCACTCGTCCAATCCAAGCTACCTATCCACCAGCCTCCACTCTTAAACTTCTCATTGCGGCAATAGCACTGGAAACAAAAATCGCGAATAGAAATACAACTCTATCCCCCTGTCGGGGATCTTTTCAGTTTGGAAGGAAAACATTCGGATGCTGGAGACCTGAAGGACACGGGAGACTGAACCTTGAGGAAGCCATCATTCAGTCCTGTGACGTCTATTTTTATCAACTGGGACTGAAAGTGGGGCTTGAACGATGGAGTGACTATGCTCAATTGTGCGGGTTCGAGCAGAAGACCGGAGTGGACCTTCCGGATGAGGGAAAAGGTTTGGTTCCCACACTAAAGTATTATCATAAAAGATACGGAAAAGGTGAATGGGTAAAGAATCTGGTAATCAATCTGGCAATTGGACAGGGAGAGATTCTAATTACTCCTCTTCAACTGGCGGCCTTCTTTGGTGGCCTGGCTACGGATGGGAAGCTTTACAAACCTCATCTTTTAAAAGAAGTGATCGCCCAGGACGGACGGATCACTCCTACCCAGTCGGAGGAGACAGGGCATCTTCCTTTCTCCTCATCTACTTTAAAGGTATTGCAAGAAGCCATGATAGGAGTGGTAAATGATCCTCATGGAACCGGCGTCTTGGCTCAGATTCCTGACGTCATGGTGGCCGGAAAGACCGGCACTGCCCAGAACCCACATGGCGAAGATCACGCCTGGTTTGTGGGCTATGCGCCGGCTGAAGATCCGCAGATAGTGATGGTGGTGTTAATCGAGAACATCGGACACGGGGGCACCTTCGCCGCTCCGGTGGCAAAAAAGATCATAGAGAAATACTTAAGAAAGGACTTGACGCAAAATCAAGAATATAGCGTTACCCAAATGGGTAACGACTGATTTCTCCAATTGAAAGTTCAAGGAGCGGTTTTTTAGAAAACCATGATCAAATTTCGTTCACGAGACATTGATCTGACCCTTTTGATAATCGTTTTGATCCTCTCGGCAGTGGGGATCTTATTGATTTATAGTGCCAAACATCATAGCGATAATCCAGTGGAAAGAGCAATCTATATCAAGCAGATTATCTGGGTTTTGCTGGGGCTTTCAGCTTGCGCTCTCATCTTTTCAATCCCTTTGAGATTTTACGAGATATTTTCTTATGTGTTATACTTTCTATCCCTTCTTACTCTGGTTTTGATCCTGATGATCGGTTCATCCAAATTGGGAGCCTCCCGGTGGATCTCCATAGGCGGTTTTAATATTCAACCATCTGAGTTTGCCAAGATCGCCACCATCTTTCCCTTAGCCAGATATCTGGCTTATTCCAAGCGTTCCATCTATAGCTTCAGATGGCTGGCAAGTGTCGTCGGTATGGCACTTTTGCCCGCACTTCTGATTCTGAATCAGCCCGACCTGGGGACCTCACTGGTTTTCTTTGCCATTTTAATCTCCATGCTCTTCTGGTCCGGGGTTCCACTTTTTCATATTTTTCTGATAATCTCTCCCGTGATCAGCCTGATCTGCGGCTTTCACCCGCTATCCTGGGCTCTGTTCTTTTTGATTCTGATTGTGCTATTATATCGCCTGAGACCAACCTTCATCTTTTCTGTGGGCTTTCTTCTGCTTAACTTAGCCTTTGGGACAATTACCCGGTTGGTCTGGAACAAACTGCACCATTATCAACAACAGCGCATCATTGTATTTCTGGATCCGGGAAGGGATCCGCAGGGGGCAGGTTATCAGATAATTCAATCCAAGGTAGCCATTGGATCAGGTGAGCTTGTGGGAAAAGGATATTTAGAGGGAAGTCAGACAAAGCTCGCTTTTCTTCCTCATCAGCACACCGATTTTGTCTTCTCCGTGCTGGGGGAGGAATTTGGATTGTTGGGTGGGATCATTCTCGTCGGATTATTTGCTCTTCTCATAATTAAAGGAATCCTGATTGCTCAAAAGGCCAGGAATACTTTCGCCAGCAACGTGGCAATTGGGCTTTCTGCGGTAATTGGTTTTCAGATGATGGTCAATATCGGGATGACCCTTGGAGTTATGCCGGTCACCGGTCTCCCCTTGCCTTTCGTCAGCTATGGTGGCTCCTCCATGCTTCTTTCCTGGGTGATTTTAGGACTCCTTCTGGCAATCAATTCCAGGTGGTATGAGTATTAATGACGTAGGGGTCGGATTTGCGTATGCATTCATACGAACATCCGACCGGAAGAGAATCGAATTCTTTGACCTCTCCCCCTATTTCCCCTTCAGGGTGAGCCCTTCAGGGTGAACCCCTCTCCATTTCATGGAGAGGGGGATGGGGGGTGAGGTGATAGAGCTTTCTTGGTGCAAACGTATTCTCATGAATTAGCGAATACTTGTCTGTCGTAGACAGATCCGCCTTCGGCGGAAAAGAAGACACATAAAAATACTCTGTTTCAGAGAAATCATGCATCCTATTCTGATTAAACTTGAACCGGTGGCGGTCAGAACATACGGATTTCTTTTAGCCTTAGCTTTTATATCAGCCATATGGTTTTCAGCCAGAAGAGCCAGAAAGCAGGGGCTGGGGACCCAGTGGCTTCCCGATCTGTCCTTGATCGTTCTGATCTCTGCCATTGTGGGGTCCAGATTTTTTTATGTGATCTATCATCTGGAGGAGTTTGAGGGGCACATTTTAGATATGATCAACCCCATTCAAAGTTCAGGAGAGATAGGCATCGGTGGGCTATCCATGTTCGGGGGATTGGTTTTAGCAATCGTCTGCGGCATAATATACATTCATATAAAGAAGCTTTCTGTATGGAGGATCGCCGACGTCGTAGCTCCCTCCATCATGCTGGGCTTGGGCATAGCGCGCATCGGCTGTTTTCTGAATGGCTGTTGCTTTGGAAAGCCCAGCCAAGGCTGTCTTGCCGTCATCTTTCCTCCCGACTCTGCGGCAGGATATTTCTTCCTTAACACGCCGATCTTTCCCATTCAGCTGGCTGCCTCCTTCGCCGGGTTTTTCATCTTCGGAATTCTTTTAGCGTTGGAGAAGTTCAAACGTTTTCATGGTTTCACCTTCTGGTTAATGCTGGTTTTCTATTCGGTGGCAAGATTTACCATTGATTTCTTCAGATACTATGAGGAGAGCATGATCTTTGCTAAAATCGGAGATGCACGCTTCACCGTCAACCAGGCTTTAATCGTTTTAATTTTCCTCTTCTCCCTCTTCATGTGGAACTACCTGAGAAAGAAATCGAAAACAAAGTTGCCGGTAGAGTTAACTTGAATATGAAGGAACAACTGAAAGTCTGCCTTCAATTTTTCCTTAAGCCCGATGCTTCTCTTTAAAATCAAAATTTTTCTTCTGGAACTTAAAGAAGACATCCTGGATTTGGTCTACCCCCAAAGTTGCCCCCTCTGCCAAAAACCCTTAGGAAGAGAGGAAAAAGACGTCTGTACAGACTGCTGGAAAACTTTAGCTTTCCTTCCCTCGCCCTTTTGTCCGTATTGCAAGTCCTTTCTTGAGAATGAGGAGACGATGGTTGAACATCGGTGTGTTTATTTAAGCAAGCCGGAAGATCGAAAGATCCTTGCGGTTAGATCCTTAAGCACCTTCGACGACCATTACAAAAAACTAATTCATCGATTCAAGTATGACAAGAAGATTCCTCTGGGCAAGCGTCTGGCGCAAAGCTTGGGTCAGGCTGTAGCACAAGAAAGGGATTTTGCAAGCTGTGATCTGGTGATTCCGGTTCCACTGCACCGTGCCAGACATCGGGAAAGAGGATTTAATCAAAGTGAGGTCCTGGCGGATGGTGTCTCCCAGGCGATAAATCTTCCCCTTGCAAAAGAGATCCTCAAAAGAAAAAAGAATACCAAAGATCAGACCTATCTGAATGCTCAACAAAGGGCGGAAAACGTTAGGGATGCTTTCGTGGTCGCTCAGCCGAAAAAGATAAATGACAAGAAAGTGGTTTTAGTCGACGACGTGATCACCACCGGAGCCACTCTGAACGAATGCGCCAGAATGCTTGAAAAGGCAGGTGCAAAAAGAATTTTCGCAGTCACGCTTGCGGTTGTGGTGGATTGAAGGAACTAAAGCTGGCAGTGAAGGATATTCACGTCGGATGCTTCGGGAATACAAATTCCAGGGTACGTGATCTGACGCAATTTAACTTGATCTTTTATGAGCAAGTTTATATTTTCTGTCATGATTTTCGGCACTTCGATGTTGCTTTCGCGAATGCTGTCTGGCTTGTGTAACCTGTAAACACGGACACAAAAAAGTGAGAGGGTGAGTATATGAAAAATCAACTGTTTATATCAACGATCTGCTTGTGTGTTTATGTTCTTGTAACCGGCTCGCAACCAGATGCCTGCACCAGCCTGTTGGTGACCAAAGGAGCCTCGGAGGACGGCTCGACAATGATCACCTATACCTGCGATGCGGAATTCCATCCTCATCTTGAGTATACACCTGCAACCGATTATGAGCCAGGAGATTCGCTGGAAATTACCGATTGGCAGGGGAACGTCCGGGGCAAGATAAAGCAGGTTCCGCACACCTATGCCGTGGTTGGTATGATGAATGAACACCAACTGACCATCGGCGAGACGACCTTCGACGGTCACGAGGAACTGCGCAATCCCCAGGGTCTTTTACACTACTGGGATCTGATGGAACTGGCACTGCAGCGGGCCAAAACGGCCCGGGAGGCGATTGCGGTTATGACCGATCTGGTCGCCGAATACGGCTACCGATCCACCGGTGAATCGTTCTCCATCGCTGACCCAAAAGAGGTCTGGATACTGGAGATGATCGGGCCGGGTGAGGGCGGGCAGGGAGCCGTATGGGTAGCACTCAAGATTCCTGACGGATACATATCCTGTCATGCCAACAAAGCTCGAATTGGCGAGTTCCCGCTGGATGATGAAGAGAATTGTCTGTATTCTGATAACGTCATCTCCTTCGCTGTGGAAAAGGGGTGTTACGATCCGACATCTGGCGAACCGTTCCGATTCTGTGATTCCTACTGCCCGTCCACACCGAAAAACCAGCGTTACGCTGACACGCGTGTCTGGAGTATCTTCTGTCGGGCAGCCCCGTCAAAGAATTTCTCGCCTGATTATCACAGAGCAGTAAAGGGAGCCGAACCCTACCCGTTATGGATCAAACCTGACAAAAAGCTGTCTTTGACTGACGTGTTCGCCCTGATGCGTGATCACTATGAAGGGACCAATTATGACATGACCAAAGGGATCGACGCCGGTCCATACGGCACCCCCAACCGTTGGCGGCCGCTTGAATGGATAATCGACAGCGTCGAATATACCTGGGAACGTCCGGTCTCAACCCAGCAGACCGCCTTTTCGTTTGTTTCTCAGTCCCGCTTCTGGCTTCCGGACCCTGTGGGCGGCGTGTTCTGGTACGGAGTGGATGATACCTACACCACCTGCTATATACCGTTATATTGCAGCATCGATACCGTTCCGAAATCCTTTACGGTCGGCAGTCTGGACAAATTTTCCTGGGACTCAGCCTGGTGGGTGTTCAATTTCGTGGCAAATTTTGCTAACCTGAAATATTCTTACATGCTGCCGGAGATTCAGGCGGTGCAGAGCGACATCGAAGGAACATTTTTAGCTCTCCAGCCATTTGTCGAAAAAACAGCGGTTGACATCTACAAATCCGTTCCAGACCTTCTGACTCGCTACTTGACACATTATTCGGTTACGCACGCCGAAAAGGTAGTAGCCCGGTGGCGGGAACTGGGCGAACATCTGATAACCAAATACAACGATGGGTATGTCAAGGACGAAGATGGCCGCCCGCAGGAAAAAGGCTATCCTGAAACCTGGCTCCGAAAGGTTATAGAATCCCGCCCCGACCAGTTCCTCCTGCCAGAAAAGAAGGAAGAAGTCCCGGAGACGAAACTGATTGATTGACGGTCAACCTACTCCAGACCGTCAGGTCACACCCCTAACGGCGCAAGACCTGACAGAACGATGAACGAAGATTTTCTTATTCGATTTGCCGAAGACTCAAGACCTTTGCATTGAAGGTTGTGTCAAATCCCAAATCCTGTCATGCTAATGCCAAAAGGCAACAAAACAACACCTGTTGGGCAGCATTCGCCTACAGCTGGAAAAGCTTGCAACTTTTCTGAAATTGGAGGCTAAGGGTATGCTGACTCCTATAGTTGATTTTTCGCAAAAGCTACAAGACAACAATCCACCCAAGACGACTTCAAATTCTGCTAAAGGCAGTTTTTAGGTAAGCGTCTCGCAACCGTCTCAAGCGACAACAATGCACGGGTGCTTTTGGGAAAAGCAGTATCTTTGGAGACTTGCTCCCTACCTTCCTGCTTTTCCACAGGGATAACATGGCTCGGGTCCATATTTATAAAGATAGTTAATAAGATATAGCACATCCGCAATGTCTACCATCATGTCGCAGTTAGCGTCACCCACAAACCACCAAGGTGTTGGATTGAGTCCGTTTCTGTAAAGGTAGTTTATGAGGTAGATAACGTCACCCAAATCGATCGTGCCGTCGTCGTTGACGTCACCATAACGAATTCCTGGCCCCAGCACGATGATCTGTCCATCTTCTGTGGTGACCTCCATGGGCTCGGCTTGCGAACTGGTGTCAAGAAGGACGCACCGGCCAAATGCCACCGGGGTCTCGCCCTCATGTTTGCCGGTAAGCCAGATCCTGGCAAGCTGTCCAGGTCCGTTTACAAAAGTGCCAACGCCAAAAATGGATGCGCCAAAATATAGTGAATCCGGATAGTGATCGTCGTATTCCCAGCCAAACCAAACAGTGGCAGTATCATACCCTCCGAAGATAGAGTCAAGTATAGTTCCTTGAATCACTGAATCCAGATAGACTTTGGAGGTATCGATATACAGAAGACAGGCATAACTGTGAATAGAGTTCACCATGGAATCCACCCGCACATCTACCCAGGTTATGCTATCCACACATACCGCTGGCCACCCGGGATCCACAAAAACCAACTGCGCGTTGCCAGCCACGGGGAGCATTCCCAGCAACAAGCAGACCACTGAAGTCAAAATTATGTATCGATTCATCTATCCTCCATTCGGAAAACAGGGACCTCGGCCTCTGTGCCAGGCACCAGTTTTATATGACTTTATTACGTTTCCAGAATCTACTAACCAACCTCTTTCTCTTTTAATTACTCTTCTTCACAGGGATCGCATGGCTTTAGTCCATCTTTATACAAATAGTTAATAAGATAGAGCAAATCCGGTTTAATGGAAGTTTCGTGTTGGTAAAAAGGTTAGATTTAGTTGATAACATGCCATAGATTGGACCTAAAACTGAAAACGTTTTCAGTTTGGAGCCAAATTATGGCAAAAAAAGCGATGTCCAGTTGATCCAAGCCATCGAGTTGTTTGTTGGGGCAAGAGTGGTTCAGGAGCAAG